>Ga0065721_10003706_pt1 | contig 99537 bp, 98 predicted proteins | sample Mesricmetagenome_FD_59108 | JGI IMG/M metagenome (GOLD analysis project Ga0065721, IMG submission 59108) | Mesophilic microbial community from rice straw/compost enrichment Sample: eDNA_1 v2 (version 2) | ecosystem: Engineered > Solid waste > Grass > Composting > Bioreactor | place: USA: Davis... | reverse complement strand
CCGCGCACCAAAGCCTCAAAATCTCTCGAAATTGAGCCTCCGAAATCCTCGCATGCGCCAAATATCTGTTTCTCACTGTCTCCCAATAGATTACACAGCTCCAAGCCGTCTAATCTAGGAAAGACCCTTTTATTTAACGCCCTGAAGCTTTCTTCCTATGGCTTGGGAAAATCATGCAAGCGGATCCACATCGGGAACGTGGTCAAATCCAATCCGCCGAGCCTGCACTCCTTCTTCTCGCTTGGCCCTTAGAAGAGCTTTTCTGCTTTTGGCGCCGATCTTTATTCGGCGCGGAGATTGCAAAAGCGCTGAATGAGATTTCGATAGAAGAGCCCTGACGCTTCGAGGCAGCGCTCGTGCGTGTGGGGATCCATGATGGCGAGGCCAAAGTTTGCCCTGTAACCTTCGAGCCATTCGTAGTTGTCCACCAAGGTCCAGACAAAGTAACCGCGCACGTCCGCGCCATCTGACATGGCGCGTCGCATCTGATTGATGTGGTCGCGAATGTATTTGATCTTCTTCTGCTCGTTCAATGTGCCAATTCCATTTTCCATGACGACCATGGGCTTGTGGTATCGACGTTGAACGGTCATTAGAAGCCGGTAAAAGGACTCCGGATCAATAATCCATCCCATCTGGGTATACTGGGCGCTCTTTTCTCCGCGTCCTGCGTAGAAAAAGTCAGTAAGTGTCGCATTTTGACTGTAATAATAATTAATACCAATCAGATCACACACGTCATGGATCCCATCCAGATGATCCCAGGCGACGCGTTGCATGGTGTTGTAAACCAGATTGGTCGGATCCCCGAGAAAGTTCTTTTTCCACCATGGAAGGGCCTGAATACTCAGGATCAGAGCATCCGGACGTTCCTTTCGGATAATCTCTGTCGCTTCGCGAAATTGACGAACACTCGCTCGCAATGCGCGTCGATAGGCAAACGTGTCGAGCCTTGCAGATGGCGGCCAGTGGCCGGCCAGGTAGCCTAGAGGCAGCATCCCGTTGGGCTCGTTCTGAGGCGCGTAAAAGCGGACGTAGGGCTTGAGGGCCTTCACCATACGAGTGACGTATTCCCGCCACCTCGTGTCGGCATCCGGATGCAGCCAATGCGAACGTCCGGGATTCGATAGATTGGTCAGCCAGTCCGGAAAGGTGAAGTGCCAGAGGCAGACGACGGGTTCGATTCCCGCCGCGCGCGCTTTCCGGGCGATGCGGACATAATGGGCGATGGCCTCCTCATTGAACACCCCCGGACGCGGCTCCACGCGGGCCCATTCGACCCCGAAGCGATAGTGATTCACTCCAAGTTGTTTCAACAGCTCGAGATCCCGATCGAACTCCGTGTAGGAGTATGTGGCCTCCCCTCGCGCGGGTGCCCTCCCCTTCTCCACGTAGAGATCCCAATCGGTCTTGAAATACCGCGGATCGTCGGGAGGGTAGCCCTTGTCCTCGGTCTGGTAACCGCTCGTGGAGACGCCCCACCAGAATGGCCCTGTATCAACGGCGGCGGCTTTCTCCGCGGCTGCGCGCGAAATCCTCGGCGGCGCCGGTGCGGTGACACAGCCCGCCAGAATCAGTCCGATTCCGGCGGACAGGAGGATTTTCCAGCTCATCGCGTGGAAGGCATAGCCGGATTGCGTTCGAAGCGCAATGTTGTGCACCGTAGGAGATCTGTGCGCTTGTTTGACAATCAGGCGGAAAGCCAGCTAGGCATTCGTTCAATGATCCGTGCGCTCATCGCTGCAGCCGCCGTGCTGGCTTTGGCCTTCCCTGCGTGCGCGCTCGACCAGGTGCTCTTCAAGAATGGCACGCGCGTGACCGGCACCATCTACGCCCAGTCGCGCGACCACGTTTACATGCGCATCGGTGAGGGAAACGTTGTGTATTCGAAAAAGGCGATCCGGCGGATCTACGATGACATCACGACAAGGCCGCCATTGACCCGAATGCTGCGTCGCGACGAGCTGCCGCCGTGGTGGATTCCCCTCTCCGACCTCTATCACGAGGATTGGGTGAATACCCTTGAGCTCGTGGAGTCGGGAGAAATCGACAATGGCGATCTGAAACTGGTGCCATATCTGTCATTCCGGGCGAACGGCGTCTATGAGTTGAACATCTATGGCGACCCGGACAATCCGGCGGCATTGGAAATCGGATATCGCGGTGGGTGGTTTCGCAGCGGCGACGCGCAGAAACGCTGCCGGCAGTTCATGGTGTCCTACCTGACCGGTTTGCGGCAGCTGAAGGCTCTGTATTCCTTGAATGCCCGCGGTGGAAAAACCGTCGTAGATGGGTTGGAAATCGAGATCACGCCCCGGACCGCACCGGATGCCTATGGTGGCTGGTGGGTGGCTCTGTCGAACCCCGCCCGTCTCGAAAGCCAGCGCAAGGCTTCGCTTGCCGAGTGGCGCGAGGGTTGTGAAGCGATGCGCCGCGAGATGCTCAAGTGGACGGATGGCGAGACATCGTGGCGGAAGTATTCGTTCAAGGATGCGCTGAAACGCTACGTGCCTCTCGAGCGGATGGAGGAGCGTTAGGGCGCAGCTTCGGAAGCTGAAACGGTGCGTGCGGCATGAGTGAACGCTCGAGACTTCACACGTGGCGCAGCGCGGGGTGGTTTCTCTTTCGCGCAACCGCCTTTCGTCTCGCACACGCCCTGACGCAGAGGCCTCCGGCACGGTTGGAACCCGGACAGGATGATGTTGCCTCCGGAGAATGGAAGGTGGTTGCGAAGTCCGTTTCTCCGCTCTACGTGAGAGAGGGCGTGTCCGCCACCGAGCGGTTGTGGCAGCTCGGAAAGGTGGAGAACCTCCGGCGCGCCATCCGATCCATCCATGGCGTCACGATGCCGCCTGGCCGAATGTTCAGCTTTTGGCGGCAGGTGGGGCCCCCGTGGGCGATTCGAGGATTCGTCGTTGGACGCGAACTTCGCGAAGGCTGCCTGATCCCCAACGTCGGAGGTGGGCTTTGCCAGTTGTCCAATGCGCTTTACGACTGCGCACTGAAAGCCGGGTGCGAGGTTGTCGAGCGTCACCGCCACACCCAGGTGATTCCAGGTTCGCTCGCGGAACTGGATCGCGACGCCACGGTGTTCTGGAACTACGTGGACCTCCGATTTCGAGCGGATCGCGAAATGCGGATTTCCGCGCGTCTCACTGCGGACTCCCTGGAGGTGACGTTTTTCGCGGCATCGGAATCGAAGGGCGACCCGGCGGCGACCGACCGTCGTGTCGCCTCCGGCGCGATCGTGGAAAACTGTGCGACATGCGGCATTGAGGGCTGCATCCGGCATACGGGACAGGGAAATGCCTGGAAGGAGTCGGTGGCGGTCATTGTCGATCGTTACTGGCCGGAATTCGATGCGTGGCTGTTTGCGCAGGACCGCTCGCGTGCCCACCTTGCCGTGCCCGTGCGGTGGTCACGCTGGCGCCGCGCAAATTACAGGTGGCGGGATCTCGGGTGGGCATTCGTCCGGGAAATTCCGCTGCTCGCATTGAGGCGCGCCTGGAACAGCCGGCGTCTGGCTGCACAGGGGGCGGCCCGGCAGCGACAGCTGCTCGCAGATGATCGTCGGGTTGCGACCGCACTGGTTCGGCAGATTCCATGGCGATGCTCTCGTGCCGTGGTTGCGCAAACGCTGCTTCCCCACCTCTCCGAATGGCTTGGCGGCCGAAGCTACGGCGTGTTTCTTACCAGACTGCCCTTCCGTCTGTTGCACGAACGTCTCGACGCCCTAGCGATCCGGCATCCCGAAAGCCCGACCGCCGCTGATTTTCGCGTTTCCCTGGAACTGGTGGAACGTGAATGGGATGCCCTCGAGCGGGCGGAGTTTTTCGTCACCTGTCACTCCGAGCTGGCGGAAATCTGGCCGGACAAAACCACGCTTCTTTCGTGGAAGATCCCGGAGGTTCGCTCATCCCCGAGGCGCGGGAAAACCGTTGTCTTTCCGGCGAGTGGCGTTGCCCGGAAGGGCGCATATGAACTCCGCGAGGCCATGCGTCGACTGGATCTCCCGCTGCGGATCGCAGGCGCCTCCCAGCTGGAAGGAAAACCGGATTTCTGGTCAGGCGTGCGGTTGGATCCTCCTCAAACAGACGACTGGCTGGCTGAGGCCGGAGTGGTCGTGCTTCCTGCGTGGGTGGAACATGAGCCGCGGAGGCTTCTTCAAGCCGCGGCCGCAGGCATTCCGGTGGTGGTGACGAAATCCTGCGGGATCTCGCATCTGCCGGAATCTCTCGACATCACTCTCATCGATCATGGCGATTCCGCCGCGCTTGAGCGGGAGATTGCGCGGATCCTCGTCCAGCGCGTTTCCTGAAAACGAAAAAGCTCCGGGTTTCCCCGGAGCCTCCCGTCAAAATCTGGAAATTTTCAGGCGCGTTCGACCTGCCAGTATTCGAGTTCCACAGGCGTGTCGCGGCCGAAGATGCTCACCGAGACGCGAAGCTTGCCGCGCTCCGGATCGATCTCCTCGACGATGCCGTTCTGGTTCTGGAACGGACCGTCCGCGACCTTGACCTTGTCGCCAACTTCGAACTCGATCTTTGGCTTCACATGATCCTCGCGCTCCTGCATCTGCGCGAGCATGCTGTCGACCTCCTTCTTCCGCATCGGAATCGGGCGGTCCTTCGTGCCGGCGAAGCCGATCACGCCGGGGGTCTCCCGGATGAAATACCATGTCCGGTCGACGAGCTGGTTGTTCTCGTCGAGCAGATGCATGTTCACAATGATGTAGCCGGGGAAGAACTTGCGAGTGGTCTCGGTCTTTTTCCCCCGCTTGATCTCCTGGACGCGCTCGGTCGGGATGAGGACTTCGAAAACCACGTCCTCCATCTCCTCGCTTTTGATGCGCTTCCTCAGATTATCGAGGACTTTTTGCTCCTGCCCGGAAAGGACATGAACGACGAACCATTGATCGCGCGGGGCAAGACTCATGAAAAAATTCCTCAGACTTTCGTCAGAAAATTGACGATTTCCACGAGGACGACGTCGAAGAACGCGATGTATCCACCGACGAGCAGCATCGCGATGATGACCACCACGGTGGAGTCGAAGAGTTCCTTGTAGCGCTTGAATCCCTTTTCATTGGGATTCCACGGCCAGGAGGCCTTCGCCAGCTCGGCGCGGACTTCCGCGGTGAATCGTCCTACTTTTCCAAACATGGATTATCCGATCTACTCCCCTCCCGTCCTCTCGAGCTCCCTCTTTCGGTTCATGCGAGGAGGAAGATCAAGAGGACGGGAGGGATTTTAGAGAACAGGCCAGGAGGGACTCGAACCCCCAACCGACGGTTTTGGAGACCGCTACTCTACCAATTGAGCTACTGGCCTTTGTTCGACAAAATGGCTTTGTGTGTGGTCCTTAGTCGAGGATTTCCGACACACGGCCGGCGCCGACGGTGCGGCCACCCTCGCGAATCGCGAAGCGGATGGTCTTCTCCATGGCGATCGGGGTGATCAGCTCGACTTCGATCGAGACGTTGTCACCAGGCATGACCATCTCAACGCCCTCGGGGAGCTTGATGGAGCCGGTCACGTCCGTCGTGCGGAAGTAGAACTGCGGACGATAGTTCGAGAAGAACGGCGTGTGACGGCCGCCTTCGTCCTTGGACAGGACGTAGATTTCCGCCTTGAACTTGCGGTGCGGGGTGATCGAACCGGGCTTGGCGATGACCTGGCCGCGCTCGATGTCGTCCTTCTTCGTGCCGCGGAGCAGGAGGCCGACGTTGTCACCCGCGCGAGCCTCGTCAAGAAGCTTGCGGAACATTTCGATGTCGGTGACGGTCGTCTTCGCGGTCTCGCGGATGCCGACGATCTCAACTTCCTCCATCTTCTTGAGGATGCCGCGCTCGACACGACCGGTGGCGACGGTGCCGCGACCTTCAATGTTGAACACGTCTTCGATCGGCATGAGGAAGGGCTGGTCGACCGGGCGCTCGGGGAGCGGGATGTATTCGTCGACGGCCTTCATGAGCTGGCCGATGGCCTCTTCGCCAGCGGCGTCGCCGTTCAGAGCCTTGAGGGCGGAACCCTTGACGATCGGAATCTCGTCGCCGGGGAATTCATAGCTGCTGAGGAGTTCGCGAACTTCCATCTCCACGAGCTCGAGGAGCTCCGGATCGTCAACCATGTCGCACTTGTTGAGGAAGACGACCATGGCCGGAACGCCGACCTGGCGGGAAAGAAGGATGTGCTCGCGGGTCTGCGGCATCGGGCCGTCAGCGGCGCTCACCACGAGAATGGCTCCGTCCATCTGGGCGGCGCCCGTGATCATGTTCTTCACGTAGTCAGCGTGCCCGGGGCAGTCGACGTGTGCGTAGTGACGATTCTCGGTCTCGTATTCCTGGTGCGAGGTGTTGATCGTGATGCCGCGCTCCTTTTCCTCCGGAGCGTTGTCGATGTCCTCGTATTTCCGGGCAGTGGCGCCACCGGTCTTCGCGAGCACGGTGGTGATCGCGGCGGTGAGCGTGGTCTTGCCGTGGTCCACGTGGCCGATCGTGCCGATGTTCACGTGGGGTTTCTCTCGCTTGAAGGTGTCTTTAGCCATTTTGGTTGGTTTTCGGTTGTCGGGTGAACGTGCGCAAAAATCGTGGAGCCCACAACCGGGATTGAACCGGTGACCTCGTCCTTACCAAGGACGTGCTCTACCAACTGAGCTATGTGGGCATCGGGGCTCTTCGCCGGTGGGCCAGATCCGCGCGCGGTTCTGGATTCAACCTCCGGCAAAAGGGTGAAGGCCCCCGCCCGATTCCCTGTCGGAGAAACGGCGACGACCCTGCGGCCTTTCGGCGGAAATTGAGCGCGCAGCGTAACAAAGGCGACTGACCTGTCAAAGGGATTTCTTTCGGTTGCCACCAAAAAAATCACACATTTCCTGCACCCTTCGCAAATCGGGCATGTTTCCCCGGTTGCGTTGGAGGGCGCTGCGAGGCAATCTGCGGAAAATGAATCTCGGCGACCTTCGCAAGGAATACGGCGCAGGCGAATTGCGCCGCGCCGATCTCGATCCCGACCCGTTCGTCCAGTTTGCCCGCTGGTTTGCGGACGCGCAGACATGCGGCGCGATTGCCGAGCCCAATGCCATGACGCTGGCCACCGCCGGAGCGGACGGCCGCGTTTCGGCCCGCATCGTCCTGCTGAAGGATTGGGATTCGTCCGGCTTTCGGTTTTTTACGAACTACGAAAGCGGGAAGGGCTCGGCCATCGCGGAGAATCCGCGCGTTGCCCTGCTCTTCCACTGGCCCGCCCTCGAGCGGCAGGTGCAGATCTGCGGAAGCGCGGAAAAAACGAGCCGGGAGGAATCCGAGGCGTATTTTCGCACGCGTCCGGTCGCGAGCCGGCTTGGAGCCTGGGCGTCACAGCAAAGCGCGGTGATTTCGTCACGCGAGATGCTGGAGGCAAGACATGCAGAGCTTTCGGCGCAGTTTGCGGGAAAGGAGATCCCCGCACCGCCGGCCTGGGGCGGCTATCTGGTCCGGCCGGAGACCATTGAATTCTGGCAGGGCCGTCGCAGCCGGCTGCACGACCGATTCCGCTATGCGCGCGACGAAGGCGGTGCGTGGACGATCGCCCGTCTTTCGCCGTAGCGGGTCGTCAAACCACCGGTCCGTTCGCGGACTGCACCTGATCGGCCTCGCGACGGGTGAACCCGCGTTCCCTCCGTAGGTGCGATGATCGCCCGTTTCGTGTGGCGGGAGAATGGCTCCGCGGCGGGTGATCGACGGACCGGAGATTTTCGCCGCGTCAACGACCCATCCGCCCAATTCGCCGCTTGACGTTTGCGGACCATTGTCGTCTTTACTCCGCCTTTGGCTGCGGCCCACCCGCTGCGCCAGTCGACCTTGATGAAACGCCTTTCCTTCCGCCGCCCCGCCGTCGTTCTGCTTGCGCTGATTGCCTGTTTGTCCGCCGCCATCGCGCAGGTCGGTTCCGGCCCGATCGTCAAGCAGATTGATGTGCAGTTCGTCGGCCCGGAGAGCATCTCGCGGGAGCGCGTCATGGCCAACCTCGCCACGCAGGTTGGACAGCCCTACAGCGAGCGCACGGTCGAGGAGGACATCCGCAGCCTCTATGCCACGGGCAACGTCAGCAATGTCCGCATTTTCGGCGAGCCATTCGAGGATGGTGTCCGCGTCACCGTGCTCCTCCAGGGCCGCCCGATCGTGTCCGAGGTGCTCATCGAAGGGACCGGACAGGTCGGTCAGAGCCGCGTGCGGCGGGAGGTCGGCGTCAAGCCAGGCGTCAGCCTCAGCGAGGAGCAGATCGAGGACGACCGCCGGAAGATTCTCAAGCTCTACGAGGACCGCAACTTCGCGGAGGTCGACGTTCAATACAAGGTCGAGGAACTGCCGGACAACAAGGCGCGCGTCGTGTTTTCCATTTCCGAAGGGCCGAAGCTCGTCGTCCGCAAGATCACCTTCATCGGGGGCGATTCGATCAAGCCTGGTGAGCTGCGGAAGGTCATGAAGACGAAGACATGGAACCTCCTGTCCTTCTTCAACAAGAGCGGCCGCCTGATTCCCGCGCAGGTCGAGGAGGATTATGCGGCCCTCCGCCTGCTGTATCAGAACCACGGCTTCGCCGACGTCGAGATCGTTGACATTTCCACGCAACCGTTGCCCAACCGCAAGGATGGCGTCGAGGTGGTCGTGACGATCAACGAAGGCCCCCAATACCGCGTCAACTCGGTCCAGATCGAGGGGGTGAATATCGTTCCAACTGACGAAGTGATGGCCGCCCTCTCGATGCGTGAGGGCTCACTTTTCACGCCCTCCGCTCCGATTCTTGGCGCACCCGGGGCAGCACCCCGTGTCGGCGGTCTCACGGGCGACATCACCGCCATCCAGCAATTCTACGGTCGTCGCGGCTACATCGAGGCGAGCGTGATGCCCGAGATCTCCCCTGCCGGCCCCGGAGCGGTGGACATCGTTTACCGCGTGGATGAGGGCATCCAGTCCTACGTCGACCTCATCAACATCCAGGGCAACACGCGCACGAAGGATCACGTGATCCGCCGTGAGCTCGCGATCAAGCCGGGGGATGTCTTCGACACGGCGTTGGTGGATGTCAGCCGCGACCGCCTGAACAACCTGAACTATTTCTCGCGCGTCGACATGTCGCCGTCGAGCACCCTCGTTNCCGGTCGCAAGGACCTCAACGTCATCGTCGAGGAGAAACGCACCGGTTCGTTCAACTTCGGCGCCGGCTTCAGCACGATCGACAGCCTCATCGGCTTTGCTGAACTCCAGCAGACGAACTTCGACCTCTTCAACTGGCCCCGCTTCACGGGTGGCGGTCAGCGATTCCGCCTGCGCGCCCAATACGGTATTCTCCGTCAGGACTACGTGATCTCGTTCACCGAGCCGTGGTTCCTCGGCTACAAGCTCTCTCTGGGCGTGGAAGGCTACTACCGCACGGCAAACTTCCTCAGCACCGTTTACGACCAGTCGAACCTTGGTGCCGCCGTCCAGCTCCGCAAGCCGGTCACCAACTTCATCACCGCCCAGGGCGAATACCGCATCGAGCGGATTGAGATCTACGACGTGGACGACGACGATGCCGGACAGGTCATTCAGGATGCCGCCGGCACCTACACGCGCAGCGCACTCTCGGGAGCGCTGATTTGGGACAGCCGCGACAGTCTGTTCCTCACCCGCCGGGGCGAGTTCGTGAAGATGGAAGGCTTCGTTGCCGGCGGGTTCCTCGGCGGCTCGGTCCAGACCTACGGCCTCACCCTCGAAGGCGCGAAATACATCTCCCTGCCGTGGGACACGATCCTCACCTTCAAGGGCCAGCTGGCCGTCGTGGATTCGTGGGGTGGAAAGAACTACGTGCCGTTGTTTGACCGCCTCTATCTCGGTGGTGCAAACAATATGCGCGGTTTCGATTTCCGGGACGTCAGCCCGATGGACGAGGATGGCAACCCGATCGGCGGCAACAGCCTCGCCTACGGCACGGTCGAGTGGAGCTTCCCGATCATTCCCCGCATCCGCGGCTCGATCTTCACCGACTGGGGCTTCGTCAACCCCGGTTCCTACGAGTTCTCCGGGTCCAACGTGAACGCCGATATCGGTGTCGGTCTGCGCGTGGAACTCCCGATCGGTCCGATCCGTGTGGACTACGGCATTCCCGTCATCGCCAACGAGGACAACGGCGGCAGCGGCAAATTCAACTTCAACGTCGGCTACGAATTTTGAACGAATCCCCGCCTTCGCGGGTCAGAACCCGATCAGAGTTCCCCTCTGACGGAAAACCATTCCAACCAACCCGTCTGATACATCATATGATCCAGAAACCCATCCGCACCCTGCTTGTCGCCGTTGCATTCGGCGCCGCCGCGCCACTTGCCCAGGCCCAGTTGAAGGTCGGCATCATCGATGCCAACCGCGTCTTCGTGGAGTATTACAAGACGAAGGAAGCCGAGGCGAAACTCAACGAGCAGCGCGCCGCCGCGAAGAAGGAGTTCGACGACCGCGTCGAGACCCTCAAGGCCAGCATGGACTCGATCAACAAGATCAACGTCAACCTCGAGAAGCCCGAGCTGAGCGAGGAGGCAAAGGAGACCATGCTCAAGGAACGAGAGGAGAAGGTTGCCGAAGCCCGCGCGCTCGACAAGGAGGTCACCGAGTTCAAGGGCACCCGTGAGCGCCAGCTCCAGGAGCAGTTCCTCCGCATGCGCAAGGACATCATCGACGACATCATGAAGGTCGTGAACGAGCAGATCACCGCGAAGGGCTATGACCTTGTCCTCGACAAGTCGGGCCTCAGCGCCGGTCAGATCCCCGTGGTTCTCTATTCCCGCGATGACATGGACTTCAGCGCCGGCGTCATCGAGAAGCTGAATGCCAACGCGCCGAAGAAGGCGGCGGAATAAGGAGCGTTTTCAGCAACTCCTCAAAAGGCGCTCCAGTCACGGAGCGCCTTTTCTTTTTCCCTGACCGCCCACGGAATTTCCCCGCCCCGCGATGTGCACATTGACAAACGCCCTTCCCTCGCCTACATAGGCAGGCAGTGTTGAAGCACGTCTCCATTCTCGTAGCCTCCTTCGTCGTCGCCGCCGTCGCGCGCGACGCCGCGGGTTCGCTTCGGATGGGGTGATGCTTCACTGACAAACCGAAACCAAAGCAACCCACGGCTGAAAGCGGCCGTGGGATTTTTATTTTCCGCGGATCGCAACGAGGCCGGATGACCAAACCGACCAATGCAAACCACCACGGAAAACCCGCCGCGAACGCGGCGTCCCGAACCCACACGCAACCCAGGCTTCACGCGGAGTGCCGTTGATTTTTTGTCGTCGCGCACTCTCGAGTCGCACGCCGCCTTCCTGCTGCCGCTGCTTGATCGCGGACTCGAAGTCCTGGATGCCGGCTGCGGCTCGGGCTCGATCACCCGGGACATCGCACAGGCCGTGATGCCGGGACGCGTGACCGGCATCGACCGCGATGCCGCGCAGATTGCACGGGCGGCACGGCTCGCCGAAGGACTGGAGCTCATGAATGCGCGATTCGTGACCGGGGGCGTGTATGATCTGCCGTTCGAGCGGGATTCGTTCGACCTGGTGTTTTCACATGGACTGTTTGAGCGCCTCCCGGATCCGGCGTCCGCGCTGGCGGAACTCCGCCGCGTGCTGCGCCCCGGCGCACAGATCGCGTTGTGCAGTCTCGACTGGGACGAGTTGCGGATGGAGAAACCGACGCCCGGGGCTTTCGGGGCCATTGCCGCCTACCGGACGCAGCTGGAAGCGAACGGGATCGACACCGCCGCGGGTGGAAAACTTGCGACGTGGCTCGAGGATGGCGGCTTCAAGATCGTTCGCGAGGGACGGAGTTTCGATGAGGCTGAATCGCCAATGCGTATCGCCACCCGGATCGCCATGCAGCTCGATACTGACGGCGAGACCGAAGCCGCACGCGCCCTGCTCGACTGGTCGACCGAGCCCGGCGCCGCGCTTCGCGGCTGCTGGCGGCACGTGGTTGCAATCAAGTGGAATCGGTAGTCACACGCGTCACGCGCTGAGACGGCGCGGCGGGGTGCACCACCAGCGCTGGACCCCACTTCCGTCTTCGCCCGCGACGTGCAACTAACCTCTTTACCTCCCGCCGCCGGTCGTCGAATCTGTCCGGCTTCCATGGAATCGATCGGTATTGGACTGGCTGGCTTCGGCACCGTCGGCGGAGGGGTTTACAAGAACCTCGAGGCAAATCGCGACCTGCTCGAGCGCAGGCTTGGCGCGCGCCTCGAGATCCGCCGCATCGCCGTGCGCGACCTCGCAAAATCGCGCGGCGTGGAGGCTCCCCGGGAGTTGTTCACCACGAATCTGGACGACCTTCTCACCGATCCGGACATTCGTATCGTCGTGGAACTCATGGGTGGCATCGACACGCCCCTCGCCTTCGTCCGGAAGGCGATCGAGGCCGGAAAAGTCGTCGTCACCGGCAACAAGGCGCTGCTCGCCGAGCATGGTGCCGAGCTGTTCGAACTGGCCCGTGAGAAGCGCGTTCCCATTTTCTACGAGGCGGCGGTTGCGGGCGGCATTCCGATCATCAAAACGGTCCGCGAGGCACTCATTGGCAACAAATTTCAGAGCCTCTACGGCATCCTCAACGGCACAAGCAACTACATCCTCACCCGCATGGCCGCCGCGGATCTCGACTTCCGGGATGCGCTCGCAGAGGCTCAGTCGCTCGGCTACGCCGAGGCGGACCCGACGCTCGACATCAACGGCTGGGATGCCGCGCACAAGGCGATCATCCTCGCGTCGCTCGCCTATGGATTCTGGGTGCGCGCGGACGGCATCCACGTCGATGGCATCGAGCGGGTGACGCTGCAGGACATCCGATTCACCGAGCAGCTCGGCTACCAGATCAAGCTCCTCGCCACGATCAAGGCCGACGCCGGTCAGGAGGTGGAGGTGCGCGTTTGCCCGACCCTGATTCCGCGCAGTCACGTCCTCGCGTCCGTGAACGGGGTGTTCAACGCCGTCTGGCTGCGTGGCGACATCGTTGGCGAGGCGTTGTTTTATGGTCGCGGCGCGGGCGAGGATCCCACCTCCAGCTCGGTGATCGCCGATCTCGCGGAGACGGTCGTCACATTGCACTCCCCGCGTCGTTGCTACGGCTTCACGTCCCACGAACTCTACGGGAGCCTCGCTCCGGTCGAGAACGTGATTTCTCCATTTTATCTCCGACTCGTGGTTCAGGACACGCCAGGGGTTCTTGCTCAAATCGCCGGCATCCTCGGTGAGGCGGGAATCGGCATTTCCTCCGTCATTCAGCCGGAAGGTCACGAAGGCGGTCCTCTGCCTCTCGTTCTCATGCTTCACGATGCGACCTTCGGCCGGACACAGAATGCGGTTGCACGGATCGCGTCGCTCGATTGTGTGCATGGAGAGCCGGTCCTCTTCCCTGTGGAAACTTTTTCGAAATGAACCTCCCTTTGCACGACCGCGGCGTGATCAGCCGCTACCGCGAATATCTGCCCGTCACGGACGCGACGCCCGTCATCTCGCTCAACGAAGGTTCGACACCGCTCATTCATTCCCCGCGCCTGTCCGAGCGCGCGCGACGCAAGGTCTTCGTGAAATACGAGGGCCTCAACCCCACCGGTTCGTTCAAGGATCGCGGCATGACGGTCGCCATGTCGAAGGCCGCCGAGGCGGGCGCGACCATGGTGGTTTGCGCCTCCACAGGCAACACGTCCGCCGCAGCAGCAGCCTACGCCGCACGTGGTGGCATGAAGTGCGCAGTCATTCTCCCGGCTGGAAAAATCGCGATGGGCAAGCTCGTCCAGGCGTTCGTCTACGGTGCGACCGCCGTCGCCATTCGCGGCAATTTCGACGACGCATTGCGCCTTGTGCGCGAACTCGGCGCGGACGGTTCCGTTGCGGTTGTGAATTCGATCAATCCCGACCGGATCGAGGGACAGAAGACCGCATCATTTGAGATCATCGACGAACTCGGCGACGCACCGGATGTTCACATCCTCCCCGTCGGCAATGCCGGCAATATCACCGCGTATTGGAAGGGCTACCGCGAGTTCCAGGATGCGGGCCGCTCCAGCCGGTTGCCCCGCATGATCGGGTTCCAGGCTGCCGGATCGGCTCCGATTTTTCACAACCGCGTCATCGAGAACCCGGAGACCGCCGCCAGTGCGATTCGCATCGGCAATCCGGCAAGCTGGCAGGGGGCAACAGCGGCGATTTCCGAATCCGCCGGCTGCATCGACATCGTGACCGACGAGGAAATTCTCGATGCCCAGGCATGGCTTGCGCAGAACGAAGGCATCTTCGTCGAGCCTGCCAGCGCCGCGTCGATCGCCGGACTTTTCAAATCCCTGGAGTCACCTTCCCCGACGAATCCCCTGCCCTCCATCCCTGAGGGAGCGACGATCGTCTGCACGGTCACCGGCCATGGGTTGAAAGACTCCGACACCGCGATGTCGCACCGTCACTACGCGCCCATCGAGGCGGAGCCGACCATCGATTCCGTGCGGCGCGCGCTGTCCGCTTGACGAGTCCCGGCACCGGGCCAATGATTCCCGGCTCGCGCGATCCCGTCGCGCAGCAGTCTTCCATGTCCATCATCGTTCAGAAATACGGCGGCACGTCCGTCGGCACGCCCGAGCGCATTCAAAATATCGCGCGACGCATTCTCGCCACCCAGGCGGCGGGAAATTCCGTCGTTGCCGTCGTCTCCGCGATGTCCGGCGTCACCGACAGTCTGCTCAAGCTCGCAAAGGCGGTGTCCGATCGTCCCTCCGAGCGCGAGCTCGACGTCCTCCTCGCCACCGGCGAGCAAACGACCATCGCGCTCACTGCCATGGCGATCAATGCGATGGGCGGTCGCGCCATTTCCCTCACCGGGGCGCAGGCTGGAATCATTACGGACGGAATTCACACGAAGGCGAAGATTGCAAACATCACGCCCCGTCAGATCCGGAAATATCTCAACGACGGCATGATCGTCATCGTTGCAGGTTTCCAGGGTCAGACCCTGCAGGGCAATATCACAACGCTCGGTCGCGGCGGCTCCGATCTCACGGCCATCGCCATCGCGGCCGCGCTCCGCGCAACCAACTGCGAGATTTATACCGACGTCGACGGCATCTACACCTGCGATCCACGCATCGTGCCGACCGCCCGCAAGATTGACATGATCGCCTACGAGGAACTCCTCGAGATGGCCAGCAGCGGCTCGAAGGTCATGCAATCGCGCTCCGTCGAGTTCGCGCAGAAGTTCAACGTTCCCTTCGAGGTGCGGAGCAGTTTCAATGACAACCGAGGAACCATCGTGACAGCGGAAAATCCCAGTCTCGAAAACGTCGTCGTTCGCGGCGTGAGCATCGAGCGCAACCAGGCCAAGGTGACCATCTGCAACGTGCCGGACAAACCGGGCACCGCCTCGCGCATCTTCACCGAGCTGGCCAATGCGCACGTCATCATCGACGTGATCGTGCAAAACGTCTCCAGCAGCGGCACGACGGACATTTCGTTCACGATGAACCAGGACGAACTCGACAAGCTCGGTTCGCTGCTCGACGACGTCGTCCGGGAGATCGGCGCCGGCGGCGTCATCCGGAAAGGCGGGATCGCCAAGCTCAGCGTGGTCGGCATTGGCATGCGTTCGCATTCCGGCGTCGCGGCGACCTTGTTCGAGGCCCTCGCGAAGGGCGGCATCAACATCCAGATGATCTCCACCTCGGAGATCAAGACGGCGGTCATTATCGACGAAGACCGCATCCAGGAGGCGGCCAATCTCGCGCACGAAGCTTTCGGACTGGCCTCCCGGTAGTTTTTGCAGTAGCCATGCCCGGCCCGGCATGGAATATTCCGGGCTTTCCATCACGGATGGGTGGCAGAGTGGTCGATTGCGCACGCTTGGAAAGCGTGTGTGGGGAAACTCACCGCGGGTTCGAATCCCGCCCCATCCGCCAGTTTTTCAACCGCCGGCAGGGCGCCGGCGAAGCCGCCTCGGAGGGGTGGCAGAGTGGTCGATTGCGGCGGTCTTGAAAACCGCTGTCCCGCAAGGGACCGTGGGTTCGAATCCCACCCCCTCCGCCAGTTATCGAAAGCAAAAGGCGGGTCGTCGCCCCAGAATCACGAATTCCGTGCCCGTCGATGGAGCTTTTCACCGGATTCGGCAAAAGGCCGAATTGGCAGCGCGTAGGGGAATCGAACCCCTATACCGGCCTTGAGAGGGCCGTGTCCTAACCGTTAGACGAACGCGCCTTTGGGAGAACGGGGAGAATAACCGGAGATCCTGCGCTCGCAAGTCTGAAAACACGGAGATAACGTTTCCGGATTCATGAAGCTCTACGTCAAGACCTGGTGTCCGTGGTGCATCGACGCGATTCGCTGGCTCGAAGAGCGCGGCTATTCGTTCGAGGAAATCGACGTGGAGGCGGATCCGGCGAACTACCGGCGGATGATCGAGATTTCCGGCCAGCGTCTCACGCCGACGCTGGAGCTCGCCACGGGCGAAGTGCTGCCGGATTTCGACGTCCGCCAGCTTGAGAAATTTCTGAATACCCATAGCATCCGCCCCGGATGATTTCCTCCCTCCTGCTCATCGCGGCGGTCGTGGCGTTCAGTCTGGCACTCCGCAGCTACCGCCAGCCGCTCGTGCAGCGACTGGGGACATTCCTGCTTCTTTTCGGCACGTCGTTCCTCATCGGATGGCTGTTGCTCGGGAACGTGTGGCTTGGAGTCGCGCTTTCGACGAGCTGGCTGCTGCTGCCGTGGCTGGAAATTCTCACGCGCGCGCGGCAGCTGCGCCTGCCATTGGATCGCTCCCTGAGCCGGTGCGCCGCGCCTGATTCCGAGCGGTTGCCAAATCTTCGCGAACTCTCGACCGACATTCGCGATGCGGGATTTGAGGAGGTGGACGACTTCTGCTGGGAGTATGGCGACCAGCGCCAGTATTACCGGCTGTTCTATCAAACCTGCAGCGGCACCGAGGCGGCGATCTGTCTCGTCGAACAAAGCACCATTGCCTTCCACTACCTCGCCGTGACCACCCGCTCGCGCAGCGGGCTCACATTGATTACGTGGAACTACCCGTTCTCCTACGGCCTGCGTCCCGCCCCGACGCTCAAGCTCCACCGCAGCACGGCGGGCGACGATTTTCAGCGTCTGCTCGCCGACCACCGGCTCTTTCTCGATCAGGAACGCATTGGCGTGGACGAAGTGATTGTTACGCCGCTGGACGGTCTCGCGGCACAGATCGAGTCGGACATGCGACGACAGATCGCGCACAACCTCGATCGCGGGCTGCTCAAACGCGACGGTGAAAATTCAATCCGTTATTCGGCGCGGGGATTGCTATTTCTCTGGTGCCAGTTCCTCCGGGATCTGGTCCGCCTTTCCTAATGAATACCCTGCCCTTCCCCCGCCGACCGGTCGATCAGGTGATGACCGAGGAGCGTGCCGCGTCGTTTGCCAGGCGCAGCATCAAATCATCCTCGAAACTCGCGGCGTTGAAACTCGCGATTTCGATGATGGACCTCACGACGCTTGAGGGGAAGGACACACCCGGCAAGGTCGAGCACCTTTGCCGCAAGGCCATCCAGCCGGCGGACCCGCGTTACGAGGTGCCGGCGTGCGCCGCCGTGTGTGTGTATCCGAACATGGTGCGCGCCGCAAAGGCGTTCACGCGCGGGACGTCCGTCAAGGTCGCCGCTGTCACCACGGCATTCCCGAGCGGATTGATGCCGCTGTCGGTAAAGCTCGAGGACACGCGCCTGGCGGTCGAGGACGGTGCCGACGAGATCGACATGGTGATCGATCGCGGAGCGTTTTTGCGCGGCGAATACCGGCAGGTGTTCGACGAGATTGCCGCCGTGCGGGAGGCCTGCGGGAACGCGCATTTGAAGGTCATCTTCGAGACCGGCGAGTTGCAGACCTATGACAATGTCCGGATTGCGAGCGATCTCGCGATCCGCGCCGGAGCGCATTTCATCAAGACCTCAACCGGCAAGGTGTCCCCTGCGGCCACGCTGCCGGTCACGCTGGTGATGCTCGAGGCGATCCGTGACCACTTCTACGAAACCGGCGTGCGCATTGGGATGAAGCCCGCCGGAGGCATTCGCACCGCAAAGGAGGCGATCACCTATCTTGTAATGCTCAATGAGACGCTCGGGGCGGACTGGATGACACCCGACCTTTTCCGCTTCGGTGCGAGCACGCTCGCCAACGACGTGCTCATGCAGATCGCCCGCCTCGTCGACGGCCGCTACCAGAGCGCCGATTACTTTTCCCTGCCGTGAAGAAAGCCAAAACTCCCGTCCCGCATCCGAACGCGGTCCCCCACGGATCCGTGCATATGCTTCGCCTCTGCGAAGGCCTTGCCTACGCGCCTGCTCCGGAAACGACGCCGGTGAAGATTGATGCGACCTACGGCCTCTTCATCGACGGCGCGTTCACGAAGCCGGGCAGAACCTTCGCGACCGTCAATCCCGCCACCGAGAAAACGCTCGCCGAGGTCACGGCCGCCACTGCCTCTGACGTGGACCGCGCGGTGAAGGCTGCCCGCCGGGCGCAGGAAAAGGTCTGGGGCCGGCTGCCCGGCCGCGAACGGGGCAAATACCTCTACCGGATTGCGCGGCTGATCCAGGAACACGCACGGGAGCTTGCCGTGCTGGAAACGATGGATGGCGGCAAGACGATCAAGGAGAGCCGGGACATCGACCTGCCGCTCGTCGCCGCGCATTTCTTCTACTATGCCGGGTGGGCCGACAAACTCGACTACGCCTTTCCGGGAAGGAAGGCACGACCGCTGGGGGTCGCCGGACAGGTGATTCCGTGGAATTTTCCGCTCCTCATGGCGGCGTGGAAGCTCGCTCCAGCGCTTGCTGCGGGCAACACCTGCGTTCTCAAGCCTGCCGAGACGACTCCCCTCACCGCCCTGCATCTCGCGCGAATTTTCCAGCAGGCGGAGCTTCCGCCCGGGGTCGTCAACATCGTCACCGGCGCCGGCGAAACCGGTGCCGCATTGGTGAACCATCCCGGCATCGACAAGGTCGCGTTCACAGGATCGACCGAGGTCGGAAGGCGCATCGCCGCGTCGGTCGCCGGGACGGGAAAAAAACTCACGCTCGAGCTTGGCGGCAAGGCCGCGAACATCGTGTTCGAGGATGCGCCGATCGAACAGGCCGTCGAAGGAATCGTGGCCGGCATCTATTTCAACCAGGGCCACGTCTGCTGCGCCGGTTCGCGCCTCCTCGTTCAGGAGTCGGTGTTTCCGGAAATCATCCGCCGCCTGCGGGACCGGGTTTCCACCCTTCGCGTCGGTGACCCGCTCGACAAGAACACCGACATTGGCGCGATCAACTCCCGCCAACAGCTTGAGAAAATCCGCGAGCTCGTGGACAGCGGCGTCAAGGAGGGTGCGGAACTTTTCCAACCCCGCTGCCGTCTGCCGAAGGCCGGATACTGGTTTGCTCCGAGTTTCTTCACCGGTGTCACTGCGGCACACCGGATCGCTCGCGAGGAGATCTTCGGCCCCGTGCTCAGCGTCATGACGTTCCGCACCCCGGAGGAAGCCATCGAGCGGGCGAACACGACCCCCTACGGACTGAGTGCCGGGGTCTGGACCGACAAGGGCAGCAAGATTTTCAAGATCGCTGCGAAACTGCGCGCCGGTGTCGTGTGGGCCAACACTTACAACAAGTTCGACCCGACCTCGCCCTTTGGCGGTTACAAGGAAAGCGGTTTCGGCCGAGAGGGCGGCGTGCAGGGGCTGCTGCCCTACGTCTCGCTCGAGTAAGACCCCGGGGCGGACTCAGTTCGCGAGAGCCGACTCGAGACGTTCGAGCTGCTTCGCGAGGAGGTCGGGATTCTCGGTCTTCATTTTTTCAACCTGCGCGACGATCGCCTTCACCGTGTCCTTCATCTGGCCGAGCGCGACGCCTTTGAGGAGGCCCGCTGCGGCGGACGACGGCTTCACGAGATTTGTGTAACACAGCACCGCTCCATCACCGTGCGGTTCGACGAGCAGGCTGCCTTCGCTTTCGAGAATGCTCGTCGCCCGCAGCACCTTCCACTCGACCTTGAGGGGATTGCGTGAAGTTGAAAGCACGTTGCGGACGGTATAGGCCTCGTCGGCGAAAATGGGCACGTTCACGAGGTAATCGACCTCAAAGGTCCGCGGATTGATCTTCTTGGAGATTTTCGACTTCTCGCAATTCGGGACGAAGTCCTTCGACTTCTCGTAATCGAAAAAAACAGCCATGAGTTCCTCGGGCTTCGCGTTGACCTTTTGATAGACCCGCACGCGCGGCCATGGGTAGCCCTCGAGGGGTTCCGCCGCCACCACCTGCCGGCCGCCCTTCACCCGCGCCTGGTCCGCCTTCGACAGATCGTCAAGGATGCCTGCCCGAATCCAGCCGCATCCCGCGGCGGCCGCGATGCATACGAGGGGAACGAATTTCATGCGCAAAAATCTCGTGGCGCACCCCCGGCGACGCAATTCTTTTTCGTCGCCACCCTGTGGATGCATATTCGACAGAGCAGCGAATTTCCGCAACGAATCACACCATGACCTTGACCGACGAACAGAAGAACGCCATCGCCGGCTGGATCGAAGGAGGCGCAAGCCTCTCCGACGTGCAGAAACGCATCCGTGACGAGTTTGGAATCGGGCTCACCTATCTGGACACCCGGCTTCTCGTCGACGACCTGAAGGTGAACTTCAAGGATCCCGAACCGGAACCGAAGCCCCAGGCCGCCGATTCGCCCGATGGAGACATGGAGGCGCAACCGCCCGCGTCCGATCCCGGCACGGGGAAGGTGCAGGTCACGATCGATCAAATCACAAAACCCAGTGCTCTCATCAGCGGCCGCGTGACCTTCTCCGACGGGCAGACCGCCGCCTGGTATCTCGACCAGATGGGCCGCCTCGGCCTCGATCCCGACACCGTCGGATACCGTCCTTCCGAGCAGGACATCCTCGCGTTTCAGGTCGAGCTTCAACGCGTCGCTCGCAGCCAGGGCTATTGACGATGAGACTGCTGCTACCGGTTCTTGCGTGTCTGACACTCGCGGCCTGCACGACAACGCGCAAGATCCCGTTGAACTACACACCCTCCGACCGGGGAATCGCCGCCGCACCTGGCAACGCGCGGATCAGCGTGGGGGCCGTGAACGATCGACGCGACACCCCCGGCGCGCCGCTGGGCACCGTGCACAGCGGGGTCGGCGATTCCACGAAGGAGATCTACACGGCACAGCCGCTCACTGCGACCGTGCGGCAGTTTTTCATCGACGCACTTCGCAACCGCGGCCTCTACGATCCGAACAGTCCCGAGCAGTTGAACATCGACATCCTCGAATTCGACGCGGACCAGTTCATCCGGCGCGAGGTCGATATCGATCTGCTCGTTGCGCTCCATGACGCGCGGACCGGATACAACCGGGCGGTTGTTCCAGTGCGTGTCGAGAAGATGCAGGGTGGCCTGCTCAATGCCGACAACCTCGTGGTGGGCAATTTTCCCGCATTCCAGAAGTTTGTGGAGGGTGCGCTCTCCGAGGCCGCGGACGAGGGCGTCAATCGAATCGCCCCTGCTCGATGAGGGTGACCGTCAATGGAGAGTCGCGTGAGCTTGCCCGCTCGCGCACGGTATCCGATCTCGTCGAAGAACTCGGCCTCCCCGCTCCCGCCCTCCTCATCGAGCACAATGGCGTCGCCCTTGTCCGCTCGGAGTGGACGCAAGTTGTCCTCGCGGACGGCGACCGCCTTGAGCTGCTTCGCGTGACCGCAGGCGGCTAGCATTCTCCATTTCGCATTCCCAAATTCGCAGTAGTCTTCCGTCATGTTCAGCCGCCTTTCCGACAAGCTGCAGGATGTCTTCAAGGACCTCCGCGGCCATGGCCGCATCACCGAGGCCAATATCACCGACGCCCTGCGCGAGGTGCGCCTCGCCCTCCTCGACGCCGATGTTCACTATCAGGTTGCCAAAACGTTCATTGCCAGGGTCAAGGAGAAGGCCCTTGGAGAGGACGTTCTGCGCAGCGTCACGCCCGGTCAGCAGATCATCAAGATCTTCCACGACGAACTCGTCGAACTGCTCGGTGGCGATTCCGCGCCGCTGAATCTCGAAAAACCTGCGCGCATTCTCGTCGTCGGCTTGAACGGCGCGGGTAAGACCACATCGTCTGCGAAACTCGCCCGCTGGCTGAAGACGCAGGGACGCACGCCGAACCTCATCGCCTGCGACCTCCTTCGCCCCGCCGCCATCGACCAGCTCGCGACGTTGGGCCGACAGGTCAACGTCAACGTCTTTACGCCGGATCCTTCCGAGAAGGACGTGGTGGTCGTTGCCAAAAAGGCACTGGCCTGGGCCCAGGAGGTCGGCGGCAATGTCCAGATTTTCGATACTGCGGGCCGGCAGGAAATCGACGAGCCGCTCGTGCAGGAACTCAAGCGGCTCAAGGAATTCCTCCAGCCTCAGGAGGTGCTCCTCGTCTGCGACGCGGCGACCGGCCAGCAGGCGGTGTCCGTTGCCGAGCATTTTCACGAGGCGCTCGGTCTCACGGGAATCATCCTCACAAAACTCGACGGCGATGCGCGCGGTGGCGCGGCGCTTTCCCTTCGGGAGATCACGAAGCAGCCGATCAAGTTTGCAGGTGTTGGTGAGAAGCCGGATCAGTTTGAGCCGTTTCATCCCGACCGTCTCGCCGGTCGGATTCTTGGCATGGGTGACGTCGTCAGCCTGGTCGAGAAGGCGGCGGAAGCCATCACCGAGGAGGATGCCCTGCGCATGCAACAGAAGCTCCAGAGCGGCGGCTTCGACCTCGACGACTTCCTCCACCAGTTCAAGATGATCAAGCGGATGGGACCGCTTCAGAATCTGCTTGGCATGATTCCCGGCATGGATAAGCTGAAAGATTCCTCGATTGACGAGGGTCAACTGAAACGGGTGGAGGCGATCATCCTCTCCATGACCCCCGCCGAGCGTGCGCGACCGGATATCCTGAACGCGCGTCGCCGGCAACGGGTCGCCCGCGGCAGCGGAACCTCCGTCACCGAGGTGAACAATCTTCTTCTCAGGTTCGGCCAGATGAGGAAGATGATGAAGAAGACGGGCAACCTGAAGAAAATGATGGCCCAAGCCCGCCGGGCCGGAATTCCGGGATTGAAGTAAGCCGCAAGGCCGTCGCTTTCCTTTAAAAACTCAACACTCAGCTCTCAACCAACCAATGTCAGTTGCGATTCGACTCAAGCGCGAAGGCGCCAAGAATCACCCGTTTTACAAGATCGTGGTGGCGGACAGCCGCCGCGCACGCGATGGCAAGTTCATCGAGATCATCGGCTCCTACGATCCGAAGAAGGAGGGCGAGAACTACTCTCTCCAGCTCGAGCGTGCGGACTACTGGCTCGGAGTGGGTGCAAAGCCTTCCCAGACCGTCGGCAGCATCATCAACAAGGCTCGTTCGAAACAAGCTGCGGCGGCCTGACGCGGCCGCGATCCCCTGCTGCGGTGGAGGAATTCCTGCATTACGTGGTCGGACGACTCATCGAATATCCCGATGAGCTCGTCGTCACGCATTCCATCGAAGGGGATCGCACCATTTATTACCTGGCGATGCGCCAGACCGACCTGCCAAAGGTGATTGGCAAGGGCGGCCACACCATCCAGGCCCTGCGCACCCTCCTCCAGGCCTCCGCCCAGAAAAAGGGCGTCCGCGTCGGTCTCGAAATTCTCGAATGAAAAAGCTCCTTCTTCTTCTCGGCGCCGCAGTGGTCTGCCTCGTCTCCCCGGCTTGCGAAATGCATTCCAAGGACACCCTTTCCGAAGCCGGACACGGACACGGCGACAGCCACGCGGAGACTCAGAACGTCGGTCACTGAACCGGTTCCCCAACGCACGCCGGGATCGTGTGGATCCCGGTGGAGTCTCTCTCCAGTCCGTGCGGGGGTGCATATGGCAAACGCGGCAAACGCCCGCGGCTTCGCACACGGAACAGAGAGCGCGATTCGTAAGTCCATCGCACATCCCTCCAGCCGACCCACGGCATCTTCTTCGTAGATAGCCCCCACTGAGCACGCGCCTGTCCGGCGGCGATCCGCGCGGGAACTTCAAACCGATATCGGTATCCCCTCGCCGTCTGACGTCGGATCTCGTTGTCGAAAAGTCCCTCGAGGGAAAGGTGCGCCGTCAGGCAAACTGCGCCAGCGTCTCGTCGAGGTGCTGGGCCACGGAAATGAGGCCCTTCTGGTAACGATTCACCGGCACCGGATCCAGCGCGGCGCGCGCCTCGGCAACAATCCTGCGAGCCGTATCGGTCGCGGCTTTCATGGCACCGCCGGAGATCAGCAGTTCCGCCAGCTCGTCGTGCCCGGACGCATTCTCGTGAAGGATCAACTCCCTCGCCCGCTCCCGACGCTTCTCGTCACGCGACTGGAGCAACAGCAGGACGGGCAGCGTGAGCTTCCCTTTCTGGAGGTCGGTTCCGAGCGTCTTGCCCGCGGTTTCCTCGTCGCCGGCGATATCGAGCAAATCGTCGTAAATCTGGTAGGCGATGCCGAGTTTCGTTCCGTAGGTCTTGAGGGCACCGATGACCACGGGACCGGCTTCGCTGATGAAGGCCCCGAGCTCGCATGCGGTGGAAAACAGCGACGCGGTCTTCATTTCGACGATCTTGTAGTAGTCGGTCGTCGTGAGCTTGAGATCGAAGCGGCGCTGGGTCTGCAGGATCTCTCCCGCGCAGACCGCGGCTGCGGAGTCCGCGATGATCCGGCAGATCTCGTTGTTCGTAAAATGCGTGGACAGGCTGAGCGCATGCGCGAAGAGGCAATCGCCGAGGAGCACACTGAGCGAGTTGCCCCACTTTGCGTTCACCGTCGGTTGATCGCGGCGGGTTTCCGCTCCATCCATGATGTCGTCATGGACGAGCGTCGCGATGTGGACGAGTTCCAGGATCACCGCGAGATCAACGTGTCCGGATGTGATGCTGCCCGTGGCTCCGCCTGAGAGCAACGCAAGGGCCGGCCGCAGCCGCTTGCCACCCGAGTTCATCGCATAGGCTGCGTAACCCTCCACCGCGGGATCGAATGCCCGCGCCTGCTGGCGAATCCGCTCCTCCACGCTGTAGAGGTGCGGGTTGATCAGCTCGAACGTCTGCCTGAATGCCTCCGAGGCGTCCGGTCGAATCGCCTGTTTTCTTGTGAAATTTTTCACAAACTCACTTTGCTTGGAATTTTCGTCCGGCACAACAACGGCGTTTTTGCATGATCACTTTCGCGCACGGCCGATCTGGAGAGCCTGCCGGACGATGAAAAACGGCACAACACAGGCAACCGAAACCGCCACGGCGAGCAGGAGTCCGGGAATGACCCGTGCCCGGTCCCCCGCGACCGCTTCGAGCGCGGTGCGGACGGCCTCGGCGGCCTCCACGCGAAATGCCGGCATCGTTTCGTAGTGCGGGGCGTTATGCTCGTCCCCCGGGCGTGTCGCAATCCCAAAGAATTCCGTTGGCACAGGACCCGGGCAGACGGCGGTCACGGAGATGCCGGTGCCCCGCAGCTCGATCCGGAGGGCTTCGGAGAAACTGGTGGCATAGGCTTTCGTGGCGGCATAGACCGCCATGTCGGGCAGCGGGAAAAAGCTCGCGACGGAACTTACATTCAAAATGGCGGCCCGCCCTGCCGATCGCAGCATCGGCAGAAGCAGATGTGTGAGGTGCGTGAGCGCCCCGATGTTCACATCCAGCATCGCGCGCACCTGCTTCCAATCGCTCGATTCGAACGGGCCATGATCCCCCAGCCCGGCGTTGTTGATGAGAAAGTCGATGCGGATGTCGTGGTCGTGCAGCCATTTCACGAAGTTGCCGCGCGCCGCCTCGTCCGCGAGGTCCACCGCATAGATGAACACGGAAAGCTGCGGAAACTTTTCCGCGAACTCCGCCCGAAGCGCCTCGAGTCGGTCGTTTCGGCGTGCAACCAGGACGAGCGTGTGCGCGACCGGTGCAAGCTGCCGGGCGAATTCCGCCCCCAGCCCGGCTGATGCTCCCGTGACGAGCGCTGTGCATCCCTCGAAAAACCTCATACGCTGCACTCTCGATGATCGTTCAAAGCCTCGCCAGCCAAAAACCGTTCACCACGAAGGATGGCTCGACCATTCGCAGCATCCTCGACCGGACGAACGCCCCCGTGCAAAACCAAAGTCTCGCGGAGGCCCGCGTTCCCGCCGGCAGACGCACGGACCGCCATTACCACAAGCTTTCCGAGGAATTCTATTTCCTGCTCGAAGGGACCGGAGTCATGGAAATCGATGGCGTCGAACGCCAGGTCGCCCCGGGGGACGCGATTCTGATTCCCCCGGGAGCGTGGCATCAAATCAGCGCCACGACCGACCTCGTGTTTCTCTGCTGCTGCGCCCCGCCCTACGCGCACGAGGACACCTACTTTGAGTGACACGCTCATCGGGCCGGGATGACCTGCACCCGTGAACCGGCGCTGTCCACGTCGGGACGCGGCCCGTTGCCTTGAAAGACACACGCGCGGATTTGGACCCCTGAAGATTGCTCCTCCGAGACGGAGGCCAGCCGGATCCCACCGTCGTTGTGCACGAAGGTGCAGTGCGTGAATCGGATGTCGTGAACGCCCAGATTCGAATCGTCGTGAGCAAGAAACGCGCCCCAATCACCTGATCCCTCGATGGCGCACCGATCGAATCGCAGGGCGTGGGAATGGCGTGCAAAGATGCCGACATCGCCGTTGCCCACGAGGCGGCAGCGCGTAAACACGCTGTCCGCGAAATCGTTGTCCAGACTGATTCCCGCGCTGTCGTTGCCGGTCATCGAGCAGTTGATCGTCCGGACATTCCGGCTGTCGTAGTAGGCAACGCCGTCGAAAAAATTGTCATCGAATGCGGAATCACGCACGACCACATCGCGGGACTTCCAGCTGATCACCAGCCCGCCTGATCGATTCCGGTTTGACCTGACCTTCTCGACCACGAGGTCGCTCGTCATCCGGACGTCGATGCCGTTGTTGCGAATCCACGGTTGTTCGCGTCCGGTTTCGGACGACTGGCCGCTTTTATTGCCATCGATCTCGATGTTGGAAACTCGGATGCGACGAATCCGTTGTTCCTCCCGTGGCACCTCGTCCTGCACGCCAATCGCGATCACCGGCTTTTCCACACCATCCGCAAGCACAAACCGAGTGCCCTTCGTCCCCCGGAGATGGACATTCGAGCGCAGGATGCGGAACGTGTCCGGCAGCACGAACTCCCTCCCGGCCAGATCGATTCGCAAGCGGCCCTCGCCGCAGGAGTCTGCCGCAAGTGCTGCCGCGTGTGCGAGGTCGGCATCCGATTCCACGCGGACGGTTTCGGCGTGAATGCAGGCAACGGTGCCGAGGACGAGAAGCGAAAGTCGAACGGTCACCGCTCTTACGATCGCAGGATTTCCGGAAACCGCGAAATGCCGTTCGCACCGTCTCCCGCAAGGAAAGGCAACTGTCCGGGGTGCTTCTCACTATTGTGAAAATGAGCAACATGGAACGTTGGCTAGCAATTCGTTGGGCGATCTCAATTCTCTTGACCCCCCGCGCATAGAATGAAATTTCCGCAGGCGTCACTCATGAAACTCCCCGCCCTTTTTACGTCCGCCGTTCTGGCATCGGCCGCTCTTGCGCATGCCGGATCCTTCGGCGGCCCCCCTCCCTTCACCAACCTTTCGCCGCTCCAGAGCGGCATCGACGGCAGTTACCAGGCCACCTGCCGCGGTGAGAATCTCATCGGCGTCATCCGCTTCGCCTACCAGAACGGTGTGCAGAGCGCGCTGCCGGCGGCAAACGCCTACACGTTCTTCGTTTCCGGCGACACGGTCAGCGGCAACGTGACGGCTTCCATTACCGGCAAGGATATTGATGGCGTGCTCGCCGGCCAGGACTTCAGCGTGCCCTCCAATGACGAAGGCTCCACCGAGCTTCCGCTCGTGTTCATTGTGCGCGGCAACCGTGCCAGTGGTTATTTCCAGGGCCAGATGGATCTCGAGGATCGGATGTCTGTCTTCAAGGGAACGGGAAACATTTCTCCCGCGAACGAAGAAACGAACACGGTGATCGCGATCGACGAAAACAACGCCGTCATCACCGACTCCGCAGCGATCGATGTCGTGGTCACGAATTTCGTGATTCAGGGCAGCTCGATCACTCCGACCGACTTTGACTTCACCGGTGTCCGCACGAGCATCTTCGCTCAGAATACCGGAGGTGGCGGGACCTCCGGAGGTGGCACCTCGGGCCAGACTTCCGGAGGCGTGCCGCAGGGCTTCTTCGGAATCGGAAATTAGCCCTGAAGAGGATGCGCGGCAAATGCCGCTGACTTGACGAGTTCGAAGCCGCCGGGAAACCGGCGGCTTCTTTCTTCTTTATCTCAGCAACGCGGTTGCGCACCACAGGACGGGAGCCTGTCCGTGCATGTCGCCCGTTTGCCGGGGGCGATTCAGGTAGTGCTCGCGGCTGTTTTTCTTGTTCGTCCCGACACAGACCTCCCGGATCTCCCCATCGGAGTTGATGTATTTCGTCAGCGCGAGCCAGCCTTTCCGCGCCGCAGGGCCGTAGGTTTCGGCGTCCAGCCACCCTTCCTTCACGCCGGTGATCATTGCGAACGTGAACATCGCCGTGCAGGACGTCTCCGGCCACGATTCCGGATCGTCCACGAGCTGTCGCCACATGCCGTCGTCCGCCTGACACTCGAGCAACGTGGCCATCATCCTGCGGTAGGCGTCCAGAATGGCTGGTCGCTCCGGATGATCCGGAGGAAGCGAGCGCAGCAGCTCTGTCATGCCCGCGGCCATCCAGCCGTTGCCCCGTCCCCAGAAAAATGGAACGTCCGGCGCGTGGTGGAACATGCCATTCGGTTCCTGGAGCCGTTCCAGATAGGCGACCATCGACCGCGCGGCACGATCGACATACTTGCGATCACCGGTGCTTCGGAACGCCTGCGCCTGCACCAGCGTGATCATATACATGTCATCGATCCAGTAGCGGGTCTGCCAGCTGAGTCCCTGCTCCGCCAGACGCTTCCGCTCTTCATTGAACGCTTCGACGACCGCCGTCGGCGGATCCCACTGCTCGTCGGCCTGGCGCATTCCGAGCGCGCGATAACGATCCTCTCCCGTCTGCAGATGGAGTTCCAGCGCCAGCGCGCCAAACACATTGTTGTCCACGTGATCCGGCTTGGGAACGAGGTGCGACTCTTCGCCGAAGATCGGCTCGAACCGTGCCTCCAACCGCTCGGTCAGCGTTTTCTCTCCGGCAGTTTTTGCAAACGTGAGCGCGCCATACCAGCAGACGACTTCGGGATACGTGATGTGCCCGGGAGGTCCTGGATTCCCAAAATTCGGATGCGGAGTTTCGAGGAACCGCTCCGTCACCAGTTTCCCGATCTTCAACGGATCCGCCGACTCCGGGAAATCAACGAGTTTCCCGCCGCCAGAATCCGCCAGTGCGGTCGACAGGAGAACGGCAAACAATGCGGAGCAGCGGAGGGGTAATTTCATTTTTGGGAGGGGTGAAAATCTCGTTTTTGCGAAACGAGGCCACCGAGACAACTCCAAGTAACTCCAGAAAGAAAGCGGGAAATTCGCCTCGAGCCTGCCATCAGGTGTTCAAAAAATATTTTTTTTGCTGTCTGACGGGCGTTCGGCGATTTCGCTTTTGACAGTCCGTCCCTCGCTGTCGAAAAGGGAGATCCCATGCGTCTTCATCGCACCCCCTCTTCGACGGAATTCCCGCTCCTGGATAGCGAAGACCTCCGCGCCGCCCTGCTTCTGGAGGATCTCTTCGTCAAGGACAAGGTTCAGCTCGTCATGACGGATCTGGATCGTGCGATTGTCGGCGGAGCGTGTCCGACATTCGGAGATCTGGAACTTCCGGTCGACCCCGAATTGCGTGCGGACTCGTTTTGCGAACGCCGCGAGCTGGGAATTCTGAACCTCGGTGGCGCGGGTGCGGTAAAGGTCGGCGGCGACACGTTTCCCCTGGATTCCCGCGAATGCCTCTACGCCGGACGCGGCTCCGGAAAAATTGTCTTCACGAGTGACGTCCCGACAAATCCCGCGGCGTTCTATCTCGTGAGCTATCCGGCTCACGCCGCGCATCCGACCGTCAAAGCGACCCTTGCCGACGCGAATCGCGTTCCGCTCGGATCGAAGCAGGAGGCCAACGAGCGCGTCATTTACCAATACATCCACGAAGGCGGCATCCGCAGCTGCCAGCTCGTCATGGGTTTCACGGAACTGGCCGTGGGCAGCGTCTGGAACACGATGCCGTGCCACACGCACGAGCGGCGCACCGAAATCTACTGCTATTTCGACGTGCCCGACGATCATGCGGTCCTTCACCTCGCCGGTGAGCCGCAGCAGACACGATCCTTGTGGGTTCACAACCGGCAGATCGCGCTTTCCCCCAGCTGGTCGATCCACAGCGGCGTGGGCACTGCCAATTACCGCTTCGTGTGGGCAATGGGCGGGGAAAACCAGCGATTCGACGACATGGACAAGGTCGCCATCACCGACCTGCGCTGATCATGGGAATTCTGCAGGCATTCGATCTCCGCGGCAGGACCGCACTCGTCACCGGGTGTTCACGGGGCATTGGTTTTGCGATGGCGGAGGGCCTGGCCGAGGCGGGGGCGGACATCCTGGGCGTGAGCGCGACCCTGCCTCCGGGCGGCAGCGCGATCGAGGCCGCGGTGACGTCCCTCGGACGGAAGTTCACGGCCATGACCTGCGATTTTTCCAATCGCGATTCCGTGCGAGATCTCGCCGCGCAGGTCCTCGCCACCCACGGAACGCCGGATATTCTCGTGAACAACGCGGGCACCATCCGTCGCACTCCATCGGCGTCGCATTCCGATGCGGACTGGCTGCACGTCCTCGAGGTGAATCTTAACGCCCCGTTTGTCCTTGCCCGCGAGATTGGTGCGAAAATGGTCGAGCGCGGCTCCGGGAAAATCATTTTCACCGCCTCCCTCCTCACCTTTCAGGGTGGCATCACCGTGCCTGGATACGCCGCAAGCAAGGGCGCGATCGGTCAGCTCACGAAGGCACTCGCCAACGAATGGGCGGGCCGCGGCGTAAATGTGAATGCCATCGCTCCCGGCTACATTGCGACCGACAACACCGACGCGCTGCGGAAGGATCCGGTTCGCAGCCAGCAGATCCTCGCTCGCATCCCTGCAGGCCGCTGGGGAAATGCCGAAGACCTGAAGGGCGCCACCGTCTTTCTCGCGAGCGACGCCTCCGCCTACGTCCATGGCGAAATTCTCGTGGTCGATGGCGGATGGATGGGCCGCTGAGATTGCTTCCATGGAAAGTCCCGTCGCCCCCCACCGCCTCCTCCCGGTCATCGCGCTCGATTCCGCTGCCGATGCCGCTCCCCTCGCCGACGCCCTGGTGGCCGGCGGTCTCCCGGTTGCGGAGATCACGTTTCGAACTGCAGCAGCGGCAGAGGCAATCCAGACGATGGCGGCGCGCGGGGACATGATTGTTGGAGCGGGCACGGTGCTCTCCATCGACCAGGTGCGGCAGGCGGTGGACGCCGGGGCAACTTTCATGGTCTCGCCGGGCTGCAACCCGAAGGTCATCGAGTATTGCGTGAGCCGGGGCATTCCGATCACTCCCGGCGTCGCAACCCCCACCGACATCGAGCTGGCGTATTCCTTCGGGCTGTCGCTGCTGAAGTTTTTCCCGGCCGAGGCTCTCGGAGGGGTGGAAATGCTGAAGGCGCTCTCCGCTCCCTACGCGGGCATCCGATTCATCCCCACCGGAGGCATTCACGCCGGCAACCTGCGGAGCTACCTCGATCTTCCTTCCGTCGCGGCCTGCGGAGGAAGCTGGATGGTGGCTCCGAAGCTCATTGCTGCTGGGGATTTTCAGCAAATCCGCGATCTCACGCGGGAAGCCGTAACCCTGGCCCAAGACTGACTCATGCCCCTGTCCATTCGCCCCGCCAATTCCTGCCAGTTCGATTGCATCTCGCTGGGTGAGGTCATGCTCCGGCTCGATCCCGGCGAAGGCCGCGTCCGCACGGCGCGCGAGTTTCGTGTCTGGGAGGGCGGCGGCGAATACAACGTCGCGCGCGGCCTGCGCCGCTGTTTCGGGCTTCGCACGGCAATTGTCACGGCCTTTGCCGACAATGATGTCGGTCGCCTACTCGAGGATCTCATCCTGCAGGGTGGCGTGGATCAGCGATTCGTCCAATGGAAACCGTTCGACGGAATCGGCCGCACGATTCGCAACGGCCTCAACTTCACCGAGCGCGGTTTCGGTGTGCGTGGCGCCCGGGGAACCTCGGATCGCGGAATGACCGCCGCCAGTGCGATGAAGCCCGGTGACATCGACTGGGACGAAGTGTTTGGTCGCGCGGGCACGCGATGGTTTCACACGGGAGGCATTTTCGCCGCGCTTTCGGAATCCACTGCGGAAGTGGTGGTGGAAGCCTGTCGCAAGGCGCGGGAACACGGCACGATTGTCTCCTACGACCTCAACTACCGCCCGTCGTTGTGGAAGTCGATCGGCGGTCAGGCACGCGCACGCGAGGTGAATCGTGAAATCGCGAAGCATGTCGATGTGATGATCGGAAACGAGGAGGACTTCACCGCCTGCCTTGGATTCGAGGTCGAAGGCGTCAGCGAACACGTTACCGGTCTCAACATCGACAGTTTCAAACGAATGATCGAACGCGCGGTGGCGGAATTTCCAAATTTCCAGGTGGCCGCCACCACGTTGCGCGAAGTGCGCACGGCCACCGTCAACGACTGGGGAGCGGTTTGCTGGCATGCAGGGAAATTCCATGAGGCGACGCACCGGCCGGGATTGGAAATCCTCGATCGCGTCGGCGGCGGAGACAGCTTTGCGTCGGGATTGATCTACGGATTTCTCACATTCGGCGACCCCGCCAGGGCCGTCGAATATGGCGCGGCGCATGGTGCGCTCGCGATGACGACGCCGGGCGACACTTCCATGGCAACCCTCTCCGAAGTCGAAAACCTCGTTCGCGGCGCGGGCGCCCGCGTGGACCGATAACCCCCTGCTGTCATGAAAAACCTTCCGCTCACCCTTCTCGCCGTCGTCACCTGCACCGCCTCCGTCTTTGCTCAATCCAATGCCGGACCCCGTGCCTACGCCCGGGTCGTTCCGGAGCGGAAGGGCGACCTCGCATGGGAAAACGATCTCGTTGCCTACCGCATCTACGGTCCGCCGCTGCGCGACAGCGTCGAGGACAGCGGCATCGACGTATGGGTCAAGACCGTGCCGTATCCGGTCATCGACAAGTGGTATAAGGACGATCTGGCCGGCGTGCGCAGCTATCATGAAGACCACGGCGAAGGATGCGATGGCTACAGCGTTGGAGATTCCCGCGGATGCGGAGGCACCGCGCTGTGGATCGACAACAAGCTCGTCACCTCCGATGTCTACCAGTCCGCGGAAATCGTTTCGCCGGGTCCGGACGAAGCGAAGTTCGTGGTGCGTTACCGTTACGAGACGCCGGACGGCCTCGTGGAGGAGGAAAAGACCATCACGCAGAAACTCGGAGACCGTTTCTTCACGAACCGCTCGGTATTCACGCGGGACGGGAAACCGCTCGCGGATGTTCCGGTCGCGACGGGATTGGTGACACAGACCTCCGAAGCCCTTGTCGAGCTTCTCCCGTCAAAAGGCGTCGTCGCCATGTGGGACAAGGTTCAGGACCACGGTCTCGGCACGGGTATCGTCGCTCCAAAGGATCGCGTCGTTGAGATGCTCCGGCAGCCTGCCGGAGACGGAAAGGAACACGCGCTTTGCGTGATGCGGACTGATGCGGACGGTGCGGTGGAGTTTCGTGTCGCATCCGCATGGGCAAAAGGCAGCGACATCCAGTCATCCAGAGACTGGATCGCCTTTCTGGAGCAGGCTCAGTAGACGCGGCAGGGACTCTGCGAGCGAACGCTGTGCGGCTCGCGAACCTCGAATCATTCGAAGGAACGCGCGCCGCGGGCCTGCTCGTGTGAGAAGCTGCCATGCAACGGCGGGAGCCGCCGCGAGTGGCCGCGTGGCGAGACCCCGGAGCAGTTCGGGAGGCAGGCCAATGTCTTCCGTCGCGCCGTCGCTGATCGCACGCGCAATGACAAGTCGGACGCCCGCCTCCTCACAAGCCGCCCGGATTCCGTCGGTCTCCATGTCCACCGCGCTGGCACCGGTCCTTTCGCGCAGCGTGACCTTTTGCTCCGCCATCACGAGGACATCCTCCACCGTGATGAACGTGCCGGGTGGAAATTCCGATGCGGGTCCCCCCTCGACAAGGAAATCACCCGTCTTCAATGAAGGGTCGAGTCCTCCCGCAAATCCTGAGGAAAGAACGAGGGATGGCGCATGCTTTGCGATCGCGGCCGCGACCGCGGCGCGTGCAGGCCCGGCTCCCATTCCCGTGTGAACAACGACCACGTCACGCGCTGCACGAGTCCGCCGGAAGCCGGCGCTCTCGAACGGCAGCGCGAAGGTCACGAGGATCATTTACCCGCTTCCTTCGATTCGATCCTCACCTCGAACAATCCCTCATCGTCTCCTGCGGGCGGATCAATGTTCAGCGCCTTCGCGAACGCAGCGGAGGTTCCCTTCGCTCCGCTGACGAGATAACGCCCCTCCTCGAGTTCCAGGAGACTGGCGCCAAGCGATTCCGCGAGGGGCTTCAACGACTCCACGGAATGCTGTTCCCGCTCCAGTTTCAACACCAGACGATCCGACACGATCGCCTCCACCGGCAATGCCTCCTCCGCGCTTCGCTCGATCGACTCCCGCAGCCCGATCACCGCGCCCGTGGGCTGGGCGCTGGCAGGCTTCGGCGCCCGGAAATAATCGCGGCCCAGCCAGACGACGCACAGCAGAGGAACAAACAATGCCGTCATCGTCACAAGGATCATCATCGCGACCTTCGGATTTGGTCGAAATGGCTGGGGTTCCCCGGATTTCATGCCCCTATCTCCCCCGCATCGGGGAAATCGTGTCAATCGCTTTCCGAATCCCGCAGCCGCCGGGCAAGGAACGACTGTTCGCTCTTCAGTTCCGCCAGCTGGAGCGCCTTGCGAAAATGCTCCGCCGCCTTGCGATGGTTTCCGCGCCTCGTCTCGAAATCGCCACGCACCGCATGCGTGAGGTAATAGCCGTCGAGCTGTTCGCGGGCCGGAATGGCCTCCACGGCGGCGAGCCCGGCATCGGGACCGGAAACGTTGGCAACAGCGACGGCACGATTCAACGCGACCACCGGCGAGTCGGTGATGGCCACCCATCGATCGTAGAGCGCGAGAATGCGCACCCAGTCGGTGGATTCGTAGTCCCGGGCGAGGCAGTGGCAGACGGCGATGCCGGCCTGCAGGTGATATTCACTCACCTCGTCCCCCTCCGCACCTTTGGCAAGGTGCTCGAGGCCACGGGCGATCATCCCTCGGTTCCACGTTGAACGATCCTGATCCTGCAGGCGCAGAATATTTCCTGCATCGTCGATCCGGCTCGAGAGGCGCGCCGCATTCAGCCACATCAGCGCGGCGAGCGCGTGTGCACGGGGACAGGTGGTTGCCGGATGACCGGCGACCAGCTCGGTGAGCCGGATGGCCTCCTGACAAAGATCCTCCCGCACGAGGCTGTCTCCGCTGGATGCCTTGTAGCCTTCGTTGAAGAGGAGGTAGAGGATGTGGAGCACGCCATTCACCCGCACGGCAAGCTCCGGTCCCGCGGGAATTTCAAAGCGAATCCCCTGCTCCTGGATGCGCTGTCGGGCCCGCGTCAGCCGTTTGGTAATCGCGGCCTCCGACGAAAGAAACGCCGCTGCGATCTCGGCGGGACTGAATCCGCAAAGGGTCTTCAATGCCAGCGCCGCCTGCGACTCGGGCGGAATATCCGGATGGCAGCATGCAAACATCAATCGCAGCCGGTCGTTGGTGATCTCCTCGTCAAACCGGGGTGACGCTTCGTCACGCTCGTTCCACGCATCGAACGACGCGGAGATTTCCGGCTGCTTCTCGTGAAACCGCTTTTCGCGTCGAATCACATCGAGCGCGAGATTCTTTGCGGTCTGCATCAACCACGCCGCGGGATTCTTCGGCGTGCCGTAGTAGGGCCATGTCTGCAGGGCGCGAATCATCGCCTCCTGCACGACATCCTCCGCGAGCTGAAGACGCTCGATGCCAAAGATGCCCGTGAGCATGGATACGAGCTTTCCGGACTCTCTCCGGAAAAGGTGCTCGGTAAGATGCTGCACACCCGCGTCGGGGGGCTTCACCGCATCGCGGTTCATCGACATTTCGTTCGGAGCGAGAGGCTACGCAGAGGTGTTGTCCAGAACGACCCTCTCCATCGCCGCGCAATTCGGAATCACGGGACGAACCTCGACCTTGATTCCATGCGCAAGAGCCGGACAGTTTCGGGCGATCGAGATGGCCTCCTCCATGCTGCTCACGGTCAGGAAAAAGTAGCCACCCACGGCCTCCTTCGCCTCGGCAAACGGTCCGTCCGAAACCGTGGCCGACCGACCGGAGACCACGGCACCGGAGTTTCCCAGCGGATGTCCGCCCTTGCATTTGCCTTCCGCAACCAGTCCGTCGAACCACGCCATCCATTTGCTCATCGTGGCCTGGATCTCCTCCGGGGAGAGGTTGTGGTGCCAGTCGGTATTGTAGAACAGCATCAGATATTCTTCGGAAGGACGCTCGGTGCTCATGGTGTCGGAAACGATGGATGAAATGTCGGGTTCTGTCAGGCGCCTTGCCGGTCGGCGTGGAAACGCCTGAGGGTTCATCGGTGTGACGAACAAGCCCCGGCGCGCAGGACAACCCGGCGGAATTTTTTCGCAAATCTCCGGTCGATGCATCGCCCGTTCGGAGTTCGATTGACTTGCGACGCAGGGTCGCGGATCGTTTTCGGCTCGCGATGTCCATCGAACGCACCCGTAACTTCTGCATCATTGCCCACATCGACCACGGGAAGACGACGCTCTCGGACCGTCTCCTCGAGTCCACCGGCACCATCTCCGAACGAGAAAAGGAGGATCAGCTGCTGGATTCGATGGATCTCGAGCGCGAACGCGGCATCACCATCAAGAGCCATCCCGTCACGATGAAATATCGTGCCAAAGACGGGCAGGACTACCGGTTGAACCTCATGGACACGCCGGGCCACGTCGACTTCACCTACGAGGTCTCCCGCAGCCTTGCCGCGTGCGAAGGCGCGCTCCTCATTATCGACGCCGCCCAGGGTGTGGAGGCGCAAACGGTCGCAAACGTCCATCTCGCCGCGAAGCAGAACCTCGCGATCATTCCCGTGATCAACAAAATCGATCTGCCGAACGCCGACGTCCCCGCCGTGCAAAAGCAGATCGAGGACATCCTGGCGATTCCCGCCGAGGAATGCATCGCCGCCAGCGCGAAGGCGGGCATCGGCATTCACGAGATTCTCGAGGCGATCGTTCATCGCATCCCGCCGCCAAAGAAGATCGACGACACATTGCGAGCCCTCGTTTTCGACTCCGTGTTCGATGCCTACCGCGGCGTCGTGGGCTACGCCCGGGTCTTTTCCGGTCGCATCGCCCCTGGAGCGGCGGTGAAGCTGATGTCGACCAACAAGAACTACGAGATCAAGGAAGTCGGCGTCTTCACCCCGAAGATGCACGCCCAGCCGGTGCTCGAGGACGGCGACGTCGGCTACTTCATCGCGAACATCAAGTCGACTTCCGAGATCAAGATTGGCGACACGTTGACCGACGCGAAACGCCCGTCGGCAGAGCCTCTGCCGGGCTTTCAGGAAGTCCATCCCATGGTCTTCAGCGGCATCTATCCGATCAACACCGCCGACTTCGAGCATCTCAAGACGGCGATGGGCAAGCTGCAGCTCAACGATGCGGCCTTCGTGTTTCAGGCGGAGAGCTCCGTCGCGCTCGGCTTCGGATTTCGCTGCGGCTTCCTCGGCCTTCTCCACATGGAGATCATCATCGAGCGGCTGCGCCGGGAATACGACATGGACATCATCTCCACGTATCCGAGCGTCGTCTACGAGGTCGTAAAGACGAACGGCGAGGTCATCGAAGTGGACAACCCCGCGAACCTTCCCGATCCCAGCATCATCGAGGAGATCCGCGAGCCGGTCGTGAAATGCTTCGTCATGGTTCCGAACGAGAACATTGGCGACATGATGCAGCTCATGATGGACAAACGCGGAATCGTTGAGCACACCGAGTCCATTGACACGCGACGGGTGATGATCACCGCCATCATCCCGCTCAACGAGATCCTCGTGGACTTCCACGACAAGATCAAATCCCTCACCCGCGGCTATGGTTCGATGGACTACGAGCCCGCCGGGTATCGTCCTTCGAAGCTCGTGAAGCTCGAAATGCTCGTCAACGGCGAGCCGGTGGATGCGTTCAGTTCGATCGTCCACCGTGACAAGGCCGAGTTCCGTGGTCGCGCGCTGGCGACAAAGCTCAAGGACGTCATTCCGAAACAGCTCTACCAGGTCGCCATTCAGGCCGCGATCGGAGGCAAGATCGTTGCGCGCGAGACCGTGAGTGCCATGCGAAAGGACGTCACCGCGAAATGCTACGGCGGTGACATCACGCGAAAGCGCAAACTCCTCGAAAAGCAGAAGGAAGGCAAAAAGCGGATGAAGGCCATTGGATCGGTCAACATCCCGCAGGAAGCCTTCATCGAAGTGCTGAAGACGAGCTGACCGGCGTGCCCGTCTTCGGAATCCTCCCGGATGGAGGTCAGCGCTTTTGCGCGATCACGACGACGTGCTTCTCCGGCCACTGATCGTATTCGACGTGGCGGCAGAAGCAGCCTGCGTCCGCAAGGATCGCAACAAACCTTTCCACGCCGAGCGTGCTGTATTCGAAGGTCTGCCCTGCAAACGCACCCGAGATCTTGTCGGGTTCACCGCCCCCGCACGTGAAAAGCAGAACGCCTCCCGGCGCGAGCGCGGCGCACAATTTCCGCAGCACGGGCTCCTGCCGGTCCATTGGCAAATGGAATGTGCTGTCCCATGCGGAGATGAACTCGTAACGCCCGACCGGCTCCCACTCGCAGATGTCGACCGTGTGAAACACGGCATCCGGGCACGCCTCTCGCGCGAGGGCGATCATCTGCGGCGAGATATCCAACCCTTCCGTGGTGTAGCCGTGGATGATCAGACGCTCGATAAAACGGCCCTGACTCCCGCATCCAACATCGAGAGCCCGGCCATGTTCCGGAGCAAAGCGCAGTGCGCGATCGAGGGGCGCGAGGCCGTAGGTCGGTGAGACGTTTTCCCGATACCATTGGGCAATCGCATCGTAGTTCGCGCGGGTGACGAAAGGTTCCATCCCGCATCCTGCGCTGCGACGCGGTGAATCGGCAAGCATCGTGGATTGCCGTTGCTCCGCATCAACGATGTCGGTGGCGCAGCACGGCATGGTGGAGTCATGTGGACCGTCAGCCGTGATTTCACCTTCGAAGCGGCGCACGCGCTTGCGCATCTGCCCGAGTGGCACAAGTGCCGCCGGCTCCATGGCCACAGCTATCGCATGCGGGTGGAGGCACGCGCCACGCGACTGGATTCCAGCGGATTCGTGGTCGATTTCGCGGAGATCGAGCAGGTTGTCTCCCCGATCGTTACGCGACTTGATCACCGCAATCTCAACGACGTCTTCGACTTTCCGACGACCTCAGAAAACATCGCCGCATGGATCTTTCACGAGATCCGGAAACAGCTTCCCTCGGTCATCCGCGTCACACTGCATGAGACCGCGGAGACCTGCGTGAGCTTCGAGTTGCCGGAACGATGAAATCCGTCGGGGCTTATGACAGGCTCCTGAACAGCGGGCGCAGCAACCACGGAATGCCGATGAGGATCGCCACGAGCGACAGGCAATTCCACAGAAGAATCCGGCGATACTTCAATGCGTCGGATGCCGCCTTCTTGCAGCGCACCCAGCCGATGTGAGCGAGCGCGACGGCGATGAACATTGCCGTCGTGTGCTCGACGAGGAAGAAACGGAGCTCCTTCACCTTCATCGCCGCACCCACATCCATCCACGCGGAACGCACGACGGGGCTCAGAAACAACAGGCCGATTCCAATCAGAAACTGCATGTCGATGGCCGCCACATACAGCACGCCGGCCTTGCGACCACCGGGTGCAAAGGGCCGCCCGCCTGACAGTCCGCGAATGGCAACGATGATGGATGCCACCGCCGCCAGCAGGACGACCCAGCGCCAGTATCCGTGAATGGAGAGAAGTGTCGGGTAAATCTGCATGATCTGTGAAGTCTGACGGACAGCGAATCATGGAATCGCCCCGGGTGCACCCAAATTGAGTCTTCAGGCGTCCCAATCGCGCACGATCCGCCCGTCGATCTCGTATTCGACCTTTTTCAGATGCGGAAAATTCAGGCGCAACGTTCCCTCGATTGCTCCCTTCACGAATTCCTGAATCGACACGGTGTTGTTCAGATAGCGCATCGCCTCCCCATCGAAGGACAGGACGATTGTCGTTCCCTTCCACCGTGCGCCACGAAAATATCCGGCAAGCGGCCCTGCACCCTCGAAGTGGCTCGAGGATCGGAGCAGATCCGGAAAGAACGGCGTGGAAAGCGTGGGATTTGCCGGTCTCATTCCCGGTGCGAGCAGAGCGCGCAGGATGGCATCGGGCGTCGCCGCAGTTCCGGGCATCGTCGTCTCGACGAAAAAATCCGAGCCATCTCCCTCTGCGAACGCCTCACTGTCCGGCAGGAGAATCCTCACATCCGCGAGCGCGGATGTCGCGACCGCGAGAAACACCGTCAGAATTTCCCGAAGGCGTGCGCTCATTCGTCGATGGCAAAATACCGCCGAATGGCCTCGTAGGTCTTCGGTCCAATGCCACTGATCCGCATCAACTCGCGAAGACTCGAGTATGGGCGTCCTTCGATGATGCGATTGGCCATTGCCTCTCCGATTCCTGGGATGCGCATCAACTCGTCACGCGGAGCGGTATTGGGGTTCAGCGGTTTCAATGGAACTCGTGATTTCGCCGACAGCGCCGACCGCAACTCCTCCGTGTCCTCCCGCTCCTGCTGTCGCTGGGCAAGGAGCGTTTCCCAGTCCGTATGCGCCCACGCACCGGCCCCCTGTTTCGCCGCCCACAGCTCGAGATCCTGAAGTTGCGAGCGATACGAATCCGCCGAGAATCCCCGGGGTGTCTCACGATAAACTCCGAAGGCCCGGGCGAGGCCGAGCTTCACAAGCCGCGCTGCGAGATCCTCGCCCTCAGAGGTGGTCACGAACGCGTAGACGCGGGCAAAGCGGCCATCTCCTTTTGCATCGGCAAACGCGGTGTCGACGGTGAACGGCTTCGAAAGCACCCGGGCGGTCTCGGTTGCAGCAGCCTTGCCGATGCCGACGGCAAGTTCGATGGATGCCTGGGCGGACCCGCCCGCCTCCGTCATCCCGAAATACCGGCGCTGTGCACGGATCCGTCGCGCATCCGTCTCGGTTGAAATACGAGTCTCGATGCAATCAGCACCGTAGAGACGAACGGTATGGCGCTTCCCATCCGGCGTCTCCACGAGAAAGCTGTCGCCGTCGGCCCAGTCCGTGGGCACGAAGCGACAGCCATCGATCCGCTGCAGCGGAGTGGCCGCGATCAGCGGGCCGGCGGCGATTGCCAGAACCACTCCGAGAATCCGCCGCAGGATTCCCGGCAAACATCTGTCGGGGGACATTTTTGCGAACGTGCGGGCACGCGGCCGCGCTGTCCATGCAGAAAACACGCCGCGTTTCTGTGCGTGGCGCATGGCTGAGCGGGCCGGTCCGGGCACGCTATTTACAAATGCGCCGACGCCAATCTGCGCAGTCGACGCCTCAATGCTCCGCCCCGCCCTCGCCGTGGGCGTGGCCGTGCGAGAGTTCCTCGGGCGTTGCGTCGCGGACGTCGCGAATCGTGACCGAGAAATGGAGTTCCTCGCCTGCGAGCGGGTGGTTGCCATCGATCGTGATTTCGTCGCCCTCGATCCGCTTCACAAAGACCGGGGCCGGCTCGCCGTCCTCGCCCTGTGTGATAAGCATTGCGCCGACTTCGAAATCCTCGCCCTCGACCTGCTCTCGCGAGATCACCTGAATCGCATCCTGATCGATCAGTCCGTAGCCATCCTCCGGCTGCACGACGACGGTGAATTCCTCCCCCGCACGGCGGCCTTCCATGGCGGCCTCGAGTCCGGGGACAACCTGCCCGGCGCCCTGGATGAACGCGAGCGGTCCGCTCTCGCTGGAGTCCTCGATCACCTCCTGATCGGCGTCTCGGAGCACGAAATCGAAGAGGACAACTTTGCCGGCGGTAATTTGCATCCACGGACCATCGCCGAACACTCCGTCCGGCGCTAGCATCAATTCGCGTTTCCGGTGGACTTCCCGAAAAACTCCGAGAGCCAGAGCATCTGGTGGACGATCGAACGCCGCCAGTAGTCCCAGTCATGCGCGCCGGGCCGCTCCGTGTAGTCGTGACCGACCTTCTGCTCCAGCAGCTGCGCATGCAGCGCGCGGTTGATATCGATGAAGAAATCATCGACGCCGCAATCGATCGAAATCGCGATCTGCCCGTCCTTCAACGCCTTTGCCTGGGTGACAACCGCCAGCTCGTCCCAGCGGTCCGGATGCTCCTCGATAGGACCGAGCGCCTTCGCGATTTCCCATTTGTTCGGCGAATGCCGGATGTCCACGCCGCCACTCATGCTCACTGCCGCGCCGAAGACCTCCGGATGCCGGATCGCGAGGAACAACGCGCCATGCCCGCCCATGCTCAGCCCGGCAGTGGCCCGCGCTTTGCGCGAGCGGATGGTCGGATACCGCTTGTCGATGAAGTCGACCAGCTCCGACGAAACGAACGTCTCGAACCGCATGGACGGGTCCGCGGGCGCATCGAAATACCAGCTGTTGTCGGCGTCCGGGCAGACGACGAGCACGTTGTATTGATCCGCCAGGTCGCCGATCGTCGTGCGCGTCGGCCACGCCGTGTCGTTGTCGGCGAATCCGTGAAGCAGATAAACAACGGGCACCGGCTTTTTCGACGACCGCAGTCCTTCGGGGACGATGACCGTTGCCGCGACGTTGCGTTTCATCGACGCGCTCGGGACTTCGAGTTTCCGGGTTTCGAATGCGGGCGCCAGGGAGCAGCCCAGCACCACCAGTGCCGCGAAGATCGAGAGCGTTCGTTTCATGTCGCGGCTATTCCACCGAGACGTTCGAGGAAAAGTCCAGCTCGGTCATGTTCAGCTCCTCGAGCGTCTTTGCGGGCGTCTCCGAGCCGGGCATCCGGATGTTCACGAAGCGGAGATTCTCGATCTTCGCGTCCTCGCTGAATCCGCGCACGAATCCTGCAGTCTCTCCGGCGTCGCGCACGCGAACATTTTCCACCAACACGTCGGATACGGGGCCACCGCCCTTCTTGTCGCCATTCTGCACGCGGAACCACCCCCAGACGCGGTTGCCGTCGTTCTTCATCTTCACGTTCTCGATGTCGATGTCGCGGAACTCGACGTTCTTCACGGACGACGTTCCCCACTTGTGGTGAATGCCAATGCCGATCGCGCAGTCATAGACGACGCAGTTGCGCACGACGACGTTCTCCTGCGGCTGCTTCACGCCCTGCCCGACCTTGAACGCATAGCAACGCGTCCACGAAATGCAGTTCTCGAACACGACATTGCGCAGCGGTTCCGGCTTGCCATACCAGTTCCGGCAGATGTCGGTCTCGGCATCCCATGTCTTCGTCGAGAACGGGTCGTCGAGGCTGATGCAGAGGGAATCCTTCACCAGCACATCCTGGCTCTCGCAGATGTCGAGTGCGTCGTCCTCGCCGGTATTCAGTCCGTTGAGCATCTTGAAATTCGAGATCGTCACGTCGTTGCTGCGGGCAATGATGTTCGCCCACATGCCGGAGTCGCGCATCGTGATTCCGTCCATCACGAAACGCTCGCTGTCGCAGATCATGAGCAGCGTCTTCATGAACTTCCGCTCGTGCTCCATCTCGCGTCCCACGCCGTCGACGGTGCCGCGACCGTAGATGCGGATGTTTTTCGCGCCTTCCTCGTTGTGGATGAACCACGTTCCATCGAGATTCTTGCTGTCCTTGCGGAAATGCTTCTCGTAGTCGGACGGGTTTCCGGTGCCGACGAGGACCGCTCCGCCCGCCAGATAAAGGTCCACGTTGCTCTTGAGCACGACATTGGCGGTCTTGAACACGCCGGGGGGCACCACGACGACACCCTGCCCCTGCGGCCCTCCGCGCTTCGCCGACGCCTCATCGATCGCCTTCTGAATCGCCTGGGTTGAGGCCCGGCCACCGGTGGGGTCCGCGCCGTAGCGAACCACATTGTAGATCCCGGGTCCCGACGCAGCCGGCTTGTAGGTTTCCTGCGGATCGGCGGTGATCACGAGTTTCTTGGCACCGCGCACCCACACGATCAGATACTGGTTTTTCTCGATCTTGAACGTGATGCGATTCCCCTTTTGCTCGGATGGAATCTCGAGCTTCAGCGGAGAAATCGAATACGCCTCGATGTCCCGCACGTTCTTCGCGACGATCTCGATCTCACACGTGCCTTCCGACATCGAGAACTGCGCGTAGTCGTATTCGCTGACGTAATCCACGACCGGCACTTCGACACCGTTCGCTTTCACGGTGTAGCTCTTCGAAGGTTTGTAGATCGAAGGCAGTGGCACCGGCTCGACTTTTGCCGGCGCGGCGTGGAGGACGGATCCCGCCGCCAGGAGGAAACCAAGGCATGCGGCAGCAACGGAGGGTGAGGAGGGGTGAGGCATCCGGAGAGACTATTCGCCCTTTTTCGGGGATGACAACCCCGCGGAACGTTCCCCTCGCGTCGGGCGTTGCGATCTCCCACACTTGCCCGCATGTCCGACTTCGCCGCCCGCACCGAAGCGATCCTCCGCGATACAAACGCGATCCTCGAGGACGACCATTTTGTCTCGGTCAACGGCCACCATTCCTCCGGCTGGATCGACAAGGACGCGATCAATCCCCATCCCCGCCTCGTCTCGGAACTCTGCTCGATGCTCTGGCAATCGGCCTCGCATCTCGAGCCGGAGATCATCTGCGGGCCGGCCGAAGGTGGACTCGTTGTCTCGCTCTGGACGGGATTCCACGCCGGACTTCCGGCGGTCTACGCCGAGCACGAGGCCGCACACGGCGCCGAGTTGCGGGGCCGCTTCATTCTGCGCCGCGGTTACGACCGTTGGATTGCCGGCCGTCGCGTCCTGCTCGTAGACGACATTGTGAACACCGGCCACTCCGTCCGGCAGACGGGCAAAGTCGTTCGGGCCGCCGGCGGGATCATCGCCGGCATTGCGTGCTACGTGGATCGCGGCAACAAACCGGATCTCGGCTGTGACGCAGCATTCGTCCGCCTGCTCGAGTGGCGCATCCCGAGCTGGCCGGAGGACGAATGCCCCGCCGAAATTCTCGCCCGGCCGGTGAACACCCGACTCGCCCATGGTGCGGAATGGCTGGCCGCACGCGAGGGGAAGTAGCGCACGTCAATCTCCCGCTCGCACAAGGCGGCGTCCGATCACGCCCGTTGCGACGAGGATTCCCAGCCCGGCGAGTGCGCAGCCCCACGCCGGCATCCACCCAGCGCCTGCCGGCACGAATCCCGCGGCAATCGCAACTCCCGCCGCGAGCAGGGCATATGGAAGTTGCGTGCGGGTGTGGTCGAATGTGGACACGCCCGTCGCCACCGCTGACACGATCGTCGTGTCGCTGAACGGTGAGCAGTGATCCCCAAACACCGCACCGCTGAACACCGCCGCGACCACCGCCGAGAGCAGTTCCCCCTCACCCAGCGGAGCATTCGCATGACCGCCCAGCGAGAACACGAGCGGCACCGCAAGCGGCATGAGCAGGCCCATCGTTCCCCAGCTCGTGCCCGTCGTGAACGAAATGAAGGCCCCTGTTACAAACACCGCCGCAGGCAGCAGCGCGACCGGCAACCGTCCTTCGAGGATCCGGCCCGCGTAGGCTGCCGTGCCAAGCCCGGCGATCACACTGCCAAGCACCCACGCGGCGATCAGCACGCCGAGCGGCACGATCAATGATCCCACTCCTCCGGCAAAGACCGGCAGCGCCTTTCGCGGGGCCGTCGTGCGGGGATAACAAACCCACGCCGCCGCGACGCCGATCACGCTGCCAATGACCAGCAGCCACGCGCCATCCGCGCTGGAAAATGCCATCGCCGTCCGCTCCCATGTGGGCGGCCACAGCGGGCGCGCCTCCCAGCCGTAAAATAACCCCAGGATTCCCAGAACCAGCACGCCGAGGGGAACCAGCGCCGTCCATGCTGGCACGGCTTGCCCGTCCGGTGTCGCCACCACCGCCGAACGCCGTCTGGCTGCATTCTCCGCCCTCCGCATCGGCCCGAAGTCCCAGTCCGAAAGGACCACGACGAGAAGCAGCGCGAGCGTGAACAGCACGTAGAAGTTCAGCGGGATCGACGCAAAAAATACGCCGTATGCGGGAAAGTCCGCCTCGCGTCCCACGGCCGTCAGCCCCTCGCGAATCAACGTGAGTTGCGTCGCGATCCACGTGCTGATGAATGCGATGCAGGCCACCGCCGAGCTGGTTGAATCCACGAGATACGCGAGCTTTTCGCGACTCACCCGGCAGCCGTCAGCGAGGCTCCGGGTCACGCGCCCCAGCAGCACGCTGTTTGCCAGTCCGTCGAAAAAGCAAACGAACCCGAGTCCGATCGTCGCGAGCTGGAGATGCCGGCGCGGATCGCCCCTGCGGAGAAACCGCACGACGAGCGATTGCAATCCCCCACCCGCCTCCAGCAGGGCGGCAAAGCCGCCGAGCAGCAGCGTGAAAAGGAGCGCGCCAATCTTCCACGAGCTCGTGAAGTTTGGCAGCAGGTGCGTCCCCACCAGCTCCGGGATCGCCGTGAGCCAGTTGCCCCCATTCATCAGGACGACGCCACTCCACGCGCCGAGGAGCAGTCCGAACGTTACGCGCCGCAGCACGACCACGGTTGCAAGCGCGAGCACCGGCGGCCAGAGCACGCGCCACTCCGCACCACCCGACGCGAGCAGCGAGGTGACCACGACCGTTGCGCCCAATAGCGCTCCCCATCGCAGGCTCGAACGAACGCGCATCGCACGCCGGGATTCCATCGCGCGAGAGGAACGAATCCGCCGCCCGCAGTCAACGCCCGGCCACAGGCGATCCCTCTCCAACAGGTCCGCGAGCTTCCGCAGCGATCGCTGGAAACGGAGAGGACCGGCCCTTTCGAGCCGGCCCAATCCTGCCTCCCCCCGCACCTGGGGTCGCAAGCTCCTGCCGCGCGCTACGGCGCGTCTTCCAGCCCGAGCGGCACGCGATTCTGGAGCCCCGCCCGCCCCGCTGGATCACGCGTCTCCATTGGAAAGAGATTCCGCCGGCTGTCGTTCATCGTTCCTCGACCAGCAACTAAAATGCCAACAGACAATGAGCGACTGACAATTATTCACGATAAAGCGCCCGGTGGTGCGCCCGTTTCATGACACACGCCCTCCTTTCAGGCAGTCACCCGCACAGGCATGTTCCCCGCATGAAGCAGCTCGTGTTTCTCGCGGGGAAGCGGTCCGGGGAGAATTTCGACGCCTTCAAGAAGAGGGTGATCGAAGACCTGCGGCGACGCGGATTCTTTGCCCAAAGTGAACGACGGGAATCGAAGGCGCTCATCCGTCGGACAAACGACGACGCCTCGCACGGGCACTGAGCCCGGCGTCGACTGCGCGGTGATCGCGCGATTGCGGCTTACGAATCTTCGACGTCAGCCTTGAGGTCGTTTGTGTCGCTGATGAGCCAGGAGCCGTCGACGTTCTTCAAGCGCACGTCGAAGCTGTGCTTTATCGGATCTCCCCGACTGGTCATGGGCACCGTCGCGCGGTCACCGTCGATTTGCGGAGAACCGGCGGCGAAGCCATCGTCGGGATACATCTGTCCGCAGATCACGGGATCGGATTCGAACCCAATCTTCATCATCTGCTCGTAGGCCGCCTTGAATCCCTTGGTGAGCAGATTGGAGTCGAGCACGTAAGCGTCGCGATCGCCATTGGCGGCGACGACTTTCATGTAACCATCGTAAAAAGTCTGTGCGATCTCGCGGGGGCCGGAGTCGTCCGCGGCGTGCAGGGCGGGAAGGAGGAAAACGGTTGCGACGACAATCTGGAGGAGGACTCGCATGGACAAGGGTGAACGCCAAAGCGTCCGCGGCGTCAAGGGCGATGGGGCAGCTCGGCGAGCCGGTCGAGAATGCGGTGCAGCGCCGCGGAATTTTCCGCGCACCTGGCGATGCCCTCTCGGATCGCAGATGCGTCCTGGACGAACGGCCCGGCATCCGGGGCGGGCGGGCAGTTTTCCAGGAGGTTCGCGACGCCTTCGGGCGTGCATTCGAGATGGCATTGCAGGCCGAGCACGCGGTCGCCCATGAGGAAAATCTGGTTCGCGCATGCCTCGCTGCCAGCAAGTCGCACCGCTCCGGCGGGCAGATCGAACGTCTCGCCGTGCCAGTGCAGCACCTCGAGCGGTCGCGTGCAAATGTCGCGAAGCGGCGAGCGGGAGGCGGCGGGTGTGAACGCGATGGGATGCCAGCCGATCTCCTGCCAGGTATTTTTCCGGACGGCGGCGCCGAGCACGCGGGCGATCAACTGTGCGCCGAGGCAGATCCCGACAACCGTCTTGCCGGCATCGATCGCCTCGCGGAGGATCGCCTTTTCCGTGCGCAGCCAGGGATGAACCGCCTCGTCGTGCACGCTCATGGGTCCGCCCATGACGACGAGCCAGTCGAAGCTGTCGGGTGGCGGCGGGACTTCGCCCGCATAAAGGTGCGTCGTCTCAATCGTGTGGCCGCGCTCGTTCGCCCAGTCGGCAATGCTTCCCGGCCCCTCAAACGGCGCGTGCTGGAAGACGCGAATCCTCATGCGCGCCAGCGTAGTCCCGGGAAGTCTCCAGGCAAGACTGCGCCACGGACACGGGTCGCCGACAATGCGGCGGCCATTATGCGCGTCACTTCAGCGCGTCATCCACCGCGTCGAGCACGGTCTTCACGGCGCGCACCCGGGCGAACCACTTAAAGTTGCCCGGGATGATGGTCCACGGCGCATTCTCGGTGGACGTCTTCGCGAACATGTCCTCGGCGGCGCGGTTGTGATCGTTCCACTTCTTGCGGTTGCGCCAGTCCTCGTCGCTGATCTTCCAGTGCTTGTAGGGATCGGCCTCGCGCCGCTTGAAACGAACCAGCTGCTCGTCCTTCGTGATGTGGAGGTAGAGCTTCACGAGAATGGCTCCGTCGTCGGTGAGTTGCCGCTCGAAATCCACGATTTCGCGATAGGCGCGCTTCCATTCCGCCTCCGTCGCGAATCCTTCGACGCGCTCGACGAGCACGCGTCCATACCACGAGCGGTCGAAGATTGCCGTCTCGCCGTATGCGGGAAGTTTCGTCCAGAACCGCCACATGTAGTGATGGCGGTATTCCTCGGGTGTGGGCTTGATGATCGAGTAGACGCGGACCAGGCGCGGATCGAGTCGCTCAACGATGCGCCGGATCGCGCCACCCTTGCCCGCGGCATCGGGACCTTCCACGACGACGATGAGCGATCGCTTCGTCTCGCGCAGCTGGAGCTGATGATTCAGCAGCCGGAGCTGATACTTCTTGAGCTTCTCCTTGTATTCAGCCTCGGAGAGTTGCCGTTCCTGATCGAGTTCATCCAGCCGGAGGTCGGGAGTCGCTGTCGCCATGGGGAGCGGGGACGTTCTGCCGGAAAAGGAGGCTGCACACAACCCCCAATCCCGACCGTCCCGCAGGGATCAATACTTCACGCCGCAGCCATAAGGCTTCGTCACGGCGGGATCGACCGGTCTGCCAGCCTTTACCGCCTCGATTGCGGCGCTGACGTAATTTTTCGCCGACGCGGGGTCGCCACGAGGCGAGTCGTCGATCGCACCCATGTAGGCGAGCGTCCCGGCGCCATCGATCACGAACATCTCCGGCGTCACCTTGGCATTGTAGGCGCGCCCGACCTTGCCGTCCTCATCGAGCAGCAGCGCAGTGGAACCGAGATCCGCCTTCTTCGCGGCGGCCTTCTCCGCATCGAGGTGCCCCTGTTTGCCCGGCGCGGACGAGACGATCGTCAGCCAGACCACCCCATCCTCGACGGCCGCCTTCTGCAACTTCTGCATGTGGCCGGATCCGTAGTGCTTTTTCACGAAGGGGCAGCCTTCGTTCATCCACTCGAGGACGACGATCCTTCCCCGGAAATCGGAAAGCGAGACCTCGGCGCCGGAGCTGTCCTTCACGGTGAAGTCGGGCGCGGGCTTGCCGATCTCGGGCGCGGCGTGGGCGACAGCGGCGACAAGAAGCAAGGTGCAGAGGAGGGTTTTCATGGCTTGTTGGTCGTTGAGGATTCAACGCCCCGCGGCGCGGAAAGTTTCTCCAGCACGATCGACTCGGTGAGAAGCTCGGGGAACGTGACCGGGTTCTTCGCGTCCCCCGCCGGGTAGTAGACGTAGAACGGCACGCCGACGCGGCCAAACGCCCTGAGTGCCTCGGTGATCTCCGGATTGGTATTCGTCCAGTCGGCCTTGATCGGGACGATGCCCAGCTCGCGAATGCGCTCACGCACGGCCGGTTTGTCGATCGCGACACGCTCGTTGTATTTGCACGTCAGGCACCAGTCGGCCGTGAAGTCGATGAACACCGGCTTTCCCTCGGCAAGGAGTTCGTCCACGCGCGCCTTCGAATACGGTTCCCACGGAATGCCTCCGCGGGTCTGAGCGATGCGGCCGGTTTCGGCGGGTTCCGGGGATGCGGCGAAGATCCCTCCGATGAAGAACCATCCGCCGCCGATCGCGACGACCGCCGCCGTCACGAGCGAAACGATCCGCGATCGCCCCGTCGCACCGGGCTGTGTCGCGAGTCCATAGAGCCAGCATGCGAGTCCCACGCATACGAGGAATGCGGCCGATGCGATGATCCCATCGATTCCGAGCTGACCTCCGAGCACGCTGAGCAGCCAGACCAGCGCCGCAAGCAACGGGAATCCCATGAACTGCTTGAGCCGTTCCATCCAGGTGCCCGGCTTCGGAAGGAAACGGATCCAGTCCGGCTGCGCGGAGAGGAGCAAATACGGCAGTGCCATGCCCGCTGCGATGCTGGCAAACATCGCGAAGACGACGCCCGCCGTTTGTGAAAACGCATACCCCAGTGCCGATCCGAGGAAGGGGCCGGTGCAAGGCGTCGCAAGGAGCGTTGCGAACACGCCCTGGAAAAACGAGCCCCCCAGACCCTCGTGTCCGCCCGCCTCGGCCATGCGGGTCGTCGCACGGCCCGGGAGCGTAATCTCGAACACACCGAACAGATTCAGCGCAAAGACGAACACGATGGTCGCCATCGTCAGAATGAACCACGGGTTCTGAAACTGGAACGCCCATGTCGCCTCGCCGCCACCGGCCTTGATGCCGGCAATGATCGCGGCGAGCCCGAGAAACCACGCAAATACGCCGGCGGTGAATGCAAGTCCGTGTCGGAAGATGACCTGTCGGCTTTGTCCCGCCTGCCGCACGAATCCAAAGATCTTCAACGAAATGACCGGCAGCACGCACGGCATCAGGTTCAGGATGATGCCGCCGAGAAATCCAAAAAGGAGCATGCCCGCCAGACCTGCACCGGACGGTTCCTGCCCTCCTCCGACGGAATCCCGGACATCACCCGCAGCGGCGGCATCTGGAGTGCTGCTTGCGGACGGGCCGGCGTCGACGCGCCACGCGCGCTCGCCTTCCACGGTCCTTGCGCCGAGCACACCGGCGAGTGATCCGTCGCCGGTGACATCGATCTCGATCGTGAAGCCCTTGCTGGCCGAACCGCCAACCTTCGGATGACCGACGATCTGACCGTCGGAGGGCAGCGGGAAAAACTGCACCTCCTCCACGCCCGGCGTTGCCGCGATCTTGCCCGAGATGCGATCGCCATCGCGCATCCACTCCACGGCAAACGGCGGTTCACCTGTCGTGGGAACACGCGTTTCCCATTTCTCGAAGAGCGCGGTGTTCGTCGGTTCGGCGGTGGTCGCGACGGGCAGCTCGAGCGAGAGTTCGGCGCCGCCCGGGATGCAAATCTCCGCACACGCGAGCCATGACGCCTTCGCCTTCAGTTCGATCGTGCCCGGGGGCAAATCGTCCGGCGCGCGCAGCGTCTGGATCAGCATCACCTCGCCCTTGTAGGCGTAAACAAGGATGTCTCCGGGTTCGAGGATCGCCTGGGGAACCGGCCATTCGATCAGTCCCACCGCAAATCCCTCAGGAAGCTCCCACTCGATGCGAGTGGGCGCGCCGGCGTCGCCGCCGTATTCCCAATAGGTGTGCCAGCCTTCCGCCATTTCGAGGACAAGGCCGACCCGGAATGGCTTGCCCGGAACGATCGCGGTCGTGTCCGCAACGAGTCGAGACTGCACGACCGTTTTGCCCTCGTAAACCTGCGAGCGACCGACCGACGGGAAGACAAGCAGAAGGAAAACAACCCAGAGTGCGCGAAATGGCATGGCCGACTCTAGCCGTGCCTCGCGGTTCCGGCAATGGCTCGCGGCTGTTTGACGCGGCAGTCCCCGCCTTACAGAATGCGCGCATGGCGCAGCCTGCGACCCCGACTCCCGAAGACCCGGCCCGTCCCGAGGAATTCGACATCCTTCCCGATCACACGGAACTGCTCTCGCCCCAGTGGTGGCACGAGAAGTTCGCCGATTTCCTGGAATGGCTCATGTCGTCGGGGCTGCATGTCCTCGTCATTCTCGCGCTGCTCTTCATTACCCTGCGGTTCACCCGTGCCTTCGTTCGGCGCACCGTGAAGCTCGCCGTGCGTCCGCGCGGCAAGGACGCGTTGCTCGACCTGATGGTGAGCAAGCGGCAGACCACGCTGATCAAGCTCTTCGACGCGGTGGCGACGATTGCATTCACCATCATCGCGATTCTTATGATCCTCCAGGCGGTCGGAGTGGCCGTGACCCCGTTGCTCGCCAGCGCGGGCATTGCCGGCATCGCCATCGGCCTCGGTGCGCAGAGTCTCGTGAAGGACGTGCTCGGCGGGGCGTTCATCATCATGGAGCAGCAGTTCTCCGTTGGCGATGTGGTCAAGATCGGCACCCTTTCCGGCGCGGTCGAAGCCATCAATCTGCGCACCACGATTCTTCGCGATGGAGACGGCAGCGTTCACATCGTGCCCAACGGCCAGATCTCGCAGGTCACCGTGCTCACGCGCGACTGGTCAAAGCTCGTGCTCGACCTCGACATCGCTTACGACGCCGACATCGATGCCGCGTCAGCGATCGTGAAAAAGCTCCTCGAAGCCTATGCGGCCGAGCATTCCGACCTCGTGATCGAGCCACCCGAGGTGCTCGGCGTGCAGACCCTTGCGGAAAGCTCCGTGCAGATCCGAGCCTCGATGAAGATGCTCCCGGGCAAGCAATGGGCCGCCGGCCGGGAACTCCGCGCCCGCATCAAGAAGGCGTTCGACGCAGCAGGGATCGAGATCCCGTTTCCGCAGCGAACTCTTTGGCTCCGTCATGAAAAATCGACGCCCGATCAAGCCGCGCTTTACTCGCGCCCGGAGGACTCTTAAGAACGTGTTTTTCATCCCCTGTAACTCTCCCATGAAACTCCCCACCCTTGCCGCGGCCGCGGCACTCTCGGGGCTCCTGCTCGCAGGATGCCAGACCACCCAGACCTCAAACGATAAGATGACCGTGTCCGTCGCTCCCTACGGCAAGACCAAATCGGGCAAGCCGATCAACCTCTACGCCCTGCGCAACGCCAACGGCATGGAAGTCGACATCATCAACTACGGGGCGATCGTCACCTCGATCCGGGTGCCTGACCGCAACGGCAAGGTCGAGGATGTCACGCTCGGTTACGACACGCTTGCCGGCTGGGAGAAAGGCACGTCCTACTTCGGCTCGGTGGTCGGCCGCTATGGCAATCGCATCGCCAAGGGCAAGTTCACGCTCGACGGGAAGACCTACAGCCTTCCGATCAACAACGGCCCGAACTCCCTCCACGGCGGCAAGCTCGGCTTCAACCAGCGCGTCTGGTCCGCGAAGCCGATCGAACGTCCCGGCGCCGTCGGTGTCGAGCTCACCTACGTGAGCCCGGATGGCGAGCAGGGCTATCCCGGCACGCTCACCACGGTCGTCACCTACACGCTCAACAACAAGAACGAGCTCGGCATCGAATACAAGCTCACGACCGACGCTCCGACGGTCGCGAACGTGACGAATCACACCTACTTCAACCTCCGCGGCGAAGGGAACGGCAACATCCTCGGCCACGAGATGCAGATTCTCGCCGACGCCTACACGCCGACTGACGACACGCTCATCCCGACCGGCGAAATCGCGTCCGTCACCGGCACTCCGATGGACTTCCGCAAGCCCACGCCGATCGGTGCGCGGATCAACGAGAAGTTTGCCGCCCTCATCGCCGGCGGTGGCTACGACCACAACTACGTGCTCAACGGTTCCGGCTTCCGCAAGGTCGTGAAGGTCAGCGAACCCGAGAGCGGCCGCGTGATGGAGGTCTACACCGACCAGCCCGGCGTGCAGTTCTACTCGGGCAACTTCCTCGACAACGAGCCGGGCCGCGGCGGCAAGGTGTATCCGTATCGCAGCGGATTCTGCCTCGAGACGCAGCACTTCCCGGACAGCCCGAACCAGCCGAACTTCCCGAGCACCGTCCTTCGCCCCGGCGAGACGTTCACGTCGAAGACGGTCTACAAGTTCTCGGCGAAGTAACGCCGCGACCTTTTCCGGAGCGCCCGGCAACGGGCGCCTGGATTCCAAAAGAAAAGGGCCACCCAATGCGGGTGGCCCTTTTTGTTTCCGGGGATGGCGCGGATCTCCGCGCGCTCCCGTCCGGGACTATTCCTTCTTCGCCTTCTTCTTCTCGGTGACCTTGATGCGACGGGCGGCGTCCTTGCCTTCGTCGGCATGCACGCGAATGCGAACACCTTCCTTGATCGTTGTGATCGCGATCTCCTTGCCGTCGTCGTCGACGACGTTCGTCTCCTCGGAGAACGTGAACGTGGCTTCCTTGTCGCTCTTCGCGTTCTTCACCGTAAGCGTCTTCGCGGCGGGGTCCACCTTGGTGACGACTCCGACGAAGCCGTCGTTCTTGCCCGCCTTCTCAGCGGACTTCTCCGCAGCGCGGAGATTGGTGGGAACAATCGCCAGCGCAGCGCCGGCGAGGATTGCGGTGAGACAGATGAGTTTCTTCATGGAGAATTAAACGAATGGATTCGCACCTTTCTTCAAAACGGTGCGCAACGATGATCATACACGAAAGAGAGCCGTCGTCGTGCGGATTATTCGGAAGGAGCGCAGCAAGAGCCTGAGGATGCGGCCAACCTCGAGGGGCCGCATCTCGAAGATCACCCCCCTCACGGTCACACGGCCATTGACGGAAATTCCGAGGCCTTCGGTTGTTCGGCCGCGAGATTTATCTCAAGAGTCCAGCGAAAGCGTCTGACCGTCCTTCTGGAGCTGCTCCTTGAGTTTGCGATAATCCACCCGCTGGACGGGCACCTTGTCGTCCTGCGCGATCGCGGCTGCGGCGGCCGCCGATTGGCCAAGGATCATGAACACCGGCTCCATGCGGATCGACCCGTAGGCGATGTGGGACGCCGACAGGCAGACGGGCACCAGCAGATTCTCGCACTCGGATTGCTTCGGCACGATCGCGCCGTAATCGATCTGGTAGGGACCGCGTGCGGACTCCTGGACATCGCCCTCGTTGATGAGATCCCCGTTCCTTCCGACGATGCGCTGAACGTGGTGGGAATCCATGTTGTAGGAACCCATGCCGATCGGTCTGGAGACGCCTTTCTTGTCGTGGATCGTGCGCTCGGTCATCACAAAATCGCTGACCATCCGCCGCGCCTCACGCACGTAGAGTTGATGAGGCCAGTGGCCGTTGTCGACAAACTCGTCCGCCGGCAATCCCCATTTCGCGTGGGCGTTGCGGATCGACTCCGGCACGCGTGGATGGTTCTGCAGCGTCCACAGGATGCCGAGCTGCCAGTAGCGGTGGGCGTCGGCAATCCGCTCGCGCGTCTTGTAGTCGCCCTCGGGATACTCGTAGTTCATCCCGATGTAGTCGCACGAGATGCCGGAGGCATTGTTCGAGTCGGTCTTGCGATTCGGGACGGCGTCGACCTTGAAGAAACGATCCTTCTGCCCCGCTTCGATCGCACGAAAGAGAATCTCGAAATCCTTCTCGTCGTAGCCCTCGGGCTTCCGGATCGGAATGCGATTCTCGGGATGTGAGGTGAGCACCATCCGGTAGCAATAGGCCTGGATCTTTCCGTCCCCCGCCCCGTCTGCGCCGCCTGCGTTCGCGTTCACGCCGGGGAGCAGGCCGCTCTTCGGGTCTCCGGGCACGACATACGGACTGATGCCGGGAGGGAGCTGATTCTTCTTCGCCTCGCGCTCCTGGATGCCGTTGAACTTCTCCCCGTATTTCGCGTTCGGTTCCCTGCCGATCGCGTAGCTCACCCCGGCCTTCGCCATGAGGTCCCCCTCGTAGGTAGCGTCGATGAACATGTCCGCCGCAAACACGCGGCCGTCCTCCGTCCGGATGGCCTGGATGCGATTCCCCTTTCGGGCGACTCCGGCATCGAGATTCAACCGGCCATGTTCGACGCGCACCCCGTGCTCCTCGATGAGATCATCGAAAATCTTCTCGGCCACGTGCGGCTCGAAGATCCACATCGTCTCGTTCACGTCGTCCATCGCCTTCGTGCCCTGGGCCTGCCCGCCGAACGACTCCCGCGGCTGCCACTTCCACGCGTCGGGTTGCTGATAGTGCTTGTAAACGCGGTGATAAAACTCGCGGCTCAATCCACCGATCGTCCGTGGATCCCCCAGATCCGTCCATCCAAGCCCGCCGCTCGTGAGCCCGCCGAGATGCTTCTCGGGGCTGAGCAACACGACATTCTTTCCCATCCGTTTGGCCTGGACGGCCGCAGTAACCGCGGCGGACGTGCCGCCGTAGACCAGAATGTCCGAGCGAATCACTCCATTCGCCGATGCCGTGTCCTTCGCGGGCTCGGATGCCGGGCCATCGGAAATCCCGAGCGCGGCGAGCAATGCCGGCGTCACGACCTCGCTGTAGCCCTCCGGAGTCGGATGCAGACCATCGGGCACAAGTTTCCGGAAGGCGGCCTCGTCAGTCTCGAGCAGCCGGCGCCACGCGGGCTCGTTGTCGATGAGCCGGGTGTTCTTTGCCGAGGCAACCTTGCGAACGGTTTCAAAGCGCTTCTCGAGATCCGGCCGGTGGCCGTCGTGCCCCTTCGGACGGTCGAGCACGGGATTCGTCGTTTGAAGAATGATCTCGATGTCCGGGTTCGCCCGCCTTGCGCGGTCGATCATCGACTCAAGATTGCGGCGCGACTTCGCCTCGGGAATGCCGAACCGCTCGACGGCATCGTTCACCGCAAACTCGAGGAAAAGCACGTCCGGCTTCTTCGCGACCACCCGCTCGTCGAAGTTCTCGACGCCCCATTCCGAGGTCATTCCGCCCTTTGCGGTGTTTTCCAGCACGATCTGCCCCGGAAACTTCGCGTCGAGCGCCGCCTTCATCTGCGGCACCCAGCCGCCGCCGGCGGTGAGGCTGGTTCCGTAGGTGACGATCTTCAGATTTTCACCGGCTTTCAAACGATCGCCGATCGTGTCCGCGGAATGGCCCTGGAGGGCGGTGGCGAGGAAGAGAACGGAGGCAATACAGAATCGGAGGGACATGCAATCGAGGGGGCGGTCGGCGCGAGGGGTGGCCGGCGCCCTAAGGCAAAGGTCGGGCCGGCACGCCCGTGAAGGTCATCTTCACGGGTTTGATCGTGCCGTCCGCGTTGAATTCCATTTTGTCGATGCACGTGACACGGTGATTCGCGTCGGTGCGATCGAGTGGCCGGCGGTGGTAGATGATATACCACTCATCCTTGCCGGGAATCTGGAGCACCGAGTGGTGCCCGGCGCTGGTGGCGACTTCCGGATCCTGCTCGAGGATCGTTCCAATTCGCTTCCAGGGCCCGTGAATCGAGTCCGCCATCGCATAGGCGACCTTGTAGTCGGGCGTGCCCCAGCCTCCCTCCGACCACATGAAATAAACCTTCCCCTTCCGTCCGAACATGATCGGCCCCTCCACGTAACCCTCCGGCGTGATCTCGCGGAATTTCGAGCCGTCCTCGAACGGCACGATCTCCGTGAAGTCGTCGCTGAGCTGGGCCATGTTGCAGTGGCCCCAGCCGCCGTAGATGATCCACCACTTGCCATCGGGTCCCTTGAAGACCGCCTGGTCGATCGGCTGCGCGCCGTTGACGATCTCATTGATCAGCGGCTTGCCGAGATAGTCCTTGTAGGGGCCTTCCGGCTTGTCCGCGACGGCCACGCCAATGCCGCCAACCTCGCCCTCGTGGACGTCATTGGCCGCAAAGAAAAAGTAGTATTTGCCGTCCTTGCGCACGACGCACGGCGCCCACATCGCGCGGCGCGCCCACGACACGTTCTTGTTCTCGAGCACCCGCGGGTGCTTCTCCCAATGGACGAGATCCCTGGATGAAAACGCGTCGAAATGCGTCTGCTGGTCGTAGGGCGCCGAGTAGGTCGGGAAAATCCAATACTGGTCCTCGAACACAGCGACCTCAGGGTCCGCATACCATCCGTCGAGAATGGGATTGGCGGCATGAAGAACCGGGGAAGCGGTCATGGCGGCGGCGACAAGGCAGGGGAGCAGATTTTTCATCGGCACCAACCTGCCCCAGCCCGTGAGCCGGCGTAAAGCCAGACCGGCTCGTGCCCGTCTGGCACGGACGCCTTTCGTCGCACCCCTCACGCCCGGCGGCTGCACACCCCGCGGAAAACCAGAACGACGGCACCCAGACCGAGCAACATCCAGGTTCCCGGCTCGGGAACGGCAACGACCTGAACCATGTTCATGAAGCCGCGACGCTCGCTGTCAGCGTTCGCACCCTCGATCGCGAGAAACAGGGAATCTCCATCTGCGATCGAGACGTTGATCGCGACGTAGTTGTCCTCTTCCGTGAACACGGTGTATTGGCCATCGTATTCCGCAGAGGAGTAGTTCGTGTTCACCTCCATGACCGGGGTGAGCAAACTGAAGTCGAAAGTCTCCGAGGCTGCGCCCACCGACGTGTAGATATTCATCGGAGTGAAGGCCGACGAGGTCACGTTCGTGTTTCGCGCCATCACATAGACGACGTAGTCGCCTGCGGTGAGGCCGTCGACTCGCAGACCGATCGCCGCACCGTCGGACGTTGAGTTCCCACCGCCGAAGAACCCGTCGCGTCCAGGCGTATTGATCGCATTTTCGGCGCTCGCATTCTGAATGTCCCCGTAAATGGAACCCGGCCCCCGGAGGCTTTGCTTGCCTACAGCGGCCCCGGTATTGCCCTGAAGGTCGATTCGCCCGATGGGCCAGGAGAAGTCGATGATATTGTCACCGCCAAACATTTCCTGCCCCATGGACAAGGTGACGCCCGTCGCAACCGAGCCGTCGGCATAGTTCAGCAAGGTCACCGGATCCGAACTCCAGATGTAGTTCCAGAACGTCTCCGTTACCGGCACCCAGCCAGTGGCATGCCCGGGACTGACGGTTTCGGCTCCGGCGGTGACAGGGTTCGGGCCAAAGTCCAGCATCAGGTTCTGCGCGGAAGCGAAGCCGGCGCTCAACGTAAGGACTGCAGGGAGGATAAGGAGCTTTTTCATCGGGGGTTGAAGTGGGGAGTGAAGATCTGAGTGTAGAAGGATGACGGGGGACAAATAAAACTTAGCAGCGGCCCGCAGCGGCCCGGATCGCTCCGATTCGCAAGAAATATCCGGAAGCGATCCGGGGCAAATGAGCCTAGGCCATCTTGCGGCGCCGCACGAGGACGAGCAGTCCGAGACCGGCTGCGACGAGCATGCTCAATTCCGCCGGTTCAGGCACGGCGACGACTTGCACCATATTCAGGAAGCCCCGGCGTTCGATGTCGAGAATCGCCCCGTCGATCGCGAGAAACAGGGACTGCCCTTCTCCAATCGAGACGTTGATCGCGACGTAGTTTTCGCCCGCCGTGAACACGGTGTATTGACCCGCGTATCCCGCGGACGCGTAGTTCGTGTTCACTTCCGTCACCGGATCGAGCGAGTTGAAGTCGAAGGTCCCCGAGAACGCTCCCACGAACGAATAGATGTTCATCGAATTGGCGGCCGATGAGGTCACATTCGTGTTCCGCGCCATCACGTAGACGACGTAGTTGCCGACGGCGAGACCGTCGATTCGAAGGCCGATCGCCGCACCGTCGCTCGTTGAGGCTCCTCCACCAAAGAAGCCGTCCCGCCCGGCCGTGTTGACGGCATTTTCGGCGCTCGCGTTCTGGATGTCCCCGTAAATGGAACCCGGCCCCCGGAGGTTCTGCTTGCCCGTGGCGGCACTGGTGTTGCCCTGAAGAGCGAGGTTCGTGATGGCCGTGGAGTAGTTGATGATGTTGCTGCCGCCTGTCGCCTCCTGCCCCATGGTCAGGGAGACGCCCGTCGCATTGGTGCCGTTCGCAAATTTCAGCGTGGATACCGGAGCAGACGTCGTGATGTGGTTCCAGGCGGTATCCGCGAGCGGAATCGTGCCGACGGCATGCCCGGGACTGGTGGTCTCCGCTCCGGCGGTGATGGCGTTCGGCCCGAAGTCGAGCATCAGTGTTTGCGCGGAGGCGAAGGCGGCGCTCAACGCGAGCACCGCCGGGAGGGTAAGGAGCTTTTTCATGGGGGGGAATGAGGAAGGTATATCTGCTGAACGTAGATGAATGACCGAAGTGCGGGAAAACTTAGCAACGATCAAACCGCACTCCGGATCGCTCCGATTGGCAGGATCCTCACGGAGCGACCCGTCGCGAACGGGCTTACGCCACCTTGCGGCGCCGCAGGAGAGCAAGCACTCCGAGACCGCCCGCAATCAGCACGCTCAACTCCGCCGGCTCAGGGACGGCGACGATCTGAACGCTGTTGAGGAACCCGCGGTTCTCCGAGGTGGTCGCACCTTCGGAAACGAGGTAAAACGCCTGCCCGGCCGTCGAGATCGTAAACGAAATCGCGACGTAGTTGTTCCCCTCGATGAACGAGTTGAACTGCCCATCGTAGTCTGCGGTCGGGTAGGTCGTGTTCGCCTGCTGCACGGCCGTCAACGCGCTGAAGTCGAACGTGCCAGCGGAGGCCCCGACGCCGGTGTAGATATTCATCGGGTTTGCCAGCGAATTCGTGTTCGTGTTGCGGGCCATCACGTAGACGACGTAGTCGCCAACCGCGAGGCCATCGATGCGCAGACCGACCGCCTGACCGCTCGATGCCGTCCCTCCGCCAAAGAATCCGTCACGCCCGGCGGTGCTTCGCACGATGTTCGGAGAGTTTCCTTGACCGTAGATCGAGCTTTCACCGAGCAGCGACGTCCAGCCGGGCACCGAGCCACCCGTGCCCGCGAGTGAGGTGCTCGTAATCGGGACCGAAAAATAGATGGTGCTGTCAAGGCTGCCGCCCTCCTGTCCCATCGTAAGCGTCACTCCGGTCGCCGCCGTGCCGTTTCCGAAGTTCAGCGAGGTGACCGCGACGGACGAGGTGATCTTGTTCCAGGTGGTATCCGTGAGAGGAATCCTGCCCGTCGCATGTCCCGGGCTGGTGGTGAGATCGCCGGCCGTGATGTCCTGCTGACCGAAGTCGAGCATCAGCGATTGGGCGGAAGCCAGGCCTGCACTCAGGGCAAGCACGGCGGGGATAAGGAAACGTTTTTTCATGGTTTGGGGTTGTTTCGGTTGGAACGAAGAGCGGATCCGGCCATCGCCATGTGGGCGGTGGAACGTCCCGGACTTCACGGAAATATGTCCGCTCCCTCGAAAAAATTAGCAGCCACATCTGAAAAGATTTCCAACTCTGCTAACTTTCCCTCGCGTCGCGGCATCCCTACTTCTGGTAAATCCCATCATGGACGCGAAACCGGACGCCCCCCTCACGATCGACGCGCACACCGCCGCTGTTCAGGGACTTTTCCTGAAATACCAGCCGGCCGTGCGAGGCCTGATCCTCTCGATGATCCCGGATTTCTCGCTCGCCGACGACCTCCTTCAGGAAACGTTTCTGGTGGTCACCCGCAAGGCACACACCTTCGAGCTCGGCACGAGTTTCCCGGCGTGGGTGAAGACGATCGCTCGATACAAGGTGCTCGAGACGATTCGCGCGCGCCGGAGCGAGGAGCTCTTGTCCGAGGAGGTCATCGACGCTTTGATGGTCGATCATCAGGACCTTCCGGCAAACGTGGATACCCATCTCCAGCTTTTGGAACAATGCCTCTCGAAGCTGGCCCCGCAGGCACGCCGGGCCATCGATTTCCGTTACCGCAACGACCACCGCCCGCCGGAGATCGCCAACCTCATGGGATGCACGGTGCAATCCGTGAACGTCACCCTCTCCCGTGCCCGCGCATTCCTGCGGGACTGCGTCATTCAGAAGCTGGCGAATCCCGCCGGCTGAAACCGCCATGCTCGACGAGACCCGACTGGAACTGCTGATCAGCGCCTACTTCGACCGGACTCTCGACCCGGCCGGAAAGGCCGAGCTCGAGCACATGTTGCTCGCATCGGCTCGCGCGCGGGAAATCTTCCACGACCGGGCAAAGTGGCACGGGCTCACGCGCGAATGGGCGCTGCGCAGCCACACCGCGCAGTTTTCCGCGCTTGGAGAGACTTCCACCCCACCCGCTCCGGCTCCCGAATCGCGACGCATCGTTCGATTTCCGTTCAACCGCCGCGCTGCGATCGGATGGGCTGCGGCCGCCGCAATCGCCCTCACGTGGCTGGTCGTTCGTATCGTCGGGCCTTCCACTCCGGAGGAGACGGTCGTGGTCGTCGATGAAGAGAAAGTCATCCAACGCGTCCGGGGGCCGCGCGAGGTTGCCATGCTCGCCGAGGCCGTTGACGTGCAGTGGAGCGAAGGCAGCCCCGCTCCCACCGTCGGCTCGGCCCTGCCGAGAGGATGGCTGCGATTCGACTCGGGAATGCTGCGCCTCGATTTCTACAGCGGTGCGCATGTCGTGCTGGAAGGACCCGCGGCGATCGAACTGCTCGAGCCGGACGAGGCGCGTCTGGAGCGCGGAAAACTCACCGCTCGCGTCACACCGCCGGCGATTGGCTTCACCGTTCACCACGACGCGGTGAAGGTCGTCGACCGCGGCACGGAATTTGGAATGAACGTCGCCGGCCCGGGGCTCTGCGAAGTTCATGTGTTCGAGGGCGAGGTCGCCCTGCTCGGCGGAATTCTCCAGACCGGCGAAAAGCTGCTGTTCGGTGGCGACGGCATCTCGATCGCCTCCGGCAAATGGAATCCCATCCGCTCCAATCGCGGTTCCTTCGTCGATCCCGGAGTGCTTCGCGATGCGGTCGTGCGGCTCACCCAGGCACAATGGAACCGGTGGAAGACCTTCCGCGAAAAGTTCCGGGGAACGAAGGACCTCAAGGTGTATTTCGATTTCCAGAAATTCGATCCCGACACCCAGGTCCTCCCCAACAACTCCGTCGCCGACGGAAGATTCGGGCCCGGGACCGTCATCGGCTGCGAGCCGTGTCCGGGGCGCTGGCCGCAGAAGTCCGCCCTTGGTTTCGCAAAAACCAGCGATCGCGTGCGCTTTCGCTCGGAGGGAACCTCCCCGGCGATCACGCTGATGGCATGGGTGCGCGTGGACAGCCTCCCGCAGGACCACAATGCCTTGCTGTCCATGTCACCGGACCAAAAGGGCGAGGTTCACTGGAAAATCGACAATTCCGGACGCGTGCTCATCGGCGTGCGCGCAGAAGCCCGCGTCGGCAGGAATACCTGGGAGCGCCTCGCAAGTCCTCCGGTCGTCGGAGCGCGCGAATTCGGGCACTGGATGCACCTTGCCACGGTCGTCGACTCCGAGACCCTCACGATGCGGCATTACGTGAACGGACGCGAGGTCGCATCCGGCCCGATGAAGCGGCCGGCCGAGATCCAGTTTGGCATGGCGGACATCGGCAATTACGGCAGCCGAAACGAGACCATGCAGATCGAAGATGGAATCCGCGAAATCCGCAACTTCAGCGGCCGCATCGACGAGTTCGCAATGCTGGCGCGGGCGCTGAGCCCCGAGGAAATCCGCGAGGCCGCGTCCCAGTAGCCTCCGTTCTCAGCTCCGTGCCGCGAGGGTTTTCGCCTCGTGCGCCTTCACGGCATCCATCCACTCGAAGCCGGCCGGCACGTTCGAGCGCGCACAATATTCCGCCCAGACGGCCGCCAACGGCAGCGTGCGCGTCTCCTCGAGCAGGGCGAGTCTCGCAGTGAAGTCGTCGGATTCCTCGGCGGCGCGAAGGCGCGAAGCGGGCTCCAGCAGCGCGGCGAGCAGGCACTTGATCACATTGCGGGCGCCGATCGTCCACGCCGCGACGCGGTTGATGCTCGCATCGAAGAAATCCATGCCGATGCACGTGCGCGGCAGGAAGTTTCCGCGCACCACCTCCTCGATCATGGCACGCGTCGCATCGTCCATGAGCACCACGTGGTCGCTGTCCCACCGCACACCGCGGCTCACGTGCAGGAGGATTCCCGGAACAAACTGCAGCACGGAGCTGATTTTGTCCGCCACGCTCTCGGTCGGGTGAAAGTGTCCGCCGTCCAGGCAGAGCCATTTCCCGCGTCTCGCCGCATAGCCGAGATAGAACTCGTGCGAGCCGACGACGTAGGACTCCGAGCCAATGCCGAAGAGCTTCGACTCGACGGCGTCGATATTGCCCGCGAACTCGTCCGCAAAAATCACGTCGAGCGAGGCTTCCAGCCGTTCGCGAGGGGACTTTCGGTCGAAGGGCAGATCCTTCGATCCGTCGGGAATCCAGAGGTTCGTCACGCAATCCCGCCCCAGTTGGCGCCCCATCTCGGCGCCGATCCGGCGGCACCGGATGCCGTGTTCGATCCAGAACTCCCGCACCGCCGGGTCGCGATGGGACAATGTGCCGTTGGCCGTGAGCCGGTGCGCGAAGAACGTGGGGTTGAAATCGAGTCCGATCCCCCGCTCCTTCGCCCAGTCGATCCAGCTCTGGAAATGCTCCACCGCGACTTCGTTCCGGTCCACACGCGCACCGCCGAAGTCGCCGTAGATCGCGTGCAGGTTCACGCGGTGCCTGCCGGGAATCAGCCCCAGCGCGACGTCGAGGTCCTCACGCAATTCGTCGATGTTCCGCGCGCGACCCGGATGGTTTCCCGTCGCCTGGATGCCACCACTGAGCGCGACCCGGTCGGGCTCGAAGCCGCAGACATCATCCCCCTGCCAGCACTGGAGGGAGATGGGAATGGTCGCCAGCGCGGAGAGCGCCGCCTCGGTATCGACGCCCAATGCGGCGTAGGTTTCCTTCGCGTGATCGTATGGTGTCATGATTCGAAAAGTTGGAGGGTTTGCATGGCGCGGCGATGCGTCTCGCGAAAGACATCGGCATGCTCGGGGCGTTTGATGTCGATATCGAACGTCGGGATCATTTCCTTGATCCTCGCCGAGCCTTCCGCGCTTTCCAGCAAACGCGGAAAGCACAGCCGGATCACGTCGAGCACGATGCTCACGCTGGTGGATGCGCCCGGCGACGCGCCGAGCAGCGCGGCGATCGAGCGGTCGGCGCTCGCAAGAACCTCCGTGCCATAGTGGACGATGCCGGCTTCGCCGTCGGTCTTCTTGATTGCCTGCACACGGATGCCGGCATCAACCAGTTTCCAGTCCGCGGCCTTCGCCGCCGGATGAAACACGTGCAGCGTTTCGATGCGGTCGGCCATGCGCTGGGTGCCCTGCTGGATGAGATAGCGGACGAGGTCGAGGTTCTTCGCGGCGACTTTCAGGAGCGTCGGGAGATTGTCCGGCCGCACCGAACGCGGCAGGTCGAGGAAACTTCCGTGCCGGTGGAGAAACTTCGTCGTCCATGCCGCGAACGGCCCGAAAAGCAACGCGCGTTCGCCATTGAGCATGCGCGTATCGAGGTGCGGAACGGCCATCGTCGGCGCCGCTCCGAGCGCCTGACCGTAAACCTTCGCGCGATGACTGGCGACCACATCGGGATTCGTGCAGACCAGCCACTGGCCGCCGATCGGAAAGCCGCCCAGCCCGCGACATTCCGGAATCCCGGCCACCTGCAAGAGCGGCAGGCTGCCGCCGCCCGCTCCCACGAAGACGAATTTTGCACGGGTTCGCACGATCCGTCCGGTTGCAGTTTCCTTCGCTTCGACGTGCCAGCCTCCCAGGCCGCGTTGAAGGCCGATGACGCGGCATCCCGTCGCGACGGCGCAGCCATCCTGACGCGACAGCCAGCCGAGAAGCTTGCGGGAGATCTCCCCGAAGTTCACGTCGGTGCCGCCCTCCATCCGCGTGGCGGCGATCGGCTCGTCTCCGCGTCCGTCCACGAGCAGCGGAGCCCAGCGGCCGATCGTTCCGCGATCGGTGGAAAATTCCATCGCCTCGAAGAAATGGTGTCCGGACATGGCGCGATGCCTTGCCTCGAGGAAATCCACCTGCTCCGCTCCGTTGACGAAGCTCATGTGAGGCACCGCGTTGATGAAATCGCGGGGACGGTCGATCATTCCGCAGGCGACCGCGTGGCTCCAGAATTGCAGCGACCGCTCGAACTGCTCGAAGATTTCCACCGCCTTGGCGACATTCACGCTGCCGTCAGGCTCGCGAAACGGCGTGTAGCTGAGTTCGCAGATTCCCGCGTGACCGGTGCCGGCATTGTTCCAGCCATTTGATGCCTCCTGGGCCAGCTCATCCGTGGCCTCGCAAACCTGGATGCGCAGCAGCGGATCGAGTCGCTTGAGCAGCGCGGCGAGATTCGCGGACATGATGCCGCTGCCCACAAGGACGACGTCCGGATTTTCAATCAGATTCATTTCGACTTCCCCGGTTCGAAAACGCGCGGTTCAAACGAACGGCGGACGATCCCCCGCCCTTCGTCGAGCGAGGAGATCTCCCGGTCGGCAATCATCTGCGCGAGGATGTTTCCCGCCGCCGTCGCCTCCACCGGACCGGCTTCGACGCGCAGTCCCGTGGCATCCGCGGTCATTTGGTTGAGCAAGGCATTTTGCGATCCGCCGCCGACAACGTGCAACGTGTCCGGCAGATCGGACATCCACTCGCGGAGTGTTTCCACGCGGTCGCGGTATCGCAGCGCGAGACTCCGCAGCACGATCGCGGCGGTCTCTTCGCGACTCGCGGGCGCGGGATGTCCATCGCGTCCGAGCCATGCCGCAATCGCAGCCGGCATGTCGCACGGACGCTGGAAGCACTCGTCATCGGGATCGATGGTTGCCCCGGTCTCGATTTCCGCCGCCCCGCGGAGGATGTCCTCGAGATTCGTCGCCGGATCCTCCGCGCACCACGTCCGCATGCATTCCTGCAGCAGCCACATGCCGGTGACATTCTTGAGAAATCGCGTCGTGCCGCAGATGCCGTGTTCATTCGAAAATCCCGCGGCAAACGCCTCGCGGGAGACGATCGGAGCCGGAAGTTCCCTGCCGATCAGCGACCAGGTTCCCGAACTCAAAAACAACGCGCCGGACGCCGGCACGCCCGCGACGGCGGAGGCGGTGTCGTGGGCACCGCAAGCAATCACCGGCACCGCAGGACACCCCGTCTCCTCGCAAAGAGCCGGAAGCAGTTCCCCCACGCGCTCGCAGGGCTCGATGAGCGGATGGAAGATGTGCGTCGGGATTCCCGCCGCAGCCGCCAGCTCGACATCCCATTCCGCCCTGCCGGCGCGAAGCAACTGCGAGGTGCTGGCAATCGTCCGCTCGTTCGTCATCCGCCCGGTGAGCCAGTGATTGAGCAGGTCGGGCACGAAGAGCACTCGATCCGCGGCTTCGAAGACATGCGGATGTGCATGGGCCTCCGCCGCGAGCTGGTAGATCGAATTGAAGGGGAGAAACTGAATGCCCGTCCGGTGGTAGATTTCTTCGCGGGATATCGTGGTCGCGACTCGATCCATCCACCCGTCGGTCCTTGCGTCCCGATACATCCACGGCATTCCAAGCAGACGGCCGGCGGCGTCCACCAGCCCGTAGTCGACGCCCCACGTGTCGATCGCGATGGAACGGATGGTTGCGCCGTATTTGGCGGAGGCGGCGCGCAGACCGAGGAGGATCTCCGCGAAGAGTTGCGGGAGATTCCAATGCTTCCCGGTGGGTAGTGTGACGCCGGAGTTTCCGAAGCGGTGCACCACCTCGAGTTCCAGCCCCCGGCCGTCGAAAGTCCCTGCGATCACCCGTCCGCTCCCCGCCCCGAGGTCGACGGCGACATAAGCCTTCGCGCTCATCGTTCCGGGCGCAAAATGTCAGCCGGCGTCAGCGATCCGTCGCGCACGCTGCCGTGGGGAGGAGGGAATTTCATGGAACGCGCAGTGTCTTTGTTTCTTCGAGTTTTTCTATGTTTTTCTGCGTTTGAAATGGACAATGGTCATCCAAAGACGACTCAGAGCTAGCTGGCAACGAGGATGCGCACCCCCTGCGACTGGAGTGCGGCCTTCAGCGACGGGTCGGGTTCTTCATCAGTCAGCCACACATCGATGTCGGAGTTCTTCGCGAAAAAGTGACTCGAGGCGATGTTCGCCTTCGTCGCATCGGCAAGGAGATGCAGGGCTCCGGTGCGTTGAATGATGTGCCGTTTAAGGCGCGCCTGCTCTTCCGTGGCCTCGCTGAGACCGTCCATCGGATCGATCCCGCGGCAGGAAATGAATGCCGCGTCGATCCGGAACAGATCGGAAACCATTTCCGCCGCATATCCCACGCAGGACAGCGAACTCGGACGAAAACTTCCCCCCACGAGAATGACCTGGACCGACGGCTTGTCCACGAACAGTGGCGGGATCTGGAGCGAGCTCGTGAGGATCGTCAGCGGTTGATCGGGAACGATTCGCGCGAGCTGCTGCACGGTGGTGCTCGGGTCCATGAACACGGTCTTTCCCGGCTCGATGAATTGCAATGCCGCGCGCGCGATCACCCGCTTTGCCTGCGCGTTCTGCACCGCGCGGTCCCGCACCGGCACCTCCCGGCGCGGCAGGTCGAGCCGCACGGCGCCTCCATGCGCGCGCAACAGCGCACCCTCCTTCTCGAGCTTCTCGAAATCCCGGCGGATGGTCTCCTCCGTGACGTTGAGCGCTTTGGCGAGTTCCGTGGTGCGGACACTTCCCTTCTCGTTCAGATAATCCAGAAGGCGACGGTGGCGTTCGATGGCAAGCATGACGGGAGTAAGGGGAAATGTTGGTTTTTGCTTGTTTGTTTTTGGCTTGTCGCGCGAATGTGGCCGCACGATGCCTGTCGGTCACACCGTTTTTCGTTATGTAGAGGATTTGTGGGATGAGAACAAGGCGGCTGCGCTGGATCCTGTCGGCCGCCTGATCTACCGCTCCAACCTTCTCGGAAGCGATCAAAGAATCACCAACACCGGCGGGGGAAACACCTCGTCGAAATTGATCGAAATCGACCCGCTCACCGGCGACGAGACCGAGGTGCTTTGGGTGAAGGGATCCGGTGGCGACCTCCGCACCAGCAAACGCGAGAACTTCGCATCGCTCTACCAGCGCAAACTCCTCGCCCTCCAATCGCTCTACGCCTCGCGTCCGGACAAGGGACTCAAATCCGCCGCCGAGGACGACATGGTCGCGATGTATGCGCACACGACATTCAATCTCAATCCGCGCGCCTCGTCGATCGACACGCCGCTGCACGCCTTTCTCCCGGGCCGGCACGTCGACCACATGCATCCGAACGCGATCATTGCCATCGCCGCGTCGCGAAACTGCGAGCGCCTGACGCAGGAAATCTTCGGCGGCGAAATGGCGTATGTGCCATGGATGCGTCCCGGCTTCGAACTCGGCCTCGCCATGCAGCGGATCGCCGCGGAGAACCCCGGAGTGCGCGCCATCATGATGGGCCAGCACGGCTTCATCTCGTGGGCGGACGACGACCGCGAATGCTACGTGCGCACGCTTGAGTTCATCGAACGCGCGTCGGAGTTCATTGAGACCCGATACGCGGAAAACGGCGGCGACGAAGCGGCGTTTGGCGGCGCGAAATATCGAACGCTGGACGACACCCGACGGCGCGAGGTCTTCGTGGCGATCCTGCCGTGGCTTCGCGGCCGCGTGTCGCAGCAGCGGCGATTCATCGGCACGGTGCAGGACGACGCCAGGATCCTGCGATTCGTGAACTCCCACGATGCGCCACGCCTTGCGGAGCTCGGCACCTCCTGCCCCGATCACTTCCTTCGCACGAAAATCAAGCCGCTCTACGTGGACTGGAATCCGCAGGCCGAAGACCTCGCGAACCTGAAGGAGAAGCTTTCCGCCGGACTCGAAAAATACCGTGCCGACTACGCGGCGTATTACGAACGCTGCCGGCATCCGAACTCGCCCGCGATGCGGGATCCGAACCCAACCGTCATCCTCATCCCCGGTCTCGGCATGATCGCCTGGGGCAAGGACAAGAGCGAGTCGCGCGTGACGGCGGAGTTTTACAACTGCGCGGTCGAGGTGATGCGCGGCGCGGAGGCGATCGACGAATACATCGCGCTTCCGCAGCAGGAGGCGTTCGACATCGAATACTGGCTGCTCGAGGAGGCGAAGTTGCAGCGGATGCCTGCGGAGAAGGAACTCGCCCGAAGGATCGCCGTGATCGTCGGTGCGGGCTCCGGGATCGGTCGCGAAACCGCACTCCGCCTCGCGAAGGACGGCGCGCACGTGGTCTGCGCGGACCGCGATGGAGACGCCGCATGCGCGACGGCGAAGGAAATCACCGACCGTCACGGGCTCGGAATCGGCGTTGCGGGAACGGGCATCTCGAATTGCGGCCCCGCCATCGGACTGGCGGCCGATCTCACCGACCGCGCGTCGGTCCGCCGCCTGCTCGATGACGTCGCGCTTGCCTACGGCGGGTTCGACTTCGTCTGCGTCACCGCAGGCATTTTTGTTCCGAGCGACACCAGCGGACGAATTCCCGACGAGGCCTGGGCGCGGACGTTCAATATCAATGTCACCGGCTCCTGGCTCGTCGCCGACGAAGCGGCGAAGACCTGGCGCGAACAGGGTCTTCCCGGCAGTCTGGTGCTCACAACCTCCGCGAATGCCGTGGTCGCCAAACGCGGCTCCCTCGCCTACGACACCTCGAAGGCCGCCGCAAACCACCTCGTCCGCGAGCTGGCCGTGGAGCTGGCCCCGCTCGTTCGCGTGAACGGCGTGGCTCCCGCCACGGTCGTCCAGGGTTCCGCGATGTTCCCTCGCGACCGCGTCATCGGCTCGCTCGCCAAATACGGAATCCCCTACTCCGACGACGAATCCACCGAATCGCTTGTCGCGAAGCTTGCGCAGTTTTACGCGGAGCGCACGTTGACGAAATCCCCGATCACTCCGGCCGACCAGGCCGAGGCGTATTTCCTGCTCGTCTCCGAGCGGTTGAGCAAGACCACCGGCCAGATCCTCACTGTCGACGGCGGCCTGCACGAGGCGTTCCTGCGCTGATCGAATTCCCGACCCCAATCCCCCCAAGAACGATGAATCCACTCTTCGGCGTCCTCTTCCATTGGCTCGGCGGCCTGGCCTCCGGCAGCTTCTACGTGCCCTATCGCGGCGTGAAAAAGTGGTCGTGGGAAACCTACTGGCTCGTCGGCGGCATCTTCTCATGGCTGGTCTGCCCGTGGTTCTTCGCGTTGCTCATGACGAAGGACGTCCCCGGCGTGCTTGGAGCGCAGAGCTGGCAGACACTCGGCTGGACGTATTTCTTCGGCGTTCTGTGGGGATTCGGCGGGCTGACGTTCGGGCTCACGATGCGCTATCTCGGCATGTCGCTCGGCATGGGCGTCGCACTCGGATATTGCGCCGCGTTTGGCACGCTGCTTCCGCCAATCTTCAAGCTCTGGATTCCCGCGATTCCGGTGCCCGAGGACATCGTGCAGATCGCATCCACGCTGCCTGGCATCATCACGCTGGTGGGCGTCGGCGTCTGCCTGCTCGGCATTTTCATCGCGGCGCTTGCAGGTCTCACCAAGGAGCGGGAAATGCCCGCCGCCGAAAAGAAGAAGGCGATCGCGGAGTTCAACTTCCCGAAGGGAATCCTCGTCGCCACGTTTTCCGGCATCATGAGCGCCTGCTTTTCGTTTGCGCTCACCGCAGGCAATCCCATCGGCGATGCCTCTGCGGAGGCGGGCACCGACACGCTCTGGACCGGTTTGCCGAAGCTCGTGGTGGTGCTGCTCGGCGGCTTTACGACGAACTTCGTCTGGTGCGCGTATCTGAACTTCAGGAACCGCTCCGCCTATCAATACCTCAGCCGCACGGCCAGGCCCGAGCACGCGGGACTCGCTGCAACGGGCGGTGAACACGGCGATCCGGCGTCCGATCTCGTGAGCGAGGTCGCTGCGGACACTGCGCCGAAGGTCGACGCCCATTCGCTGCGCGTGCCCCTGCTGGGCAACTACCTCTTCTCCGCGCTCGCCGGCGCGACGTGGTATTTCCAGTTCTTCTTTTACACGATGGGCGAGACGCAGATGGGCAAGTTCGGCTTCGCCAGCTGGACCATGCACATGGCAAGCATCATCATCTTCAGCACGATGTGGGGATGGATTCTCCACGAGTGGAAGGGCGCCAGCCGAAAGGCGCATGCCTTGATCGCCCTCGGCATCTTCACGCTCATTCTCTCCACCGTCATCATCGGCGCTGGGGTCGGCTGGCAGGGGCTTGTCGCCTGGTTCCGGTCGACCTAGTTTTTGCCTCGATCCTCGTTGCCCGTGGAGGGGCGAGCCGTTAGGTGTGGAAGCTCCCCGAAATCTCCTCCTGATGAAACGATCTATTCCCGTGGCGCTCTCGCTTGCTTTGATGTCCCTGGTTTCCGCTGCGCCGATTCCCCCCGAAATCGAAAATCCCGAAGTGCTGTCGATCGGGAAGGAACCGTGGCGCGCCGTTTTCATGCCCTACGGAAACCTCGAGGAGGCGCTCGCCGCGAATCGCTCGAAATCGTCCTTCGCCCGCTCGCTCGACGGGAAATGGAAATTCCATTACGTCCCCCGCCCCGAGGAGCGCCCCGTTGATTTCTTCAAGACCGACTACGACGTGAGCGCATGGGACGAGATTGACGTCCCCTCGAACTGGCAGGTCCTCGGCTACGGCACCCCCTACTACCGGAACTACGGCTACACGTTCAAAATCGATCCGCCGCGCGTGATGAGCGAGCCCCCGAAGGAATACACCGCCTACGAGGAGCGCAATCCGATCGGCAGTTACGTGCGGGAGTTCGAGGTTCCGAAGGAATGGGAAGGCCGTCGCGTGTCGGTGAACTTCAACGGCGTGGACGCCGCGTTCTACGTGTGGGTGAATGGCGGGAAGGTCGGCTTCAACCAAAACTCCCGCAACATGGCGGAGTTCGACATCACCGACTTCGTTCGTTTCGGTGAAACGAACAAGATCGCGGTCGAGGTCTGGCGCTACGCCGCCGGTTCGTATCTCGAGGATCAGGACATGTGGCGTCTCTCGGGCATCTTCCGCCATGTCACGCTGTGGTCCGCGCCGGAGGTGCAGATTCGCGACTACCGGATCGTCACCGATCTCGACGCCGACTACCGCGACGCCACGCTCGAGGTGGAGGCGAAGGTGCGCAATCTCAGCGGCGGGGACGCCGCGGCGCGAAAGCTGCAGGTCGCGCTTTACGACGCGAAGAAACAGCCTGTCGCCGGAGCCTCCGCCACGGTCGACGTGCCGGCGTTGAAGCCCGGCGAGGAGCAGACGGTGCGGGTGTCGATTCCGGTCAAGGACCCCGCAAAATGGACCGCCGAGACGCCGAACCTCTACACCGCCGTCCTCACGCTCGAGGAAAACGGCACCGTGGGTGAAATCGTTTCCTCGCGTGTCGGATTCCGCAAGGTGGAGATCAAGGGGCGCGTGTTCATGGTCAACGGCCGGCCCGTGAAGCTCAAGGGCGTGAACCGCCACGACATGTGGCCGGACACCGGCCACGCGGTGACCGAGGAGGAAATGATCCGCGACATCGAGCTGATCAAGCAGACGAACAGCAACCACGTCCGCACCTCGCACTATCCGAACGATCCGCGCTGGTATGAACTGTGCGACGAATACGGCATCTATCTCGTCGCCGAGGCCAACGTCGAGTGCCATGGCCACGGCCAGGTTTCCAGCATCCCGGAGTTCGAGAAGATGTTCGTCGATCGCAACATCGCGAACGTCGAGAATTTCAAGAATCACCCGTCCGTCCTTATCTGGTCGCTCGGCAACGAGGCTTCACGCGGCCCGAATCTCTACGCGGCCTTCAAGGCCGTCGACGCGCTCGATTCCACCCGCCCTGCGCACTACGAGGGCTTCGGCTCCCGCAAGGAGGACAATCCCGCGGAGATCGACAGTCACATGTATACCTCGCCGGAGGGCACGGAGCAGATCGCGACGTCCGGTGATTTCGAGAAGCCGTTCTATCTCTGCGAATACGCCCACGCGATGTTCAACTCGATGGGATCGGTCGGCGAATACAACGACCTCTTCGACAAGTATCCCGCGCTCATGGGCGGCGCGATCTGGGAGTGGCAGGACCAGGCGCTGTGGAATCGCCGCGATCCGGACCGTCCGTTCCTCGCCTACGGCGGCGGCTTCGGCGAGTTCCCGCACAACGACACGTTCATTCACAAGGGCGTGGTCTTCGCCGACCGCACGCCGAAGCCTCACTTCCCCGAGCTGAAGCGGGTGTATCAGTGGATCTCCTTCGATCCCGTCGACCTTGCGAAGGGCGGGCTTCGCCTCCGCAACCGCTACGCCTTCACCGACCTCGCGAAGTTCAAGGGCACGTGGACCCTCACCGAGGATGGAAAGACGATCCAGCAGGGTGATCTGCCAGCGCTCGACCTCGCACCAGGTGCGGAAAAGACGCTTACGCTGCCGATCCAGCCGATTCAGGCACAGCCCGGCGCCACGTATCTGCTGAATCTCGCCGTCTCCCTTCGCGATGACGAGCAATGGGCGCCCGCCGGTCACGAGGTTGCCAACGCCCAGTTCGAGCTGCCGGTCTCCACACCCGCTCCGGTCGTGAATCCATCGACGATGAAACCGCTGGAGCTCGTGAAGTCGGACGCCGGATACGAGATCCGCGGCGACGGCTTCCGCGTCGCGTTCGACGGAAAGACCGGCCTGCTGTCCGAATGGTCCACGGGCAACGGCAACGTCCTGCTGCCGGGTGGCGGTCCCAGCCTGCATCTCTGGCGCGCCGCCCACAACACCGATGACCACTGGGCGCTCGAGCATTGGAAGAACGCCGGGCTCATGGAAATGCAGCCGAGGATGCTTTCGCTCACCGCGAAGCAGCTTTCCGACTCCGTGGTGCAGGTTTCCACGGTCATCGACCATCCCGGCAAGGGCGGCTTCGGCGCCACGCACTCCGCGAGCTACACGATCTACGGGAATGGATTGATTGCCGTGGACAACGCCGTCGGCTTCCGCGGGCCGGCCATTCCGCTTGCCCGCGTTGGCGTTCGTCTCCGGCTTCCGAAGGCGTTCGACCAGGTCGAATACTTCGCCCGTGGCCCGATGGAAAACTACTCCGACCGCAAGCGCGGGTCGGACCTTGGCGTTTACGAAAGCACGGTTGCGGATCAGCTCACCGCCTACGCGCGGCCGATGGAGGCGGGCAATCACGAGGATATGCGCTGGGTCGCGCTGTCCGGCTCCGGGGAACCCACCCTCCTCGCGCAGGCCGAAGGCGCTCCGCTGCAGTTCTCCGCCCTGCCCTACGCGGATGAAACCCTCTTCGGCCCGAAATACTCCTTCGAGCTTCCGGAGCCGTCGGAAACCGTGCTCTGCATTTCGGCTAAGACGCTGGGCGTCGGCTCCGCTGGTTGCGGCCCGCGTCCGCTGCCGCAGTTCATGGTCGATTCCTCGGAGCCCGTCACGTTCTCCTACGGATTGCGACTGCTGCCCGCAAATGAGAGCGACATCGCCGCCATCGCGCGCGAGCAGGCTCCCGCAGACCGAGTCCAGCCCGTGGCTGCCTGGCGCACCGGGGACGGACTGCTCGCGCTCGGTGCCGGCGAACAGAAGATCGAGATGTCCGGGGACGGACAGTCGTGGAAGCCCTTCAGGGGTCCGTTTGCGCAGGAGACGGCGGTGAATCTCCATGTCCGCACCGCGGGTGCGGATGGTCAGACGTTCACCGGCGTGCTTCCGATTTACCCGGCGGCGGACAAACGGAAATGGAAGGTCACCGCCAGCTCGTTCGAATCCGGCGAGGGCAATCCCGACCATGCGATCGACGGCAACACCGCCACCTTCTGGCACAGCCGATACAGTCCGGACCGCGACGCGGGGCCGCATTTCCTCGTGCTCGATCTCGGCACGCGACGGGACATTTCCGGAGTGCTGCTCACCGCCCGGCCCGACAGCTCCAACGGCCGGATCCGGGAATGCGAAATCCTTCTCAGCGACGACGGACGCACATGGCGGAAGACCGCCGCCACGGCGCGCCTGCGCAACGATTCGGCCACCCAGCTGGTGGACTTCGGCGGCACGGAATCCACCCGCTACCTGAAGATCGACGTGAAGAGCGAGCACTCGCCGCACGGCCTCGCCTCCCTCGGCGAGATCGACGTCGTCCTCGCGGAGTAGCCGCAATCGAGAGGCCACCGCGCCATGTCGCGCCACCCGTCGGCGGCGCGACACGGCGAATTTTGCAGGCGGGCTGCTAAGTTTCCGCGGCCATTCATCATTCATTGATGATGCGCGGCCCGCCTGAAACGGGAATGCGCCAGCTGATGATCTTGGTTGATTAGGGGTGCGGGACCCTGGGACTTCCCTCGGCGGAAGTTCCAGGGCCCGTTTCCTATCACGTCACAAACGCCCTCCCTCGATGAAGTTTCTTACACCCCTCATTGCGACCCTGACGTTCGCAACACTCGCGATGTTCTCCACCCCGCTTCGTGCGGCGGAGATCGTGGAATCCGACGTCTGCGTCTACGGGGGCACGTCGGGCGGAGTGACCGCCGCGGTGCAGGCGGCCCGGATGGGCAAGAGCGTCGTGCTCGTCGTCTTCAACAACCACCTCGGCGGAATGAGCTCAGGCGGTCTGGGGTGGACCGATTACGGCAACAAGGATTCGATCCACGGACTTGCCCGCGAATACTACATCCGCATTCGCAAGAAATACACGCCGTCGAGCGACGAGCCGATGTGGACGTGGGAGCCGAAGGTCGCCGAGGCGGTGTTCAACGATTTCGTCCAGGAGTCCGGCATTCCGGTTTACTGGAACCAGCGCCTTGCCAGCGCGGAGATGGACGGCAACCGGATCACCTCCATCACGATGGAGGACGGCACGGTGTTCAAGGCGAAGATGTTCATCGACTGCACCTACGAGGGCGACCTCATGGCGAAGGCCGGCGTCACCTACACGATGGGTCGCGAGCCGAACTCCCAATACGGCGAGACGATCAACGGCATCCAGGCCGGCCGCACCGGCAACCAGCTTCCGGACGGCATCGATCCCTACGTCGTTCCCGGCGATCCCTCGAGCGGCCTGCTTCCGGGCGTGAATCCGAACGCGGGCGGTCCGAACGGCGCCGGTGACAACCTCGTGCAGGCTTACAACTACCGCATGTGCCTGACGGACGATCCCGCCAACCGCATCATGGTCCAGAAGCCCGAAGGCTACGACGAGAAGGACTATGAGATTCTCTTTCGCGCCATCGAGGCCGGTCAGAAGGATAAATTCTGGAAGACCGACATGATGCCGAATCGCAAGACCGACTCGAACAACGCGTCGGGCATCTCCACGGACTTCATCGGCGGCGGCAGCGAGGAATGGGCCGAGGCCAGCTACGAGCGCCGCGAGGAAATCGCCCGCGCCCATGAGAAATGGCAGCGCGGACTCATCTGGACCGTGCAGAACCATCCGCGCGTTCCCGCGTCGATTCGCAGCGCGTGGAGCAAGTGGGGCCTCCCGGCGGACGAGTTTCTCGACACGAACCACTGGCCGCACCAGCTCTACGTCCGCGAGGCGCGGCGCATGGTCTCCGACTACGTGATGACGCAGCTGAACTGCACCGGCGAACGCGTCGCGCCGGAGTCGATCGCGCTGGCGTCCTACATGATGGATTCCCACCACGTGCAGCGCATCGTCTGGAACGGCATGGTGAAGAACGAGGGCGACGTGCAGGTGAAGTTCGCGAATCCCTACCCGATCTCCTACCGCTCGATCATCCCGGCGCGCGGTGAGTGCGAAAACCTTTTCGTCACCTTCGCGATCTCGGCCAGCCACATGGGCTTCGGTTCGTGCCGGATGGAGCCGGTGTTCATGATGACCAGCCAGAGCGCCGCGACCGCCGCCGCGTTTGCGATCGACGACAATCTCGCGGTCCAGGACGTGCCGTATCCGAAGCTCAAGGCTCAGCTTCTCGCGCAGGGCCAGATGCCGGACTGGGCCACGGTCCCGGAGGAAGGCATCGTCATCGACAACGCCGCCACCGACGGCTCCGTCATCGTCACCGGCGAGTGGACGACGGCTTCCTCGACCGCCGGCTACTACGGCTCGAACTACATGCACGACGCCAACACCGGCAAGGGCACGAAGTCCGTGCGATTCCAGCCGAATCTGCCCAAGTCCGGCGTCTACGAGGTGTTCGCATGGTGGGTCGCCCACGACTACCGTCCGACGAATGTCCCCATCGACATCACCCACGCCGGAGGCACGACCACCGTCTTCGTGAACCAGAAGGCCAACGGCAGCAAATGGGTGTCGCTCGGGAAATTCCCGTTCAACGCCGGTTCCGCCGGAAGCATCACCATCCGCACGACCGGCACCGCGGGCACGAACCAATACGTCATCGCGGACGCGGTGCAGTTCCTCCCCGAGAGCCTGCCCAGGGTGTCGATCTGGGCGACCAACGCCATCGGCTCCGAGCCCGTGAATGGCGCCGCCGCCCGCCCCCGGTTCACGATTTCCCGAACCGGATCAACCACCTCCCCGCTCGTGGTCAACCTCTCCATCGGAGGCACCGCGCTGAACGGCTCGGATTACGCCACCTTCACCTCCACGGTCACGATCCCGGCCGGCGCGTCCTCCCGGGAGTTTGAGCTGACTCCGCTCGCCGACGACCTCTACGAGGGCGAGGAAACCATCACGATCGGCCTGAATGCCCCGGCCGGATACGAGGTCAACCCGGAACTCTCCGTCGCCACCCTCCGGATTCTGGACGCAAACGCCGCTCCGCCGCCCCCGACCCCGACTCCGCCGCCGGACCCCACGCCCACACCACCCCCGGACCCCACGCCCACTCCCCCGCAGAATCCCACTCCCACCCCGGAACCGACTCCCACTCCGACGCCGGAGCCGACGCCGAATCCCACGCCCGTTCCGGAACCGAACCGCCCCACCCGTTGGGAGGATTCGAAAACCACGGTCACGCCCGCAGGAAAGAAGCTCCGGCTCGTTTTTGCCGTTTCCGACCCCGACGGCATCAAGAAGATTGTCGTGAAGATCAAGAAGGACACCTTCAAGGTCCGCCCGAAGGGTCGCAACTTTCAGACGAAACTTCCGCTCGACGCAAAGAAGGCCGTGGTGACCGTGACCGACGGCAAGGGCAAGAAGAGCGTCAAGCGCATCAATCTCCGCAAGGCCGCACGAAAAACCGCGCGCGCGAAGCAGGCCGGGCGCGGATCTTGATTCCTCCCGGCCCGTCGGCCGATAACGGGTCCATGCGGATTCTCGTCGCGCTGGACAAGTTCAAGGGCTCCCTCTCCGCCGTCGAGGCCGTCGAGGCGGTGTGCGAGGGACTGCGCGCCGGGCTGCCGGATGCGGAGCTGATTCGTCTGCCGCTCGCCGATGGCGGCGAAGGCACCGCCGAAGTGTTCGCGCGGGCGCTGGGTGGCGAAATGGTGGAGGCGCCCTGCCACGATGCGCTGGGACGCGCGATCGTGTCGTCCTACGGCTGGGTGCCGGCAGATTCCACCGCGATCCTCGAGATGAGCGGCCCGAGCGGCATGTGGCGCCTGCGAAAGGAGGAGCTGAATCCGCAGGAGACCTCCACGCACGGCACCGGCGAGCTGCTTCTCGATGCGGAGCGGCGCGGCGCAAAGCGCATCCTCGTCGGGCTCGGCGGGTCGGCCACCAACGACGGCGGACTCGGCCTCGCCGCCGCGATCGGCTTCCGCTTCCTCGACGACGAGGACGCGGAAGTGGAACCAATTCCCCGCAATTTCCTTCGCATCGCGCGCATCCTCCCGCCGGAGCAGCTGCCGCAGGCGGAGATCGTCGCGATCTCGGACGTGAGAAATCCCCTGCTCGGCGAACACGGAGCCACGGCGGTGTTTGGTCCGCAAAAGGGCGCCGGCCCGGAGCAACTCGCGGCGCTCGAACGCGGCCTCGCGCATTTCGCGGACGTGATCCGGCGTGACCTCGGTTGCGATCATCGAGAGGCACCCGGCGCCGGAGCGGCGGGCGGCCTGGGCTTCGGCCTCCTCTCGTTTCTCGGCGCGCGCATCGAGCCGGGATTCGACGCGTTTGCGAAGCTCACCCATCTCGACGACCACCTCGCGCAATGCGACCTCGTGATCACCGGCGAAGGCCTGCTCGACTCGCAGACCCTTCACGGAAAAGGCCCCGGCGGCCTCGCCGGGCGCGCGCGAACGCACGGCCGTCCCGTCCTTGCCATCGCGGGAGCCCTGCGCCACGAAGACCGCCTCGCGGACCTCTACGACGCCTGTTTCTCCATCGCGCCCGGCCCGATCACGGTCGAGGAATCGATGCGCGACGCCCGCGCGCTGCTCGCCCGCACCGCCACGCAGGTCGCCAAAGTCATCGCCCGCACCAAAGCCCTCTGAGGGGCAAACGCCCGGCACCTTCACGGTCGAGGCACCACGCTGCGAACGCCGCCGCATTTGCTGGCGTGAAGCCGACCGCGAATCGTAGCATGCGCGCCTCCATGAGTTCGAAAATCGCTCTCCTCTTTGCCGGACAAGGCGCCCAGACCGTTGGCATGGGCCGTGACATTGCCGCCGCCTCCCCCGCAGCGGCCGCCCTCTTCGCGCAGGCCGACGCCCAGCTCGGCTTCCCGCTTTCCACGATCGCCTTCGAAGGTCCCGCAGAGGAACTGACCAAGACCGCCGTCTGTCAGCCCGCGCTCTACGTCCACGGCCTCGCCTGCCTCGCCGCCCTGCGCGAGCGCCTGCCGTCGTTCACCTTCCACGCCGCCGCCGGCCTCTCGCTCGGTGAATTCACCGCGCACGCCGCCGCCGGCACCTTCGACTTCGCCACCGGGCTCGACCTCGTCGCGAAGCGCTCCCGCGCCATGCAGGAAGCCTGCGACGCCACGAACGGCGGAATGGCCGCCATCATCGGCGCGGAGGAAAATTCCGTCCGCGATCTCGCCGCCGCCGCGGATGTCGACGTCGCCAACCTCAACTGCCCCGGCCAGATCGTCATTTCCGGCGAACAATCCAAGGTCGCCATGGCCGTCGGCATCGCGAAGGAATACGGCGCCCGCAAGGCGATGGAATTGAACGTCGCCGGCGCCTTCCACTCGCGCCTCATGGAGTCCGCCTACCAGCGTCTCTCCGCAGCGCTCGAGGAAACCGCCATCGTGTCCCCCTCGGTTCCCGTCGTCTGCAACATCGACGCGATTCCCGTTTCCAAACCCGACGACATCCGCCGCACCCTCGCCGACCAGGTCACCGGCAGCGTCCGCTGGACCGAGAGCGTGGAATACCTCCTCGATCACGAAAAGGTGGACCTCCTCGTCGAGATCGGCCCCGGCGGCGTCCTCGCCGGCCTCGTCAACCGCATCCGCAAAGGCGCCCCCGTCCTCTCGATCTCAAATGTCGCGACCCTCGAGGAAGCCGTCGGGAAGCTCGGGGCGTAGCCAGCCCTGAACAGGTAGCCGCGGGACTTGCCGATCTGCCTCCCGGACAGATCGCCCTTGCGGGCTGGCGTTCCACCAGTCTGGCGTTCCACCAGTCTACCCCGACCTTTCCCAAGGTCGGTGTTCCGGGCCCGCGGAACGTTCGATACAGGTAGCCGCTGGACTTGCCGATCTGTCCTCCCGGATAGATCGCCCTCGCGGGCTGACGTTCGTCAGGCTACTCCGACCTTTCCCAAGGTTGGTGTTCAGGGCCTGCGGGATTTCTAGCAACGTCGAGGCCCGGAACATCGGATCACGGGTGCGATCGAGGTCGCCTGACGCACGTCAGCCCGCAGGGCGAGACACGCGGAGACACCCGCGAGGCAAGTCCTCGGCCTGCCTTTCACGCTTGCCGTCGCAACGCGGTCGTCCCGGCTCCCCGGGCCATCTCGCCTTCGGCTCGGCTGTGCTCTTGATGCCCTTCGTGGTGAAATCTCCGTCCGCTCTTTTCCTCGCGTGACGGTCCGCAGATGAACTATGGTCGCCCAACGGATCACACAACGGAACGAAGACACCAAGTCGAGGACGTGAAAGGAAAGGCCTTTTGAAACCCTCGTGTCTTCGTGGGAGATTTTCCCTCGTCACTCACCGATGAACATCCAGGAAGTCATCCAAACGATCACTCAGATGCAGGCGGACGGCATCATCGACACCTACGCCATCGGCGGGGCGGTCGGAGCCACGTTCCATCTGGAACCGGTTTCCACGCTCGACGTGGATATCTTCGTCTCGTTCCGTTCCGAGCCGGACTCCCTGCTGGTCAGTCCACGATCCATTTACGATTACCTCACCGCGCGAGGCTGTGCGGCGGATGGCGAATACCTCATCATCGCCGGCTGGCCGGTGCAGTTCCTCCCGCCCACGGGACCGCTCGCGGAGGAAGCGCTCGCGAAAGCCGTGGTGCACGATGTCGCCGGCGTTCCTGCGCGGGTTTTCTCGGCGGAGCATCTCGCCGCCATCGCACTGCAAACCGGGCGCGCTAAGGACAAGGCCCGATTGCTTCAGTTCGTCGAATCCGGCACCCTCGACGCCGCGACGTTCCAGGACATTCTCACCCGGCACGCGCTCACCGGGCAGTGGGCACAATTCCAGCGGCAGTTCCTCTCCGACACGCCATGACTGACGATCTCCAGGCCATTCTCGAAAGCAAGCGCCGCTACCGGCAGCGCCTCGCTGCACGTCCTCTCGCCGAGAAACTCCGAATGCTCGATGCCCTGCGCGAGCGCGCCCTGCTCGTCCGCCCGACGTCGTCATCCCTGGTGCGCGAAGAACCCCCGACGTGTCGCGGAAAAGCAGGAGGCATGAACAGAGCCGAACGAAGTGAGCCCGCCTGAAACGCAACGTAACGAGAAAACGCAGCCCCCCTGTAGCGGCGTCGCTATGCGACGCTCAGCCTCTGGCTTTGCCCGACGGCCGTCTGCCCCCTGGGCCTCCGCCCGCCTCACCTCCGGCAGCTTTGCCCCCTTTGTCCCCGGCCGTCTCGCCTTCGGCTCGGCTGTGCCCTCGGTGTTCTCCGTGGTGAAAATCCGTCCGGAATGCGAGGATTGATGCCGCGCCCGCCGTCGCTCATTTCCCTTTCTTCGTGGCCGTCGTGCCTTGGTGTGAAATCTCCCTGTCCTCGGTGTTCTCTGTGGTGAGTAACCCTTGTTTCCGCGTCCGTTCTTTTCCTCGCGTGACGTTCCGCAAATGAACTATCCTCCGCGCTTCGCTCCCCATGGCCCGCGGCTTTTCGATTCGCATCTTTCTTCCGGACGGTTCGCCGGATGGTCTTCGTCTGGTCGAGAAGTCGAACTGGACGGGCCAAGGGATTGTCTGTCCACGAACTCTATTTCCGACTGCAGAGGATCGGGGCGAGCCGCCACGAAAAGGCGGAATACATCCTGCGCAATCCCGAGCGAGCCGGCCTCGTGGCTCCCGGCGAACCATGGCCCTGGCTGTGGCGCCCAGAAAGGTAGCCGCAGGACTTGCCGATCTGTCCTCCCGGCCAGATCGCCCTGGCGGGCTGACGTTCGTCAGGCTGCCCCGACCTTTCCCAAGGCCGGTGTTCCGGGCCTGCGGGATTTCTAGCAACGTCGCGGCCCGGAACATCGGATCACGGGGACGTGATCGAGGTCGCCTGACGCACGTCAGCCCAAAGGGCGAGACACGCGGGCGCGTGCGAGGCAACTCCGCGACCTACCTAGACCCTGCGCAGGGCGAGACACGCGCATGGCAACTCCGTGACCTGCCCCACCCCTCCCCGCGATCGCCCCCACGCCTTGATGGTTCCCTTCCCTTGAAATCGCGCTATCGTGGGAATTGAAACTCATGCCTGCGATTGTCACCGATCTCACCGAGGAAATCCTCGCGCTCAAAAAGGAGCGCAACGCCGTCATCCTCGCGCACAACTACCAGGTGCGCGAGATTCAGGAACTCGCGGACTACGTCGGCGACTCGCTCGGCCTGAGCTACCATGCCGCGCAGACCGACGCGGACGTCATCGCGTTTTGCGGCGTCCATTTCATGGGCGAGACGGCAAAGATCGTGAACCCGAACAAGCGCGTCGTCATTCCCGACATGGACGCCGGTTGCTCGCTCAGCGACTCGTGCCCGCCGGAAAAACTCGAGGCGTTCCTTCGCGAGAACGCGGACAAGAACTACTACGTCATCGCCTACATCAACTGCTCGGCGGGCGTGAAGGCGCTCAGCGACGTCATCGTGACGAGTGGCAATGCGATCAAGATCGTCGAGGCCGCGCCGAAGGACCGCAACATCCTCTTCGTGCCCGACCAGAACCTCGGCTCGTGGGTGATGGAAAAGACCGGCCGCAAGATGGATCTCTGGCGGGGCAACTGCTACGTGCACGTCGAGTTCACGCGCAACAGCGTGGCGAGGATTCGCGAACAGCACCCCGACGCGAAGCTCGTCGCGCACCCCGAGTGCACCTACGCCGTGCGCATGCTCGCCGACGAGGTTTGCTCGACGGAAAAAATGATTTCCTACTGCCGCGACACGCCGGCCGATTCGTTCATCATCGTCACCGAGAGCGGCATGCTGCACCGCCTGCGCCGCGAGATTCCCGGCAAGACCTTCATCCCCGGCCCCACCGACGCCTGCGCCTGCGCCGACTGCCGTTACATGAAGATGAACACGCTCGAGAAGCTCCACGATTGTCTGCTGAATCTCGAGCCCGAGATCCTCATTCCCGAGGACATCCGCGCGCGCGCCGAGCGGCCGATCCGCCGGATGCTGGAGCTCAGCCGGTAGTCCGCGACCGGGCACCAAGCCAGTCCGCCGAACCTCGCATCCGCACGCCGAAAGGCTTTTCTCCCCTCGCTGCGCGTGCCAGTCTCGCCGGCCATGCGGCTGCTTGTTTCCATTGTTCTGTTCACGGTCATCGAGGCGGGGATCATTGCGGCGATCATCGCGATCGGACGGCGCACCAACCGGATCACCGCCGCGCCGTGGCTGGATGTCGCGGTGAGCTTTCTCACGTGGATTCCGTGGGTGTTTGCGTTCTGGCTCGCGGGGTTCACGGCACTCATCGGGTGCTTCCTGGGGCAGTTTGCAGCGATGCAGGCGTTCTGCTTCTGGCACCGAAAGGTCACCGGTTACAACGGGCCGACGATCGAGCGGACACTGAACCGGCTCACGAGCCGCTTCGACAACAACTTCGCGCTCATTGCCACCCTGCCCGCGCTCCCGGCGTTTCTGCTCATCCGGTTTTCGCAGCTCACGACGTATCCGATCCTGGTGCGCACGATCCGGCTCCCCGCCTACAAGCACGCGGAATGGGTGAACGTGTCGCGGCAGAAATTTGGCGGCCTCGTCGGGCATGACCTCGTCTGGTGCCTGTATTGCGACTGGATGACGGGCATTTACGCGCTGGGCGGCGAGATGCTGCGCAATCTCGAGAGCTTCTGGTGCCCGATCCGGTTTTATCCGGGCAGGAAGTGCGAGAACTGCAAACTCGACTTCCCGGACATCCCGCAGTGGGTGCCGCCCGAGGGCACGATGGCCGATGTCGAGGCGAAGCTGGTCGAGAAATACCAGGGCCGCCGCTGGAACTCGTGGTGGGGACATCCCGACCGCGCCGGCGAAAGGAACCCTCCGGCCTGAGGCGAAGCTTCACCTCCGGGAGGGCGAGGCTCCCGCCGAGCCGAATTTTTTCCAGAGCAGGAGCAACGGCTCGAACGGAGCCCCGCCCTCCCGGTTGGGGATCGTTCAGCGCCGCGTCGGGCCTCGCGCGGCGCAGTCGTTTGACAAGGCGCGGCGGGTTGTTGGGGGCCGGGAACGCTGCGCGATGCGAATCCCTGCGTTCGCGTCATGTCCCGATTTCTCGTCCTCTTCCTCGTCCTGTTCGCCGTTTCCCTGTCTGCCCAGGAGGACGAACCCCCGCCCGGAGAGCCAGGGCTTCCATTGATCGTGCCGAAGGACGGGCTCGAGGTCGCCGCCGAGGGCATTGCCGACGCCGCGGATGCGGCGGCCGACTCGGTGGGGCACCCGTGGCTCGCCCGGGACGTGTATCGCGGCATCCCCGCCTCCCGGCTCGCGGCGACGCTCCTGATCATCCTGGCCGTCGCCGCTCTCGCAGGCGTTCTGGCGTGGGTGATCCGGCTGCGTTCCGGGCGTATCCGCTCCGGAGAACGGCAAAGCTGGAGCATGGCGATGGCTTCTGCGGTGCGAAAGCCGCTGGCGCTGCTGATCTGGTCCTATGGGCTCTATCTCGCGGCGCTTCCGTCGATCGGCGCGCTTGCGGATGCCGACGAGCAGGCTCGAGCGGCGGCCATCGCCGGACGGCTCGCGGACATTGGCGGACTGATCGCAGTGTTCTGGCTGGTCTTCCGCTCCAGCGCGGTTCTGCAGAAAAAGATGCACGAATGGGCCGCGCGTTCGGACGGATTTTGGGACAAGCTTCTCGTCGAGATCGCGAGCCGGGTCATGCGCCTCGCGCTCCCGCTGGTCGCCGCCATTCTACTGCTCCCGCTGCTGAATCTCCCGCCTGTCGCCGGGGACGTCATTCAGAAGGCGATCGGGATGTTTCTCATCGTCGGCATTGCGACGCTCGTGATCCGCTCGACCACACTCTTCGAAAAGGCGCTGCTCGCCCGGCATCGCATCGACGTCGACGACAACCTCGAGGCGCGGAAGATCTACACGCAGGTCTCTGTGATCCGGAAAATCATTGTCGCGGTGGTCATCATTCTGGCGATCGGGAGCACGCTGATGATGTTCAGCGTCGTTCGGCAGCTCGGCACGAGCATCCTCGCCTCGGCGGGCATCGCTGGAATTGTGCTCGGTTTCGCCGCGCAGAAGACGCTCGGAAATCTGCTGGCCGGGATTCAGATCGCGATCTCCCAACCAATCCGCATCGACGACGTGGTGATCGTCGAGGGCGAATGGGGTCGGATCGAGGAAATCACCCTCACCTACGTCGTTGTGAAGATCTGGGATCTTCGCCGCCTTGTGCTGCCGATCACGTGGTTCGTCGAGAATCCCTTCCAAAACTGGACGAGGCACGAATCCCGCATCCTTGGCACGGTCTTCCTCTACGTGGACTACGCGGTGCCCGTCGGCGAGGTGCGCGCGGAATTGCGGCGGCTCTGCGAGGCCAGCGAATGGTGGGATCGCGATGTTTGCGGGTTGCAGGTCACGAACTCGACGGAGCGCGCCCTCGAACTGCGGTGCCTCGCCAGCGCAGCGGATGCCTCGCGCGCGTGGAATCTACGGTGCGAACTGCGGGAGGGCCTCGTTGCCTGGATCGCGCGCAACCACCCGGACAGCCTGCCGCGCTTCCGGGCCGAGCTGCCCGGCACCGCCCCTGCCGCGACCGGCTGACGGAAGGCCGAGGCTTTGCAGGGAGCGCGAGGCTCCTGCCGAGCCGACTTTCCCCAGCAGAGAAGCAACGGCTCGGACGGAGCCTCGCCCTCCCGTTCACAGACGTCGGTCGCCGCGTTCTCGCGCGGGTTACTCGTGAATGAAAAATGCGTCCCCGGTTTCCTCGCCGTCCTCGACCATCGGCACCTCGATTGCGAGCAGCTCGTTCAGCGCGGCATCGAACCCTGCACGGTCGATCGGGTCCTGCGAGTCGTGACACAGCACGGAGAAGAGCGTGTCGCGCGAAACGCGCAGCTTGTCGATGTGGACGAGCGCGTAACGGTGGAGCACGTCGGCGATGCGATACGCGAGCAGCGACGGCGCGTTTTCCTCGGCGATCTTCCAGACGAAATCCTGCAGATCCCCTCCATCGTCCCCGGAGAGGTCGATGACTTCTCCATCCTCCGCGAAGCGCATCGTGCCCCGAACCTCGGTGGCGCGCTCCAGACACTCCACGATCTCGGCGGCGCCGAGTGCGCCCAGGAAGGTCTCGAGAAATTGTCGTCGTGCGGAAAGCATGCGGCATTTTCCCCGTCGCCGCGGCAAGGTCGAGTCCGGAAAGCGGCGCGCCTCGCGGCGCGGATTTCCTGCGGAACGGCGGGCTATCGTCGCCGGCGGGCGTCCTCGAGAATCCGGCGTTCCTCGCGGGTGAGGCTGTCGATGCCGTCGCGGAGAATTTTTGCGAGCACCTCGTCCACCGTTCGCGCCGGGGTTTCGTCCCGGACGATCTCGAACTGCGCCTCGGTGACCGGCGGCGGTGTGTGCGGCCATGGCTCCGAAACGCGACGGGCAAAAGGATTCCCCGCAGCGAGATGGCGGAACTCCCGGCGGTAGATCAACGCGAACACCCAGCCGGTCACGAAGCCCCCGAGGTGCGCGGCATGGCCGACATTGGGCATCAGCCCGGAAACCCAGAACACGATTCCGGCAATGACCATCCCCCACCCCAGATACTTCGCCCTGGTCCGCAACGGCAGGATGAAAAAGATCAGCGCCGTGAGCGGGACGTTCGGAAACAGCGAGGTCAGGCACAGCAGCACCGCGCAGACCGAGGCCGACGCGCCGACGAGCGGCACATACGGAGACAGCACCACCTGCAGCAGCCCGCCAACCACGCCGCCGGCAAAATACAGGGTGAGAAATCGGCGCGTGCCCAGCACGCGTTCGAGTTCCCGGCCGGCGAACCACAGCGCGATCATGTTCAGGAGCAGATGCGGCGCGTTGCCGTGCAGGAACTGGTAGGTGATGAGCTGCCAGATCCATCCCGCCCGCAGGCCGGCCCAGCTGAGGCTGAAGAGCATCTCGAACCACGGACCCGTGAGCGTCTGCAACGCGAACACCAGACAACAGGTCAGAATGAGGTTTTCCGTGGCCTGTGGCTCGGCCGGCCGCTCGAATCTCATAGTTGCGACGGTGAACCTAGCGACGCTTTCCCGCGTTGTCCACGGACGGCGCGAGCACGCGGAGCTTTCGCTCGGAAAGGCCGAACGTGAACGGCACAAACCCCGCGAGTTCGCCGTCGAGCTCGACAGGCACCTCGCCCTCCGCCGAGACATGGAGCCGCGGCGTCTGGAAATACTCCACATCGGGCAGCTCGCGATGATTGCCGAACAGGATCGCCTGCACGTAGCGCAGCAGATCCCAGTGGCTCTGGTGCTTGAAGATCACGATGTCGAGCAGGCCGTCGTCGAGTTTCGCGTCGCGGAAGAGGACGAGCGGGCCGCCGTAGTGCCGGCCATTGCCGACGAGAATGAAATTCCCCTCCCAGCGCCGGCCTTCTGAGTCCGTGGCGACGACCGTCGGCGGTTTGCGCGCGGCCACCTGCGCCAGCGAAATCACGTAGCTCACCGGACCGAGGGCCTTTTTGAAATCCGGGGTGGTCTGACGCACGACCTCGGCGTCCAGCCCGACTCCGGCGAGCTGCACGAAGTATTCGTCGTTCGCCATCGGGAGATCGATCTCCCGCGTCTCCCCGCGCTCGATCACGTCCCACGCCTTCTCCAGATGGTTTCCGGGAATCCCCAGCTCCAGCGCGAAGACATTCATCGTGCCCACGGGCAGGATGCCGAGCGTCACGTCCGACCCGCCGATGCCGTTGAGCACCTCGTTCACCGTGCCGTCGCCGCCGGCTGCGACAATGGTCCGAAACCCCTGCCGCACCGCGCGCGCGGCGATGTTCTTCGCATCGCCGGCCGACCGGGTGAGGCGCACGACGGCCCGCGTGGACAGCGATTCGATCCGTTCGCGCAGGGACTTCGCCCGTTCACCTCGCGCGGCGGGATTCAGGATGACGAGAATCTTATTCACATTCGGGCGCGGATGCGTAGGTTGCCCGCGTGAAGCGGATTGCCAAGCTCATTCTCTGCGCCCTCGCCGTGGCGCTCGGGCTCTTCGTGATCGTGCTCATTGGCATCAATCTCTACCTGCAATCCGCACAGGTGCAGGCCCGCATCCAGCTGGCGACGGAACAGGCGCTGGGCACCCCGGTCGTCGTCAAGCGCACGCTCTTCACGCCATGGAGCGGCCTCATCCTTTCCGGACTTTCGCTGCCCGACCCGGTGATTCCCGACGCGAACATGGTCGAGGCATCCGGGTTTTCGTTGCGGTTCGAGTTCTGGCCGCTGCTCAAGAAGCGCTTCGTAATCACCGAAATCACGCTCGATTCGCCGGTGCTCACACTCCGTCAGAACGACGAGGGACGCTGGGTGCTCCGCAAGGAGCCGGTGCGACGTCCGGAACAGGTCGAGCCGCGCCCGGAACGGCCCGGGAAGGAGCCCCCGGTCAGGGAGGTTCCGGAGTTCACCGTGGAATTGAACAGCTTCCGCATCGTCGGGGGATCCGCGTCGTTCTACGACCGGAAGGGATGGCGCATCGGACGGCTCGAAGGTCTGGATATCCTCGACGGAAAGATCAGTGCGGACCATGTCGTCACGGGCACGCTGAACGTTCACGAACTCGAAATCGCCGGGCAGATCCATCCGAAGCGCCTGCGAGCGGACATTCGTTATGAAGAGGAGAAGCTCGCGATCACCAACATCAAGTGCAAACTCGCCGACGGCAGCATTCGTGCCCAGTTTCACGCGGTGCTTCCCCGCAACAAGAACGGCAGGCCGACCATCAACTTCCAGAGCGAGGTCGAGGGGGTCGAGATTCCCACACTGATCGCCGAGGCCCACGGCAACGAGGCGGGAACGTCCGGCACGATCGGCGGAACCTTCCGCATCGAGGGGGATCCCACCGACGGAAAGAGCCTTACCGGCGGCGGGGCGTTTGCCCTGATCGGAGCGCACATCCGCCCGCTGGAAGTCATCCGGCAGGTGGGTGCGGTCCTGAGAATCGACGAGCTGCAGATTCTCGACCTCGAGCAGGCGGACGCAAAGTTCACCATTCGTGACGAGCGGGTCTGGATCGATGACTTCACGCTGCGGACGCGAAACCTCGTCCTCGCGGGCACCGGTCCCGTGCGGTTCGATGGCCGCATGAAGATCGACGGCCGCCTCCTCATCAACGAACGGCTCGAAAAACAGCTCTCCAACCTCGGCGTCCTCGGCGGGAATTTCACGCCATCCGCCGATGCAAACTACAAGGAACTCACGTTCGCGGTGACGGGACGCGTGGATCGTCCGCAGACGGACCTGCTCGACCGGCTGACCGGCTTGAAGATCGGCAAGTTCGGCGGGGTGCTTCGCGGACTTTTGCAGCCTCCGTCCCGGAAGCCCGAACGGGACCAGGACGACGATTGAGCGGATGCGGGTGATCGCAGGCAGCGCGGGCGGCATCCCGCTTTCCGTTCCGGATCGCGTGGCGCGTCCCACGATGGACAAGGTGCGCGGCGCGGTGTTTTCCAGCCTTGGCGATGCGGTGCCCGGAGCGCGCGTGCTGGACCTCTTTGCAGGCTCCGGGGGGATCGGCATCGAAGCCCTGAGCCGCGGCGCGGAGTCGGTGGTCTTCGTCGAGCGCGACAGACACGCCGTCGAGTGCATCCGGCGGAACCTCCGCAAGTGCCGGCTCGAGGCCAGCGTGCAAACGATGGACGTCTTCCGTTTCATTTCCGCATACGCCCATCCTCAAAGCTACGACCTCGTCTTCGCCGATCCGCCGTATCGCCATGAGGACGCGGACACGGACTTCGTCGGTCCGCTTCTCGCATCGGAGGCCCTGGCAAAGAGCCTTTCCCCGCATGGCACCTTCGTGCTGGAGACCCTTTCCACGGATCCCCTTCCCCCGCTCGACGGCTCCCCCTGGCGTCTGCTGCGCACGCGCAACTACGGCGGCTCAGGCATTCATTTTCTCGTCGCCGCGGAATGAGGTTGCTTCGTTTTTTCTACAACCTCGCCTACCCGGTCGGCCTTGTTCTCCTGCTGCCGTGGTTGATCCGGCGGATGGTCCGGCGCGGAAAATACCGGCACAAGTTCGGCCAGCGATTCGCGATTTATTCCGCCCGCGTCCGCAAGCGGCTCTCGATCGGCGGCTGGACGTGGGTCCACGCCGTCAGCGTCGGCGAAGTCCTGATCGCGATGAAGCTGATCCATCGCATGCGCGAGCGGGATCCGAACCTCCGCGTCGTCCTTTCAACGACCACCTCCACCGGCTTCGCGCTGGCCAGCGAGCAACGCAGCGACTGGCTGGAGCCGATTTACAATCCGCTCGACTTCTTCTGGTTCACACGGCGGGCGCTCGATCTCATCCGTCCCGTCCGGCTCGTGCTCGTGGAGGCCGAGGTCTGGCCGAATCTGGTGTCACAGGCCCGGCACCGGAGGATTCCGGCGTTCCTCGTGAATGCGCGTCTCTCCCCGCGTTCCGAGTCGCGATTCCGGATGTTCCGTGCGTTCACCGCACCCGTCTTCAACCAGCTTTCGACGATCTGCGTGCAGGAACCCGAGGACGTGCAGCGCTGGCAGAGCCTCGGCGTGCACCGCGACCGCATTGTTCACACGGGCAGCATCAAGTTCGATGATGCCCTTTCCAAACAGCGCGAGCCGCGGGATTTCCGCCCGCTACTTTCCGAAATCGGCGTCCCCGCCGATGTGCCGATCCTCCTCGCGGGAAGCACGCATGCCGGCGAGGAAATCGTCCTCGCGCGCATTTTTCAGTCGCTGCGCGCGGAGTTTCCGAACCTCTTTTTCATCGTCGTGCCCCGCCACGTCGAACGTTCACCGCAGGTCCGCGAGGAACTCGCATCGCTCGGACTGCGCGTTCTTTCCCGCTCCGCGATATCGAGTTCAGACCCGAATCCCGATGTCCTCCTCGTGGATACGACCGGCGAGCTCCGCGACTGGTATGCCTGCGCGACGGTCGTGTTCGTGGGCAAGAGCCTGCTCTCGACCGGCGGTCAGAATCCGGCGGAACCTCTGACCGCGGGCGCGGCGGTGGTCGTCGGTCCAAACATGCAGAACTTCGCCATCCTCGTGCATGGCCTCCTGCAGGCCGGCGGAATCGCGCAGGCTCCCGACGAAACCGGCGTTGCAGAGAAGATCCGCGATCTGCTGCGATCCCCGGAAGCGCGGGCGTCGATGGTTGAGGCGGGCCGGCGCGTCATAGCCTCGCACCGCGGGGCGACCGACCGCACCTGCGATGCACTCGGGATTCCGACGAACTAGCTCTCCTCCGCCGGAGTCTCCTGTTCCTTCCGCATCGTGAACGCTGCAATCACGATGCACGCCTCGTAGAGCAGATACATAGGCGCACCCATCATGAGCATCGTGATCATGTCGGTCGTCGGCGTCAGAATAGCGGCGAAGATCATCACCGCGATGAATGCCTGCGGGCGGATGCGCTTGAGATCCTGCGGCGACAGAACACCAAGCTTCACCAGCAGCAGCACGACCACCGGCAACTCGAATGCCAGCCCGAACGCGATGATGAATTGCGTGGTGAACGAGTAATACTCGCGCACGGTCCATGTCGGCTTCCAGCCGAGCGACTCGGCGTCCTTGTAGAAGAATTCGAGGGCCTGCGGGAGCACGACGAAATAGGCGAACAGCACTCCGCCGAGGAAGAGGCCGAACCCGCTTGCCGCTGCGGGCCAAAGGTGCCGCCGTTCGTGGTCTGTCAGCGCGGGAAGCACGAACTCCGCGAAGAAATAGAGCAGAAACGGAAACGAAAGCACGATGCCCGCGTAGAGCGAGAGTTCGAGCGAAATGCTGAACGAGTCGACGACGCCGAGGGACTGCAGGTTCTCCGCCCGCTCCGCGCTTACGGCCGCAAGCGGCCGCTGGATGATTCCGAAGAGGACGCCGCGGAACAGGAAGCTCAGGATCATCGCCGATCCGAGGGCGATGGCCATTTTGATGAGCATCTTGCGAAGGTCCTCGATGTGGTCGAGGAACGGCTTCGGCTCGTCCTTCAGCTCGCGAAATCTGAACAAACCCTGCTTGAACGGCATGACGTCAAATGTGCCCGCCGGCGACCAGACGTGCAAACAGGCAGAGCGTGTTCGCATCGCAAATTTCGCCGTTCGCGATCATCGCGCGGAGTTCGGCCGTGGAAAATGCCCGGCATTCGACGATGGCCTCGTGCTCGTCGTGCAGGTGCCCCTCGTCTCGTGGGACGACATCCGTCGCGAGAAACAGGTGGCAGAATTCATCGGTAAATCCGGCGGAGGGATAATAGTTGCCGAGCGGGATGAGCTCGCCGGTCACGCGGCAGCCCGCCTCCTCGCCAAGCTCGCGATGCGCGGTCTCGACAATCGACTCCGGAGTCACCTCCCCGTCGATCTGGCCTGCGGGAAACTCCCACAGCTCGCGGCGGATCGGCACCCGCTCCTGCCGGACGAGGATGAACGTCCCCTCCGGCGTCCGTGGCGCAACGATCGCCGCCTGCTTGCGCCGGACAACCATCCAGTCCACGCCATCCGGCCGCGTCGGCGTGGCGATGGTCTCGCGATACACCCGCAGATACGGCGTTTCCACGCACGTTTCGCGGGACAGTTCCCTCCAGCCGCTCGCTCTCATCCGAGGACGTTGCGCCAGTGAGCCAGACGGGCCGAGACGTTCTCCGCGGAAGGCGCGCCGATCGCCTTGCGGGCGGCGAGGGCCTTGGGCACATCGAAAATCTGCGCGTAGTCAGCGCCCAGGTGCTCCGACGCGGCGGCCAGCGTTTCCGGAGAAAGCCTGTCGAGCGGAACACCGGACCGCTCCGATTCCCCCACGAGCCGGCCGACAATCTCGTGAGCCTCGCGAAACGGGACGCCCTTTTTCACGAGGTAATCCGCAACATCGGTCGCGAGCAGCAGCGGATCCTTCACCGCCTCGGCCGTGCGGTCCTCGCGGATCTTCGCGCCGTCGATCATCTCGGCATACAGCGCGAGCGTCGCATCGATCGTGTCGATGGAATCGAAGACCGGCTCCTTGTCCTCCTGCATGTCGCGGTTGTAGGTCATCGGCAGGCCCTTGAGCACGGTGAGCAGCGCGAGCAGATTGCCGTAGAGGCGGCCGGTCTTTCCGCGCGAGAGCTCCGCAATGTCCGGGTTCTTCTTCTGCGGCATCAGGCTCGATCCGGTCGTGTGCCGGTCGCCGAGTTCCAGAAATCCAAACTCCGACGACGCCCAGAGGATCACGTCCTCGCTCAAGCGCGAGAGGTGCATTCCGCAGATCGCCAGCGCCGCCAGCAGCTCGCAGGCGAAGTCGCGATCGGAGACGGCGTCCATGCTGTTCTGCGTCACGCCGTCGAATCCCAGCTCCCGTGCGAGAAACTCGCGATCGAGCACGATCGTGGATCCCGCAATCGCCCCCGAGCCGAGCGGCAGGAGATTCATCCGCTTCACGGTGTCGGCGATGCGGCCCGCGTCGCGGTCGAGCATTTCAACGTAGGCAAGCAGGTGATGCGCGACGTAAACCGGCTGCGCCCGCTGGAGGTGCGTGTAGCCGGGAACCACCGCACCGGGATGCCGCTCCGCGAGACCAACAAGCGCCCGCTGAAGCCCGCGAATCCTCGCGATCAGCTGCTCCGACGCATCCCGCAGATACATCCGGATGTCCACCGCCACCTGGTCGTTGCGGCTGCGGCCGGTGTGGAGCTTCGCGCCCGCGCGGCCGATCCGCCGCGTAAGCTCGGCCTCGATGTTCAGATGCACGTCCTCGAGATCGGTGCGAAACTCGAACGAGCCGCTGGCGATGTCCGCTTCGATCCCGCGCAATCCTTCGTGGATTGCGTCCCGCTCCTCCGCCGTCAGGATGCCCGCTTTCTCCAGCGCGGACGCATACGCGAGGCTGCCGCGGATGTCGTGGCGGAACAACCGCCAGTCGAACGACACCGACTCACTGAATTGCTTGAGAAGATCCGACTGCTCCTCCGCGAAACGCCCCTTCCACATGGTCTCAAACGGCGACGGGCTTCCGCTGGTTCCTGCACGTCCCGCGCAGCTTCAACTCGTCGCAATGCCCCTCGATGCGGACGATCTTGTTGATCGGCGAGAAGCCGAGCCTCCGGGTGATGCAATTTTCCAGCAGTTCCATGTTGGGATCTTCAAATTCGATGATCTTGTCGCAATCGACGCAGATCAGGTGGTTGTGGGTCGGGTGATCGACGAAATTCGGGTCGTAGAACGTCACGTCCCGACCGAGGTCCAGCTCGCGCAGCATCCCGCTGCGAACGAGGATCGGCAGCGTCCGGTAAACAGTGGCCCGGGACACGGACGGCTCGATTTTTTTCGCCATCTCGAGGAGTTCCTCGGCGTGAAAATGCTCCTTCGTTCCGAGAATGGACTCGATGATTGCCTCACGCTGAACGGTGCGGCGGAAGCCGTGTTCGGCAAGGTATTGGTAGACGGATTCTCGAAGGGGACTCTCCACGCTCACGCAGACTAGGAGGCCCCGGAGTCGAGTCAAGTGAAGGAAAGTGCCAGAGAACTACGGCAAAGAGAAGCGGGCTACCGTTGCTGCATTCCTGCCCTGGCGGGGTTCGCTCGTTCGCGATCCGTAGCCCCTGGCGGCTGGAAACATAGGCTCTCCGCGCCGGCGCGCAATGCGAAATCCGCGCGACCTCCGTCAAGGTTTGCCGAAATTCTCCAAACCTCCCTGAAATCCGCGCTTTTCTTTTTGCGAAGGTCCCACTACATCCGACTGGACAAGCGCGCGGAAAACAGCGCACCGTTCCTACCCCCGGCGGATACGAATCGTGATTGGTTGATTTTTTGCTGCTTGCAATCGAAAGACGAATCCAATACTCGCACCCGCTGACACTTTAACCGTTCCTCATTTTAGATTCCCTTCCATGGCCAAAATTTTGTTGATCGTCGCCATCGTCGTCAGTGCCGCTACCGCAGTGCTCGGCTTCATGAACCAGAGCAGCTTCAAGGAAACGAAGGCACAGCTCGAGCAGACGGACGCCTCACTCCAGAGCGCCAAGAAGTCGCTGGCCGACACGACCAAGAAGCTCACCGACACCGAGGAACAACTCAGCGCCACCACCGCCGACAAGGACAAGCTCGCTGCGGATGTCGCGGCTGCAAATGACGCGGCATCGAAGGCCGCCGCCGCGCAGAAGGCCGCGGAAGCGGAGCTGGCCGATGCACAGAAAGCGCTTGCCGACGCGAACAGCGAGATCGATCGCCTCAAGAACGAGGTCGTCGCAGGAGGACCTGTTCAGGACAACACCTCAACCGGCGACTCGGAGCGTGTGGCTGAGCTTGAAGCGATGGTTGCCAGGCTGGAGTCGGATATTACCACTGCCAAGGCGCGGGTTGCGGAGCTCGAAGGGAAGGAATCCGCCCGTCGTCAGGGTCTGATGGCCAAGGGCCTCGAGGGTCAGGTCCTCGCGGTGAATCCCGCATGGAACTTCGTGGTCCTCAGCATCGGTGACCGCCAGGGCGTGACGAACAACGCCGAGCTTCTCCTCAAGCGCGGCAACCAGTATCTCGGCAAGGTCCGCGTGACCTCCGTCGAGCCTTCGACCTCGATCGCCGACATCGTCGCCAACAGCCTCCCGACCGGAGTGTCCGTGCAGCCTGGCGACAGCGTGATCTACCAGGGATCGGAAGAATAAGAGACGTTGTGTCCACCTGTCGCTGGTTTGCGATGACCATGGCCGCGCTTGTCGCGGCCTTCGGTTTCTCTGCTTGCTCAACCACCGACCCCGCGACGGGCAAGCCGCGCGAAAGCAGCATTCCGTGGAATCGCCCGTCCTCCTGGGAGGGGCCGGGCGTCTACGGATCCGCGTTGAGTCCCCGCTAGCGGAACCCCGGAACCGCTCGAAATGGCCGGCCGCATCCTCGTCATCCGCGGCGGCGCGATCGGCGACTTCATTCTCACCCTACCCTCGCTCGCGCTGCTTCGGGACGCATTTCCCGAGACGCACATCGAGGTCCTCGGCTATCCACACATTGCCGCCCTCGCGGATGGCCGCCGCTACGCGAATGCGGTTCGCAGCATCGAGTCCGGCAGACTCGCGGGATTCTTCAATCCGAAGGCGGATCTGGATCCCGAACTCTGCGAGTATTTCGCGAGCTTCCATCAGGTCATTTCCTGGCTCTTCGATCCGGACGGCTTTTTCGAGGGCAATCTCCGCCGCGCCGGCGTTCGCAATCTGATCTGCGGAACTCCGAAGATCGGCGATCACGCCCACGCCGCGGCCCAGCTCGCGGAGCCGCTGTCGAACCTCGCGTTGTTTTCGGAGACGAACGCCGCGATTTTCCACCCGTCGCAGTCCGATCTCGATGCCGCCCGGCAATTCCTGCCGGCGGACGGTCCAGCCCCGATCGCCCTTCACCCGGGCAGCGGAGGGGAACGCAAAAACTGGCCGCTCGATCGCTGGCTCGACCTTGTCCGCTCCGTCGCGCAGCGTGGCAGGCCGGTGCTTGTGATTGGCGGAGAGAGCGACCTGGAGCGGATTTCAGCCGTCCGGTCCGCAGTCGCCGGATTGGGAAACGTCCATTTCCTGGAGCATCTTCCCCTGCCCGTGCTGGGTGCCGTCTTCGCCGGTTGCCGTCTGTTCATCGGGCACGACAGCGGCATCTCGCACCTCGCCGCCGCCGCCGGGGCACCGTGCATTCTGCTCTTCGGCCCCACCGATCCGGCCGTCTGGGCGCCGGCAAATCCCGACGTGCACGTGGTGCGCGCCGAATCCGGCAGCATGGCGGACATTCCGCTGGAATCCGTCCGCACGATGGTGGATTCCTTGTTGCCGGATGTCTGAACGTCTCATCGCCATCGACCCTTCGCTCCGGTGTTCCGGATTCGCGATTCTGGAATCCGATGGCCGGCACATCACCTCGCTCGAATACGGAATCGTGCGCAACGCGCAGAGCCTCCGTCCGTCGGACTGCCTCGTCGTCATCCACGAGCGCGTGCGCGAACTGCTGGTCCGTTGGAAACCATCACTGATGGCGATCGAGAGCGTCATCTACGTGCAGAGCCACCGGACCGCGATCACGATCGGAGCCGCCCGCGGCTGCGCGATCCTGGCCGCCGCCCAGGCGGGAATCCCCGTGCACGAATACGCACCCCGCCGCGTGAAGCAGGCCGTGGTCGGCGTCGGCTCCGCACAAAAGAGCCAGGTCGCCTTCATGGTCCGTGCAGCCTTGCGCCTGACCGAAACCCCTCCGCCCGATGCCGCCGACGCCCTCGCCATCGGACTTGCGCACTTCCAGGCTGCCGCCTCTCCGCTGCGGCAGGTTGTCCCGCATGAGCGCATCTGATACCCCCGCCATTGAGTGGCTCC
>Ga0065721_10003705_pt1 | contig 99629 bp, 100 predicted proteins | sample Mesricmetagenome_FD_59108 | JGI IMG/M metagenome (GOLD analysis project Ga0065721, IMG submission 59108) | Mesophilic microbial community from rice straw/compost enrichment Sample: eDNA_1 v2 (version 2) | ecosystem: Engineered > Solid waste > Grass > Composting > Bioreactor | place: USA... | reverse complement strand
CACGCCGCCAGCGTTCGTCCTGAGCCAGGATCAAACTCTCCAATAAAGTTTGTTACTGGTTCAAAGCTGGCAAATCATTAATGATAGACTCATCAACGCTTTCGCTGTTCAGTTTTCAAAGAGCATTTTGTTCTTCTTTTTGTCATCAGCACCTCGTGGCGCCGACCTTTTAAACTATATCATGTCTTCTTTTTAAAATCAAGGGTTATTTTTAGAAGTTCATGTTTTTTTCACTCTGTTTAAAAACCCTTTCAAAAGCGACAAGAGTTATCTTATCAAGTTCACGATCAAAACGCAAGTATAAAATCACTGGAATTTTAACCCATAAATCCACTGCGGAAAACCATGCGCAGCTTCTCCGCAAAACGGCTACAGCAGAAGATAGAAACGGTTCCAATCGTTCTTGCATTTGCAATGGCTGATCTATAGAAGATTGCTCCCGCACCTGCACTCGACCAGACAACAGCTGAAATGTCTTCTAATTGGGCTACTAAGTGCCCGTACAGCTATGAGTGATATTCTTCCGTAACCCCCTAGCAGCCATCACAAGGGCCTTAAAACGCATAGAAGTCATACTCTGGCTTCTCCCCCTCAAAAGCTTCACAAGCTCTCCTTGCTTCAGCAGATGAACCGGGGTGCAATACATAATGCCTTTTTACAGGCGACTCGCTATTCAAGCTCGCCACAGCACCGAGCGAGCAGCAACAGACAGATGAAGCATCACCGCAAATGTATGCTTTCAGCGCAAACAGTTATATCGCAACACTCCGGCAAGAAGCGGAACAACAGTTGCCGACACGAGCAAAGAGAGCCTTTCCAATAAAAAAAGAGACAGACATATGTCTGCCTCTTCTTGCAGAAAACGGCGAGCCGCTTTCTTACATCATGCCCATACCGCCCATGCCACCCATATCTGGCATGCCCATAGGAGCTTTGTTTTCTTCTGGTTTGTCAGCAATTACTGCTTCTGTAGTCAGGAACATAGCCGCTACAGATGCAGCGTTGGACAGTGCGGAGCGAGTTACTTTCGCTGCGTCAACGATACCAGCTTCGAGCATGTTCACATACTCTTCGCTCGCTGCGTTGAAACCAATGCCAACTGCTTCTTTTTTCAGACGCTCTACGATTACAGAACCTTCCAGCCCTGCGTTCGCAGCGATTTGACGAACTGGCTCTTCCAGGGAACGGAGTACGATTTGTACACCTACAGCCTCTTCGCCGTCTACTTTGATCGCTTCAACCGCTTTGATTGCGTTGATCAGAGTAGTACCACCGCCAGGTACGATACCTTCTTCTACTGCTGCGCGAGTAGAGTTCAGAGCGTCCTCGATGCGGAGTTTTTTCTCTTTCAATTCGGTTTCAGTAGCTGCACCGACTTTGATAACTGCTACGCCGCCAGCCAGTTTAGCCAGACGCTCTTGCAGTTTTTCGCGATCGAAATCGGAAGTAGTATCTTCGATTTGTTGACGGATTTGCGCTACGCGGCTTTCGATAGCTGCCTTGTCGCCAGCACCTTCAACAACAGTTGTGTTTTCTTTGGTAACCACGATTTTGCCAGCGCGGCCCAGTTGCTCCAGCTTGGTGGATTTCAGATCCAGACCGAGCTCTTCTGTAATCACTTCGCCACCAGTCAAAGCAGCGATGTCTTGCAGCATAGCTTTGCGGCGATCGCCGAAGCCAGGAGCTTTTACCGCTACAGCTGTGAAGGTACCACGCAGTTTGTTCACTACGAGAGTAGCCAGCGCTTCGCCTTCCACATCTTCAGCGATGATCAGGAGTGGTTTGCCGCTTTGTACTACTTGCTCCAGTACAGGCAGAACTTCCTGGATGTTGGAGATTTTTTTGTCAGTGATCAGGATGTAAGGGTTGTTCAGAACCGCTTCCATCTTGTCAGTGTCAGTGATCATGTAAGGGGAAGCGTAGCCGCGGTCAAATTGCATACCTTCTACTACTTCCAGTTCCGTTACGAAACCTTTGGATTCTTCAACGGTGATTACGCCGTCTTTACCCACTTTTTCCATAGCTTCAGCGATCAGGTTACCAACTTCTTGATCGTCAGCGGAAATCGCAGCTACTTGTGCGATAGAAGATTTGTTTTCAACTGGTTTCGCGATGGATTTGATTTCTTCCACAGCAGCGCGAACAGCTTTTTCCATACCGCGACGGATTACCATCGGGTTAGCGCCAGCTGTTACGTTTTTCAAACCTTCACGGATCATAGCTGCAGCCAGAACAGTTGCAGTGGTTGTACCGTCACCCGCGATGTCGTTTGTTTTGGTAGCAACTTCTTTAACCAGTTGCGCACCCATGTTTTCGTAAGCGTCTTCCAGCTCGATTTCTTTCGCGATGGTTACGCCGTCGTTTGTAATGAGTGGAGAACCGAATTTTTTCTCCAGAACCACGTTACGGCCTTTTGGACCGAGGGTTACTTTAACCGCATTTGCCAAAGTTTCCACACCGCGGAGCATGGAGCGGCGAGCGTCTTCAGAGAATTTGACTTGTTTTGCCATCTAATCTCTACCTCCTGATATGTGTTTTGTCGTTCGACTTCCTATGTCAAGAGCCTTAACCGATGATCGCGAGGATATCGGATTCGCGCAGCACGAGGTATTCTTTATTGTCTACCTTAACTTCAGTACCAGCGTATTTGGAGAAGATTACTTTATCGCCTTCTTTTACTTCCAGAGCGATGCGCTCGCCGTTGTCAGCAACACGGCCAGAACCAACTGCGATTACTCGGCCTTCTTGCGGTTTTTCCTTTGCAGAATCAGGCAAAACGATACCGCTTGCAGTCGTTTCGTCTTTGGAGATAGCTTCGATTACCACACGGTCACCCAATGGCTTAAGCACTAAAAACACCCTCCTCAAAAAATGTAGGTAAACAAAGTTTCTGTTGTTAGCACTCATAACAGTTGAGTGCTAACACCCAATTCCTATAATAATGAATCGCTATGTACTTTGCAAGTAGTTTCCCTCATTTTTTCCCAACCGCTCGTCTCGATTTGCCGTTCTTCTACTAGATGACTTTTTCTAGCAGACGGTTCTAGCAATCAGTCTGTCTCATATAAATCAAACATACGATCAGACAAGCCTGCCAAGGAGGGAAATGTTCCATGCAAAAATGGCTCTGGATCGGCTTGATTGCCCTCGGTGTGCTGGGGATCAGCCGTTTGTTCTCATCGGACACCACTTCCTTTATACGGGTAAATATCTACCCTGCCGACATCTACTGGGACGGACGCAAAATCGCCACAGGCAATGCGCAAGGGTATTATGTAGAGAGAGGCCAGGAGTTGCCCGCTTCCCTGGAATATCGCGGAACGCTTTACGTCCCTCTTTCCATGATCGGGCGGCATCTCAACAAACCTGTCGGCTGGGACGAATCCTCGCATTTTGCCTGGGTCGGTCAGCCTCCGACAGTCCCGACCGAGCTGTCGTCAGAGGTCAGCAGCTCCCCTGCTCCATCGTCTCCCAAAGCGGAGGACGCCATACCCGCTACCGCGCCAGCTCAAAACGCTCCGGCAAAAACGGCCGATTCGGGAGATGCTTCAATGAAATCATCTGCTACGCTTTTTGGCATGACAATCGGCATGTCCTCCGATGAGGTCAAAAAGCTGTTGGGCGAACCGGCTCGCAAAGACCCGAGCAGTCTCGGCTATGAATGGTGGGTGTACAATCGCGATCCGGCCAAGTTCGTGCAGGTGGGCATCGCAAGCGGCAAAGTCGTCGATCTCTACTCTCTCGCCCCGGATGCAGCACTTGGCAACATCGGCGTGGGCAGCAGCCTGCAAGCATTGGAGCGCCAGTACACTCTGCAAAATACAATCACCTTTTCCTATATGGGAGCGAACATCCAGATCACCAATCAAAAGCAGCAGCGCCCGCTCGTCATGAAAGACGGAGTCCCGCACATTTTTTATTTGGACAAGCAAAATGGCAACAAAGTGACCGGGTTGCGCATGATCGACACGCAAATGCTTTTGCGCGGCGGATTTTACGAGACGAAATGGTCCTACCAAGGGCAAGCGCCTGACTTCGATCCTCCAGCCCTGAATGTAGGCCAACGGGAACAAGTCAACCTCGCCAACGAACGGCAGACCATCGATCTCGTCAACGTCACCCGCTACCGCTACAAGCTGCCTCCCCTGCAATGGAACGAGGAAGCCGCCCAGGTTGCCAGAGGGCACAGCCTAGACATGGAAACAAACGATTACTTCGACCACATCTCCCCGACGACCGGAAGCAGTCCTTTTGACCGTCTGAAGCAAGCGAATATCACCTACAGCATGGCGGGGGAAAATATTGCGGCAGGTTACCCCGACGCCATTGAAGCGCACGAAAGCTGGATGAACAGTCCCGGGCACAGGAAAAACATCCTGGAAAAGGACTTCACCCAGCTAGGTGTCGGGGTCATCACTGATTATTTCACCCAAGCGTTCCTTACTCCCAACAAGTGATCCTTCCTCAGCGCAATTGAACGTTCGCCCGCAACTGATCCACCGCGCCTGTAAACTCGACCACGACCGTCTCGTACTCTTTCGTGTGCAAAATCAGCCAAGGACGTCTTCCGCCTTTTTTGGGCATGATGACGAACATCTCGGCAATGTCGGTATCCAAACTAGCCGAGGCAAGCTTCAACCGCTTGGGAGGAGCCAACGGTATTTTCACAATCATCACATGGTCCAAAGACGGGTTCAGTTCCTGCACTCGCCCACTCACTGTCGCAAGCAGCTGCTCCGCTTCTTTTTGAAACACGTCTGAATTGGCAAACGTGGCGACAACCTGCTGCTTGTCGGAATCGAACAACTCTACCTGCTCTGCACCAACTGCGGAACCGGACGAAAAGAACAGAGTCAAACATAAAATCAGCCACATGGTTTGCAAGCACCTCCCTTATTAACTTTTCTAGTATCTCCCACCTGTTTGCAAAGTCATGCCAACCGCTTGGCAATAAAAAAAGACCCGCTGCTATCCATTCCATAGCACGGGTCTTCTTTCGTATAAGTTATCGTACCAGCTCGTCCGTTTCGTAGCTGCCGTATTCTTTTTCCCACTCGGCTTCTTCGCGCAGCTGCTTGCGGTACACGATGCGCGACAGCCAAATGCTCATCTCGTACAGCAGCAAAAGCGGAATCGTCACCATGATGTCGCTGACAATCTCAGGTGGCGTCAGCGTAATCCCGACTACAGCCAGCCCGAAATAGGCGAACCGCCTTACTTTTGCCAACCTCATCGGGTTGAGGATGCGCAGACGGGTGAGGAACATCACGATGATCGGCAGTTGGAACAAAATGCCGAACGGGATGACCATGTTGAACAGGAAGCCAAAATACTCGGCGATTCCGTAATTGGGGTCAGCCCCGATCGTCGCAGTCATGCCGGTCATGAACTGCATGATCATCGGAAATACGACGTAATAACCAAACAAAATGCCTACGATAAAAAGCAAACAGGCCGCCGGAATAAAGTAAAGCGAACCGCGTCGCTCACGTTCCTCCAAACCTGGCGAAACGAAGCGCCAAAGATGGAACAAGGCGACAGGCAGCGCCGCCACCGCACCAATCAAAAAGGCAAACTGCATGTACACGCGAAGAGCATCGGATGGATGCAGGGAAATAATCGGCACTCCATCGGCAATCGGCTCTTGCTTCAAGTATTCAATCAACGGACCGGCAAAGTAAAAACCGGCTATCAGCGCGACGACAAACACCGCCAGCACCCATATGATGCGCCTGCGCAACTCCGTCAGGTGTTCAACCACTGTCATTTCACGATCTCTCATGGCAACCACCTTACCTGATTATGCCTTCTGCTGCTCTTTCTCCATCTGAAGGCGTTCCAATTCCAGCTTTTCACGAATTTCCTTTTCCAAGCGCTCGCGCTCCAGACGTTCGCGAACTTCACGCTCGATTTTTTCACGATCAAAAGCGTCCTTCTCGGTCACGACTGCCGCTTTCGCCGGAGCTTCTTTGGCAGCCAGCTCCTTTTTCTTCGCTTCGTCGTCCTCATCGTCATCGCTAGTCAAACTGCGCGTAGCGTTTTTAAACTCTTTCAGCGTGTGTCCCACGGCGCGTCCAAGCTCCGGGAGTTTTTTCGGGCCGAACAGCACCAACGCCAACACGAGAATCAGAATCAATCCAGGAATCCCAATCGAACTCATTTTCTTCACTCCTTTTTCCTGTTATTTGCCAGTCTAACCAGCTAACACTTCCGTAAACCGCCATAACCGAGTCTCGTCATGTCAGAAGCAACAATTCGTTCTCCTGCAAGAATCCGCGGCAAAAACACATCAAATGAAGTGAACGGCTCATGCATCACAGCTCCAGGAAGGCCGAGAATTGGAACTTCCCCTTTATAGGCAACCATCAGCATGGAGCCAGGCAGCATCGGCGTTCCGTATCGAACCACTTCCGCTCCTACACCTGCGATCGCTCCCGGCGTCCTGTCATCCGGATCGACGGACATACCGCCCGTGACGAGCACCAGATCGACGCCTTCGTCGAGGAACGAGTGAATTTGCTGTTCAATCGCTTCCTTGTCGTCAGGAGCAAAACGTTGGTCCACAACAGTAGAGCCGAGCGCTTCCACTTTGTTCCGAATCACCGGGCCGAACTTGTCAGCAATTTTGCCGGAAAATACTTCCCCTCCGGTCGTAACGAGACCGACTCGCTTCTCCTCAAACGACTTCACCTGAATAATCGGGCCGTCAAACTGCTTGACCAACTGTTCCAGTTCAATGATGCGCGTCTCCTCGATGATCAGGGGAATAATTCTCGTGGCAGCCAAAGTATGCCCCGGATGCACGATTTGATCACCGTACATGGTGGAAAAGGCAATTCCCTCCAGCGTGTTCAAGGCATGCACCGCTTCTTCGTTGATCTTGGCAAGGCCAGTCCGCGATGCTTTCATCGATACTTTGCCCTCGTACGGAGGCGTCAGCGTCAAGCCTTGCCCGGATACGGCCTTGGCAATCCGAATGCCTGCCTCTTCTTCATGAATGAAGCCCTCAGGCATCTCCAGCACGTAAATGTGCTCCTTGCCGATGGACAAAAGCGGCTCAATATCCGCTTCGGTCACGACATGTCCTTTTTTAAACAGGCGGCCTTTAAACTCGCCAGGCAAAATTTGCGTCATGTCGTGCGGCAGCATCATGCCGATGGCTTCCCGCACTGGAACTTCCCGCATTTTCGGTTTTTCTACCAACCCAATCCTCCCCAATCTTCGTTGGCTTCCCCTGTTCCTTGCAAAATGTGCAAAGCGTCCGCGAGCATGTCGCCGATCGCATTAAAACAGATTTCGACCCCTTTAGGGTTTCCAGGGAGGTTAATGATGAGCGAGTTGCCGCGCGTACCCGCAACAGCGCGCGTCAGCATCGCACGGCGGGATTGCTGCAAGCCGGCACGGCGCATTTCTTCCGCCAGCCCCGGTACAGGCCGGTCGATGACCCATTCTGTCACTTCCGGCGTAACATCGCGCGGGCTGAGCCCTGTCCCGCCAGTGACGATCAGCAGGTCGCATTTTTCACGATCCACCAGCTCAATCATATGCTCCTGCAAGTCTTCCATATCATCAGTAACGGCACGGTAGACAGCAACATCTACGTCCAGCCAATCCCTTGTCAGATTGCGGATGATGGGAATCCGATCATCTGCCCGATCTCCTCTGGCAATCGAATCACTCGCCGAGATAACGCCTACCTTCCATTTACCCACAGTTCATTCCTCCGTTTTCTCATTCGTTCATATTGTACACTTTTTTGTCCATAGTGTAGAGAGAATAGCGCGAAAAAGGAAGCGCCTGACACAAAACCTTCACGATTGAAAATAGCCTTTTTCCGTTACAATCCCGTCAAGCCGGATGTCGTGAGGCTCCAGCGGGACATGCTCCACGACCTGCATGGAGAAGCCAACCCCTACTAAAAACGGCAGTCTGTCCAGTCCAGCCAAAAAGCGATCGTAAAACCCGCCGCCGTAGCCCATTCTGCCGCCATGCCTGTCAAAAGCGACACCTGGCACAACTACGGCCTCCAACAGTGACACATCCGCTTCCTCTGCCTTTTCCGGGTCCGGCTCCATAATTCCGTACACGCCCTGCTTCAACATGTGTTCTCCGGTAAATCGGTAAGGGATTAATCGGCGCTGCTCGATCAAAGCAAGCGGCAGCCAAACTTCCTGGCCTCTGTTCATCGCTTCCCGAATGAAAGGCAAGATGTCTACTTCGTCGCCAAACGGATGAAAGGCAAAAATCGCCCTGGCACTGGCAATCCGCTCATTCTCCAGAAGGTGACGGCATATGTGCGCAGAATACTGCTCTCGCTCACTTGCCGGAAGCGCTTTTCGCCTCTCCAAAATATGGCTTCGCAGCTGCTTTTTATTCGTTTTTTGGTCCATGGCGGCTTGTCCCCTCTCCTTTCGCACAAGGACCGCGTCCTGAAGGCTTGTCCCGTGCGCTCTCTCTAGGCTACACTTGCATTACTATATAAAGAGGTGAATCAGATGATTTTGCTACAGGCTGAACATATAGAAAAAACGTATGGCATCGAAACCATTCTACAGGACATCTCTCTGCAAATACAAACAGGAGAACGGGTCGGACTGGTCGGCGTAAACGGCGCGGGCAAATCTACCCTGATGAAAATACTTGCGGGCGAGTTGAGCTATGACAGCGGGCTGGTTCGCATCCCGAAAGACGTAACGGTCGGTTACCTGGCCCAAAATGGCGGCCTCGAATCGGAACGATGTATTTGGGATGAGCTGCTGAGCGTGTTCGACCACTTGCGGGCGGAGGAAAAAGAATTGCGCGAGCTGGAAGCCAAAATGGGCGACCCGGCCGTGCTGGCAGATGAAAAACGATACCAGCAAATTTTGGAGAACTACTCGCTGCGCTCGGAAGCTTTCAAGGAAAAAGGCGGTTACAGCTACGAAGGGGCGATTCGCGGCGTCCTGCACGGCTTGCGCTTCGCGGACATGGACTATCAGACTCCGATCAAGACATTGAGCGGCGGGCAGAAGACGCGGCTGGCGCTTGCCAAGCTGCTGCTGCAATCTCCGACGATTTTGCTATTGGACGAGCCGACCAACTACCTCGATATCGAGACGCTCACCTGGCTGGAAACGTATTTGCAAAACTATCAGGGAGCGATCCTGGTCGTATCCCATGACCGCTACTTCCTCGACAAGCTGGTGACTGTCGTCTACGAAATCGAACGGACTCGCGCTACGCGCTATGTCGGCAACTACAGCCGCTTCCTCGATGAAAAGGCTGCCCGGCTGGAGCAAGATTTGAAGCGGTTCGAGAAGCAGCAGGAGGAAATCGCCAAGCTGGAAGATTTCATCGCCCGCAACATCGCTCGCGCCACGACAACCAAACGGGCGCAGAGCAGACGCAAAACATTGGAGAAAATGGACCGTCTGGACAAGCCAATCATGAACAACAAGTCGGTGAATTTTTCCTTTGAAGTAGCCAAAATGAGCGGAACCATCGTCATGAAAGCAAGCAACCTGTCTGTCGGCTACCCGGATGCCGTTCTCTCCCGCGGCCTGACTTTTGAAATCGAGCGCGAGGAACGCGTCGCACTGGTCGGGCCAAACGGGATCGGCAAATCTACTTTGCTGAAAACGATTGTCGGACAGTTGCAAGCTCTTGCCGGAGACGTACACTTCGGAAGCAACGTCACAATCGGCTACTACGACCAGGAACACCGCAATCTGAACGAGCGCAACACTGTGCTGGGGGAAATCTGGGACGAGTATCCGAACATGCTGGAAAAAGACGTGCGGACGCTGCTCGGCAATTTCTTGTTCAGCGGCGACGATGTCCAAAAGAAAATCAGCGATCTGTCAGGCGGCGAGCGCGCGCGTGTCTCCCTGGCCAAACTGATGCTGAAGCAAGCCAACTTCCTCATTTTCGACGAGCCGACGAACCATCTGGACATTTTCAGCAAAGAAGTGCTGGAAAACGCGCTCTACGACTATCCGGGCACTATTTTGTTCGTCTCCCATGACCGCTACTTCCTGAACAAAATCGCCAGCCGCGTGCTGGAGCTGACAGGCAATGGCGTGACAAGCTATCTGGGCAACTACGACTACTACGTGGAAAAGAAGCAGGAACTGGAGGAGCTGGCCGCCGAGCAAGCCGCGCAGCCAGCGAAAAAGCAGGGAACGACTACAGCCGCCCAGGCGGAAAAATCGTCCTACGAGCTGGACAAAGAAGCAAAACGGCGCGAGCGCCAGCGCCAGCGCCGTCTGGAAGAGATTGAGGCAACGATCCAAAAGCGGGAAGCCGATATCGTCAAGTGGGAGGAAGAACTGTGCCTCCCGGAAATCTACAGCGATCATATGCAGGCCAAAGAGCGCAACGATCTGATCCAGGCCGCCAAACAGGAGCTGGAGCAGCTGTATGATGAGTGGAGCTCGCTGTCCGAGGAATAAGCGAGGCAAACGCTCCGTCTACGTGGAGCAGCGCTTTTGCTCAGGCTCCTCCAAAGCCGCGTAAAGCGCTGGAACGATCAGAAACGAAATGCAGGTCGCAGCCGTCACGATCCCGGAGTCGTTCAGCGCAAGACCTGCGAGCGATCCGGCGATGACTCCGGCGAAGCCTTTTACCAAATAAGGCGTGTCTTGCGCCAGATGCCGGAGAAAGCGGTCATTTTTCAAAGAGAGCACGCCCAGTGCAATGAGCGAGACGGCGAAGACTTTGCTCCAGATCGAGACGCGAATCAGCCGCACGTTCATCGCCAGCTTTCGCTCAATCATCTGTCCGACCTCGCCCCATTCACCTGCGAGTATTTGCTGCGAGACTCTCCCTACATGGGTGAGCGGCTGGTCGGACAACAGACTCGTCGCCATCAACCCGATTACCCCGAGAACGAGGCCGCCTGTTAACAGCAGGAGGCCTTTTTTTCCGATTCGCAGGTCATGCAGCCGGGCAAACGCGACAAAAAGCCCGATCAAGCCTGCCAGAAAGCCGCCCGCATCTGTCCCCAGGTTCGGCGCGACCATGTAGTAGAGCACAACCGCACAGACGAGCAAGGAACCGCCGGGCAGTGCCAAGCCAGCCACAGGGAGCACTCTCGTCCGCTCCCGATACAGCTGGTACAAGGAAGCGACAAGCATGACCGTTCCTCCGATGATCACTCCCTCGTATTCATTGCCCAATCCGTAAAACCGCGCCCCGATCACCGGATCATAGCCGAGAAAAGACTGCCGCATCAACGTTGCTCCCGTCCACCCGTCGAGACATACAACTGCCACCGTGACCGCACTGACACCCAGCGTTATTTTTGCGAGCGATTGATTCTCCTGCCAAAAGGCAATCGCCAGAGCAGCCATGATCAATACTCCCAGTATCAGCGAGCCGTGCACCTTCCAATCCAGCGCCGCTTCCAGCAAAAGCAACGCAGGGAACCAGAGCAACGCCAGAAGCGCCAGGCGAACTCCTCTGCGCACGCGCGACAGCCCCACTCCTTCTCTTCTTCTCCCCCACATCCACAGCAGCGCTGCGCAGCCTACCGTCACAATTTGCAGCATCACGTAAGTGTACAGGACAGACGGCCTTGTCGCGTACGTATGATGAATCTGTTCCACTTGGCTGAGCAGTTGCGACAGGTCGCCTTCTGTCCGGTAAATGGAATGACCCGTCAACCCTTTAGGGACAGGCACGTCCAGCCAGGTCAGCACTGTCGGCAACACATCCAGCCCGCTCACGAGACCGTTCTGGCGCGTCGTTGCAGAAGTCAGCAACCCGGAAGACTGATCCGACCACAGCAAAAGCGGCGAGAGCAGCGCCTTGTCTTTTGCCGCCACGGAATTGACGGCGGGCGATACCAGCATGATCATCTGGTTAGCTCTGCGCTCGGCAAGCAACTGGTCGAGAAACTGCGCCAAATCGTTCTGGACGCGCTGATATTGTCTCGCAAACTGCCCCGGCTCCATGTCCGGCCCCAGCTGATACAGGCGGGACAAATCAGAAAGCTGTACCGCAATCACCCCGGATGAACGGTCTGCGCGAATCCGATCGAGCAAGTAGGCCGTATTCGTTTTCACTCCGTACGGGTATCCTCTGACAGACAGCGAGTTTGCTTCCGATACGTCTCCGGCAGGAACTCTCCCTTCCTGATCCATAGCGAACAGCACAGCTTGCCTTTGCCTGGTTTCCTCAAAGTCTCCATTGCCGTAGGAGGCGATCCGAATCTTGTGTGCTGCCAGTGTCGTGCCCAACAGTCCAAGGCGGGCAGTATACGGCTTGTCGCGATTGTCCTCATGCAGACGGAATATACCGGGAAAAAGGATCGCTGAGCGCGCCAAGTCGTGCGCCCGATAGCCTCCCAACTCCTGCATCCGCTCGCCTGCCGTCTCGCGCGGCGAAAAAATTTCCGCAGAGTGATAGGCTGTGCCGCTTCGCTCTGTGTACAGAGCCTGTCCTCCGCTCCCCATCAGCAAGTAGCCATTCGCAGCCGTTCGCGGCCCTGGCGTGCGCAAAGAAAGAGCTGCTGCCCCCGCTTGGCTGATCCACTTATCCACAAGCGGCAAGCTTTTGAGCTTTTCCAGATCGGCAAAAGACATCCCTTCCACAAACAACAGGATGACTTGCGGTTTTTCTTGAACTGCCAGCGTTTTTCCGGGATTTGTATGCGCAAACAATATCAGGATGAGCAAAAAGAGCAGCACGATTTTGGACTTCATCGGGTTCCTCCTGTTGATAACCGGAAATTTTTATCCACATATTCCACAAAATAATCCACAGGCTATACGTGAATTTCCCGGTCATTTTCTCGTGTTATCACCAGTATTCACAGGGGGCTGTGAGAACAACCCGGAAAGTTATCCTGAACTTGTGGATAATGTCGAAAAAGCTCGATTTCTGGGAGTACGAGGGACGAAAAAAGCCCATTCCCGGGAATGGACTTTTCGTTTTAAATCGTTTACTGTTCGTTTTCATTCAGCGACAAACCAGGGACGCCGTTCAGATCGAGAGCGGCAAACTGCCCTTTTTCATACTTGATATAGCCTGCTGCCGCGATCATGGCAGCGTTGTCCGTGCAAAGCGAGAGAGGCGGGATGACAAGCGGGATTCCCTCAGACTCGCAACGTGCCTGCAAACGTTCCCGCAGGCCGCGGTTCGCAGCTACGCCGCCTGCCAAAAGCACTTGCTTCGCCTGGCAAGCGCGGACGGCGCGAATCGTTTTTTCCACCAGCACTTCGGTCACCGAGTCCTGGAAGCTCGCGGCCAAATTCGCGGGTTCAATCGTCTCTCCCCGTTGCGCTGCGTTGTGCAACGTGTTGAGCACGGCTGATTTCAGACCGCTAAAGCTGAAATCGTAGGAGTCCGGTTCCAGCCAGGAACGCGGCAACGGGACGTTCGGTTCCCCTTCATGCGCGAGTCGGTCAATGTGCGGCCCCCCCGGATACGGCATGTTCAGCGCCCGCGCTACCTTGTCATACGCCTCTCCGGCAGCGTCGTCTCGCGTCTCGCCCAAAATTTCAAACTGTCCGTGCCCCTTCATCCAGACAAGCTCCGTATGACCGCCGGAAACAACGAGAGCGATCAACGGAAAGTCCATCTCCTCGACAAGCCGGTTGGCGTAAATATGTCCTGCGATATGATGGACACCGATAAGCGGGATTCCCCTTGCCAGCGAAATGGCTTTTGCCGCCGCTACCCCGACCAGCAGGGCGCCTACAAGACCGGGTCCATACGTTACCGCAATGGCGGAAATGTCCTCCAGCTTCTTGTCTGCCTCAGCCAAAGCTTGCTCAATGGTCAGCGTAATGTTCTCCACATGTCTGCGGGATGCGACCTCCGGCACCACGCCACCAAAGCGTTTGTGAATGTCTGCTTGTGAAGCGATGACATTGGACAGCACCTCGCGGCCATCGCGCACGACAGATGCCGATGTCTCGTCGCAGCTAGTCTCGATTCCTAAAATATACACGGGCGCGCCAGACTTTTTATGCGCCTCATATGCTTCTCGTACGCGCATCTCGTAGCGCGATGTAGTCGTCTTGTTCATTACAAAGTCACCCACATAATGATTGCGTCCTCATTGTTATCTGAATAGTATCTTTTGCGCACGCCATGCTCGCGAAAACCGAGCTTGGTGTACATGTTCCGCGCCACAAGGTTGGATGGACGGACTTCCAGCGTCATGCTTTTCGCGCCAAACATCCTCGCGACTCCCATCATTTTGATCATGAGACCCAGCCCGATTTTTTTCCCGCGGAACAATGGATGGACGGCCACATTGGTAATATGGGCCTCGTCGAGCACGATCCACATGCCGCAGTAAGCGACGATCCGGTTCTGGTGGACAACGACGACATAACGGGCGTTCGGGTTCTTCGTCAGCTCATTGACGAATGCGTCGTGCGGCCAAGGAGTGGAAAACGACAGTCGCTCCAATTCAGCCACAGCCCCGACATCCTGCATCGTCATGAAACGATATTCCAAATCGATTGGTTGGCTCATCCTTCTACTCCTTTACGGCCCCCGCCTGCTTTTGGGCAAGCCACTTCGCTTCGGCTTCCGCCAGTTGCAAATACTCGGGCACTAGCTCGTGCGCACTGCCCGCTTGCTGCAGTCGACGCAATGCCACGTATCCGATATGAGCGGCACGAGGGTGATTGGATGCGGGAGACGCAAAGCGGGCCTGCTCTCCCAGTTCTTGTGCAATCGCTTCCCGGTGAATCCGCACATCTTCGCCCAGAAAAAGAATCGGCTGTCCTTGAGCCATATCCCTGAGCTGGGGCAACCAGTCCTGGAGCAAGATGATTTTTTCATCCCCCTGCACGTCAACCGCGTCCAGACCGTTCGTGCGGTAGCAGCCTGTGTACACCTGTCCCCGGCGAGCGTCGAACAACGGTACGATCAACCCAGGAAAGCCCAAGGCATTCATAGCCACTACTTCCAGGCTGGACACGCCGATGACTGGCACGTTCAACGACCATGCCATGCTTTTGGCCGTAGCCACTCCAATGCGCACTCCCGTATAGGAGCCTGGTCCATTCGCTACTCCAAAGCCGCCAAGCTGCTCAGGAGAGGTTCCGGTCGCATCCAGCAACTCGCTTACGCAGTCCATCAGCCGAATCGAATGGTTTTTTTGCTGATTCGTCGTCATTTCGGCAAGGACGCGTTCTTCCTCCACCACCGCTACACTTAACACCAGATTGGATGTATCAATCGCCAGTACGCGCATCAAAATCAAACTCCTCACACAATTTCACGTAACGCTCTCCCTTGGGACACAGCTCGATGCTTCGCTCATCCTCGCCAGATGTTCGCAGGAAAACCGTCAGCCGATCCGCCGGCAAGTAATCCTCAAGCAAGGAGGCCCACTCGACGACACAGACTCCCTCGCCAAAAAAGTAATCGTCCAGCCCAAGCGAATCAGGATCATCCCCTACCCGGTAGACGTCCATATGATAAAGCGGCAAGCGCCCCTGATATTCTTTTATGATCGTAAACGTCGGACTGTTCACTACTTGGCGAACGCCAAGCCCTCGTGCAAGCCCTTGGGTAAACGTCGTCTTTCCGGCCCCCAGATCGCCTTCCAGCGCCAAAAAGTCACTCGGGGCCAGACACTGTGCCAGTTGCTCTGCAAAACGCTGCGTTTCCTGCGCGCCTGCAAGCTTCCAGATATAGCCCATTTTATCCACTCCTCGCTTACTCGCGCCGCTTGAAATGATTGTAGCCTGCTTTCGGCAGAGCCGTTCGGCTTTCGCCAGTCCGCAGCGACAGCTTGGGTGCAGCAGTCTGCTCGGCTTCCACCGCACCGATTACAGAGAACAGGATGCCCGCTGCCGCAAAACGTTCGCGGACGGCATCAACCTCGCTCGCTTCGATTGTTCCGACGAGCTGGTAGTCCTCTCCGCCGTAAAATGCCCACTCCACCGGGTCTTTTCCGAACTGCAAGGCGCAGGCCCGCGCCTCTTCTTCGATCGGGATCAGGGCAGCGTCTACACAAATGCTGACCGAGCTTGCCTCCGCGATTTCCCACAGCTCAGAAGCCAAGCCGTCACTGACATCGTTCAACGCCCCGCAGACACCGGATTCCAGGAGCAGACGCCCAGCTTTTACCTGAGCGACCGGGCGCTGGTGAGCTGCTATCAGTTTCGCCCAACGCCCTGACCATTCAGTCACAGACTGCTGTTCTTGCCGATCTTGTAGCAACACATGCAAACCGGCGGCAGAACTGCCCACATGTCCTGTTACAAAAACAGCTTGCCCCGCGCGGGCGTGCGAACGCCGAATGGCGCGTCCTTTTTCCACCTCGCCAAGCACGGTGACAGACAAGTGCAACGCATCCGGTGCGGATACCGTATCCCCGCCGATGACTTTCACGCCGTACATGTCACATGCCGCGTAAATTCCATCGTATATGCCCTGGCACTCTTCCGGCGTCCAGTGCGGTGCGACTGCGATGCTGACCAACGCATAGCGGGCGTATCCGCCCATCGCCGCGACGTCGCTCACATTGCTCGTAACGGCTTTGTAGCCGATGTCACTTGGCCGCATCGTTTCTTTTAAAAAGTGAACGGTCTCGACCATCGCGTCACAGCAGGCCACAATTTCCATCTCTGGCGAAGGAGAAAAAACGGCGGCATCATCCCCCAGCCCGACAGTCAAGCCGTCTCCTTCCTGTCCGTCCGAACGGCTCGTCCATTGCCGGATCAGGGAAAATTCGTCATGTGCCACCTCAAGCGCTCCTTTTTTGCATAGTCAGTCCATTATACCTCTCGTGTCAAAATGCACGCAAGAAAGCCGCGTCTCGCTTGCTACTTCAGTTCTCTCAGCTGCAACGTTCCCCGGCATCGTCCGCAGCGGTAGCGGGAAGGGTCCATTCGCCGTTTTCGTTTATACGTCATCCCGCACGAATGGCAGGCAAGCTCGTAGCGATAAGGCATCACCGCTCGTCCGCTTCCTACCTGCTGGCAATACCGGCTGCCGCCGACCTGGGCAAGCAGTCTGCGAAAGTCTTGATCTATGTGGCGATAGCCTTTCTTCTCCAGATGCAAGTGATAGTGACACAGCTCATGCTTGATGATCGCAATCAGCTCGCCTTCTCCATGCTCCGCCAGATGTTTGGGATTCAATTCAATGTCGTGGGAGCGCAGCAAATACCGTCCGCCTGTCGTGCGCAATCTGCTGTTGAAGCGAGCCCGATGGCGAAATGGCTTGGCGAAAAATTGAGTGGAGATTTGCTCCACCAGCTCTTGCAATTCGGTATCGGTCATGTCCTCTCTAACGCTCCTCTCTCCTTTTCACCATAGCAGTTCCTGTTGAAAAGTGCCAGACAGATAGGCTACACTGGGTGGAAGAAAAGTAGATTGGTTTGGAGGAGCTTATGCGCTATTTGATCTTGCAGGAAAAAGACGGGTTGACGTTCGTTGCGCTGCCTGAAACGCATATGTATCAGCTTGTTGCCCTGTTCAAGCGACTGTACAAGGAAATCGACAAGCTGACCATCGAGGATCGGCCACAGCTGCCGACCGTGCTTGCGGAATGCGCTGACCTGGAGCTTTTGGGAAGCGGACTCGCCGTTGTGGATGGACTCGATTACGTCAGCAGTCTGGAAGAACGCTTTGCCGCACTCCCCGAGAGTCAGTATCCACTGATCTCCTTGTTGACCGAGATTCGCGCTTTACAGGCCCAACTTGAATTTTTGCGCGACGAAGAGTAAGTTTTTTGGAAAATAAGTACCTCCTGATCGTCTTTGTGCATACATTGCCAATAGGCGAATAATTCCAGGAGGTACCTACATGCCCCAATGGATGCGTAAGCAGTTGCAGCGTGCCTTCAACGGGAAGGACATTCGACAAATTCGTTTGCTGAACAGTTGCTGGTTCTTATATTGGGAAAAACATGGCGGCCGTCCCGAGTAGCAGGAGGCCGCCTTTTTATGTTTACGCTTCGCCCGGGGCGATCATGGTCAAGCCCACGCGCTGGCGCTTTTCATCGATTTCGACAACCCACACATCCACGATGTCTCCTACGGTCACAACGTCGAGCGGATGCTTGACGAAGCCTTTTTTCAGCCGGGAAATGTGAACAAGCCCATCGTTTTTCAGACCGATATCCACAAACGCCCCGAAGTCTACCACATTGCGAACCGTTCCTTGCAGCTTCATCCCTACTCCGAGATCGGACAGTTGCAGCACGTCGCTGCGCAAGAGCGGCTTCGGCAGCTCATCGCGGGGGTCGCGTCCCGGACGCAACAGACTCTCGACAATATCCGTGAGCGTCGGAACCCCGATGCCAAGCCGCTCGGCTGTCTTCTCGATATCGAGCGATTGCAGGCGCTCTTTGCAGCGCTCGCTGCCGATTTCGCTCGGCGCAATTTCGATCATCGCCAAAAGCTTGTGCGTAGCCGCGTACGATTCCGGGTGAATCGGGGTCTTGTCCAGCGGATCGCTTCCTTCTGTGATGCGCAAAAAGCCGATGCACTGCTCGTACGTCTTGGCTCCCAGTCGAGGAACTTCCTTCAACTGGCTGCGAGACGAGAACATGCCGATCTCTTCCCGCTTTTTCACGATGTTGCCCGCCACTTGCTTGCTGATTCCCGATACGTACTGCAACAGCGACGAGGATGCTGTGTTGACGTCCACCCCGACGTGGTTTACCGCCGATTCGACGACAAATTGCAAGCTGTCCGCCAATCTCGACTGGGACACGTCATGCTGGTATTGGCCCACGCCAACCGATTTCGGGTCGATCTTGACCAGTTCGGCAAGCGGGTCCTGCAAACGCCGGGCGATCGAGGCAGCACTGCGCTCCGCTACATCGAGGTCCGGAAACTCTTCTTTCGCCAAAGGTGAAGCTGAGTACACCGACGCTCCCGCTTCATTCACGATAATGTACATGACCTGGCGCTTGAGTTCCTTGAGCAGATTGGCAATAAATTGCTCCGTCTCACGCGAGGCCGTACCGTTGCCGATCGCGATGACACTGACATCGTACGTCTCGATCAACTGGCGAACTTTTGCCGCTGCTTCTGCCACTTTGTTTACCGGAGGAGTAGGGTAGACGACCGCTACTTCCAATAGCTTGCCCGTCTCATCGACTACAGCTAATTTACAGCCAGTCCGGAATGCCGGGTCGACCCCGAGAACGACTTTGCCTTTTACCGGAGGCTGCAACAGCAGATTGCGCAAGTTCTCCGCGAAAATGTGGATGGCCCGCTCTTCTGCCGCCTCTGTCAGCTCGGCGCGCACCTCCCGCTCGATCGACGGCGCAATCAAGCGCTTGTACGCGTCCTCGACCGTCTGCTCCATGAGTGAGCGAACGACCGTCTCGCCGGGAACCATCCGCCTTTGCACCCAGGCCAAAATCTCGGCGACTGGCGCTTCTACGGTCACCTTCAGGATGCCTTCGCTCTCTCCCCGGTTGATGGCGAGCACGCGATGGGGCACAACCTTTTTCAAAGGCTCGCTGTATGCGTAATACATCTGGTATACGTTTTTCTCGTCTGCTTCTTCTGCCTTTTGCTCGGTCACCAGCAGCCCTTTTTGCACGGTGCGCTGGCGAACCCACTGGCGGATGTCCGGATCGTCGGAAATGTGTTCGGCAACGATATCCATCGCCCCTTGCAAAGCTTGCTCGATCGTTTCCACGCCTTTTTCGGCATCCACGTATTTTTGTGCTTCCTCTTGCGGATCACCTTTTTTCGGCAGGCTCAACAAGTACGTGGCGAGCGGCTCCAATCCCTTTTCCTTGGCCATCGTCGCTCGCGTGCGGCGCTTTTGCCTGTACGGTCGGTAAAGGTCTTCCACTTCTTGCAGCTTCGTGGCCCGCTCAATTGCCGCCTTCAATTCATCCGTCAGCTTGCCCTGCTCCTCGATGAGCCGGACTACTTCTTCCTTGCGTACTGACAGGTTGCGCAAATAACGCACGCGTTCCTCGATCGCCCGAATTTGCGTTTCATCCAACTGCCCGGTCATTTCCTTTCGGTAGCGGGCAATGAAAGGAACGGTATTGCCTTCATCCAAAAGGGCAACCGTGCGTTCCACCTGATGAGGTTTGACGCCCGTATCCTGGGCGATTGTCTGGATCATCAATGTAAGCTCCATACATTCCTCCTGCGCTCGTACTTCGCCGTTTATTGTACCATATTTACTAGCAACGTCTGGAAACGGGCAAAAAAAAGAGGTGCACATGCCCCTCCTCCCAAGCTTCCCTGTTAGGTTGCTGTTCTCGCCGTTTCCAGCTGTTCTACCCGCAAAGCCTCTCTCAACTTGCCCAATGCACGACGCTGCAAGCGGGAAATATGCATCTGGGACATGCCCATGATTTCTCCGGCCTGCTTCTGGCTCAAATTTTGATAAAAGGTTAAATGAATGATTTCTTTTTCCCGCTTGTCCAGAACGTGCAGCGCCCGGTCGAGCATCAAGTTTTGTTCGACTTGTCCGTAGCCCACTTCTTGCTGGCCGACGAGATCCAGCAGTGTGATCGTGTTGCCGTCGTTGTCTGCTTCCAGCTCGCTGTCCATGGAAAGGGAATGGTAGCTCCGCCCCATTTCGAGCGTCTCCAATACGGCTTCTTCCGTTACGCCCAGGCAGTTCGCAATATCGGATATTTTCGGCGAACGTTGCAGCTTGGCTGTCAGCTCATCCACAACGCGCTTGATCTTCGGGCTCAATTCTTTTACACGGCGCGGCACGTGCACACTCCACGTCTTGTCCCGGATGTATCGCTTGATTTCTCCGACAATCGTCGGGATCGCAAAGCTTTCAAACGTTCTGTCAAAAGAAGGGTCAAATCGGCGCAGGGACGCAAGCAGCCCGATCATCCCCACCTGGACAAGGTCTTCGTACATGACTTGTCCACGCACAAACTTTTTGGCCAACGTTTCAACTAGCGGAGTATAGGCGGTCACCAACTGCTCCTGCAGGCTTTCGTCCCTTGTCTGCCCATACAGTTGAATGAGCTGCCGGAGCTCCTCCGGACTATACTTCCGTTTCCGAGATTGTCCAGTCATCGCCAGCCACCCCATCCCGCCGAACATACTTGGTCATGGAGACCATCACTCCTGATTCGGAGCGAATCACTACCTCGTCCATCAGTGTGTGGATGAGATAAAGGCCAAGACCTCCTTCATCCAGATCCTCAAGGTTTCTTCCTGCATAAATCGGTGTCAGTTGTTCTGGCAACAGCTCTTCGGCAAATCCTACGCCCTGATCGCTCACCTCGATGCACAGACGATCGGAGCAAACCTGACATTCTATATGGATAAAACCAGCTTCTTCTTTATCCTTGTACGCGTGTTTTACTGCATTCGTGCACGCTTCCCCTACTGCAAGCTTGATATCCTCAATCTCCTCATAGGAAAAGCCCATGCGATTCGCTATCCCCGACACAGTAAGCCTCGCCACGCCCAGGTAATCCGTTTGATTTGGCAAAGTCAACCGAATCCTGTCAGCCAGAGGTTTTTGTTGAGCCATTACTCGCTCTCTCCTTTGCGGACGGCAATATGTTCGTACAAGCCTGTGATGCGAAACAGCCTTTCCACGCGTGGAGACAATTTTTGAACCTCAAACGCGCATCCGTTTTGCTTGCACGCTTTCATGGCCGCGATGAAAATTCCGATTCCTGTGCTGTCCATATACTCGACCGCTTCCAAATCGACCAAAATGCGGCTGGCGCCAGGCTGATTTGCGAGAGACATGAGTGTCTCCTTTACTTTTGGTCCTGTATGGGCGTCAATATCTCCCCCAAGGACCACCAGATGCTCTGCCTCCTGGCTAGTGGTGTTCATGAACAGATCCATCGCCATCTCCCTCCCTTGCATTGCTTCATGTTCTTCGAAGTACAATCATGGTGTAGTCATCCAGCAGTTCAAATTGGGAGAGCGTAAGCAGCCTGTTGTACAGGGCGTTCGCCATTTTTTGGGCATGGACGCCCACTTCGGCTTGCATGTGGAGAATTAACTCATCCCTTTGCAAATAGTATCGGTTTTTTTTGCATTCTGTTACACCATCTGTCAGAAGAATCAGAACATCTCCCGGTTCCAGGCGAACTTCCCGCACTTCGTATTCGCTACTCGGGCATAGCCCCAGTGCTGAGCCTTGTCCTTCCAAATCGGCAAACTTTTTTTCTGAAGCCCGATACAAAAAGCCAGGCTCATGCCCCGCCACAGCATAGCGGAATGAATGGAGCCGCGTATCGTACGCTCCGTAGAGCATCGTTACAAACATGCTCGGATCGATGTTTCGCCCGACGATCCGGTTGAGATGGTGCAGCATCTCGTCAGGGCCAAGCGGCATCTCTCGCAAGCTGTCAATCGCGTACTTGAGCATGGACATGCACATCGCTGCGGAAATTCCTTTTCCCGTAATATCCGCAACGCTCAGGCAAAAGCGCTCTTCGTCCTGACAAATAAAGTCGTAATAGTCTCCGGACATTTGCTTCGCTGCTATGCTGACAAGGCCGATCTCCAAACCGGGATAAGCGGGTATTTCTCCAGGCAAAAGCGTCTGCTGCATCGCCTGGGCCACTGCCATCTCCGCTTCCAACTGTTGATGCCTGCTCCGCCAGCTATGTACGGACCGATGTTCGTTGCCGTATTCAATCATTACTTCGGTCAGGATGGAAAAGGACGCACGCACAAATTCCGGGACATCGCCCAGCTTTTCCAATGCCCGCCCATGCATATCTGTCAATTCTTCCGGTGAAATATTGCGGGCGAGCAGCCACTTGCCCATCTGCTGGGCTACGTACAGCTGATCCTCGCCAGGGCCGTTCAGGTAATCCCGAAGAAGCTTTACATACTCTTCCTCCAAGCTTCGGATTACCATTTGTCTCTCCCCTCCTCCAGCGGGCTGTTCCACTTCACGACGACCACTCGAGTTCCTTCTTCTCGGGAGCTGTGGATTTCAAATTCATCCATCATGCGCCTGACTCCTGGCAACCCTGCCCCGAGTGCGCCGGAAGTCGAATAGCCGTCTTCCAAAGCTTTGCGGATATCGGGGATTCCCGGTCCCGCATCTATTGCGGTCATTTGCAAGCCAATCACACCGTTTTTTTCAATCGGCTCAATCGTGATTGTCCCGCTACCTGCGTACAAATAAATGTTACGGGCCAATTCGGAGATGGACGTGGCGATTCGGGACTGCATGATTGTACCGAAGCCGAGCTGTCTCGACATATTTCGCCCCACTTGTCTCGCTGTTACGATGTCTGTTTCTTGTTTGATCTTGATTGTCTCAGGACTACAGCTCTGCCACAATCAAAAAACCCCTTCCGCCCTCACTTAATAGGTAGAAATAAATGAAAATGAATGCGATCGAAGTTTTTTCTCTACCTCGGAAGTAATAGCAAATCGTGTCACTTTTTGTCTACTATTCACAACAAACACATTCGCTACAGACATGGCAATTCCCTGCCCCCACAGCAAAAAAACCACTTGCTTCACCCAAGTGGCTTTTCCTCTCCCAGCACTTGATTCATTTTTTAGAAATCAATGAGGCCCAAGCTGATTTGTAAAGACTCATTGACCCGATCCATCATCTCGTCATCGAGATGGGTAATCTTATCGGTCAGCCTTTGTTTGTCAATGGTTCGTATTTGTTCCAACAAAATGACGGAGTCACGATCAAATCCATATGTTTTTGCGTCAATTTCCACATGCGTAGGCAGCTTTGCCTTCTGAATTTGCGCCGTAATGGCTGCGACGATGACCGTCGGACTAAATCGATTTCCAATGTCGTTCTGAATGACTAAAACAGGCCGCACGCCTCCTTGCTCAGAGCCAACGACCGGTGACAGGTCCGCGAAAAATACATCGCCACGTTTGACAATCACAGGTCACACCCCGCTAACTAAGCGGACAAGAGTATGGTCAGCCTCTTCCTCAGCGCCAAAAGCCTCCGATGCCATTTTCAGATTAATCTTCGCCATCTCCATATACCCTTTTTGCATTGTCTCCCGGATCGTACGTTTTTTACGCTCCTTCAAATACAAATGCATCGCCTGACGAATAAACTCGCTGCGATTGGATTTCTCCTTTTGAATGACGCCATCCACTTCCTGTAGCAAGTGTTGCGGCAAACTGATCATGATGCGTTTCGTGTTTGACTTCGACAAGACAAATCCACCTCCAACCATGACCGTAACTTCCATCTACCATGCCAGTTCTTGAAAGAACAGCCAGTATGAACAATACCATTATGTCGAAACCATTGCAAAAATATACCTATCCGTAAGCGTTTCAGGCAAAAAAGCCCGCATTTGCGCTTAACTAATATTCGCGCTCCACTAGAAAACTCCTGCTGATTTTTGCTTGCTAGTTATTTACACTTTTTACAGGCACATGCTTCATCGCCAGCGGATGAAACACCTCAGTGATTTCCTTGTTGCGGACATAGACGCGCGGAATCCGGTAATTCAGCATGCAGGGGACTTCATAATTAATCGTTCCAAGCAACTGAGCAACCTCATCCAGAGAGATTTCCTCATCCCCCTGTTTGCCGTATAGAACGATTTCATCGCCGACCTGCCCAGCCTCCGGTTCCAGTCTGATCATGGTTTGATCCATGCAGACTCGCCCTACGATTGGATAGCGGGAACCATTGTACAACACTTCTCCCCGATTGGACAAGAGGCGGGAATACCCATCGGCGTATCCAATGGGCACAGTGGCGATTCGCTCACCTGGTTCTGCCGTATAAGTCGCGCCATAGCTGACCGTAAACGGCTCCACTGCTGTTTTTGCATGGGCAATTTTGGTTTTCAGGGAAAGGGCAGGGACAAGAGTCACGTCCGCACGCTCTTTCATGTACGGTGAAGGATACAATCCGTATAAACCTATGCCTAAACGGATCGTATCATACCCCCAATCGGGAAAAGCGATGGCGGCAGCTGTATTGCAGCAGTGTACTGTGGGCAACTGCTTTCCCGCTGCGCGCAGTGCTTGCAAAAAAGATTGAAACGTCTCGTGTTGTCGTCGCACATGGGTCGTGTCCGGTTCATCCGCGCAGGCAAAGTGGGTGAAAATGCCTGTCCATTCCAGCTTGGGGCTGTCTTCGAGAGCGCCTACCACATCGAGCAACGCCTCTGCTGTCTGGACGCCCAAACGCCCCATGCCTGTGTCCGTTTTTACATGCACGCGGACGGGATCGAGGCCCTTTTGTTCGAGCAGTCGGTTCGCTGCCCGAATCCAGTCCGTGCTGTATGTCGTCAGTTCAACATTCAGTCTGCTGGCACTTTCGAGCGAATCAGTCGGCGTATACCCGAGCACCAAAATCGGCGCTTCGATTCCTGCCTGTCGCAGAATAATCGCTTCATCGAGCATCGCCACCGCCAGAGTGTCGGCACCGCTCGCAAGCGCCTCCCTGGCTACGTGCACAGCGCCGTGTCCGTAACCGTCTGCCTTGACGACAGCCATAATGCCCGTGTTTTTCGGCAAATGGCCGCGGAACGTCTCAACATTGGTCCGGATGGCGTCCAAATCAACCTCAACCCAAGTGTCACGACAAAACGGTTTCATTCCTATCTCCTCTTGTTCCCTTTATTATAGTAACTCAAGCGCTCATTCAACTGATTGAGAAACTGCCTGGAAACCATCAACGATTCTTTTTTGCCTCCCAAGCGATAGAAATGGCGGCCTTCGTAAACCTGCTCCACTTCTGACAAAGGATAGCTCGTTTCTTTTCCGGAGATGCTGACGATCAGGTGAGTCTTCGTCAGCTTGTACACAGGACGCATAATCGACTTGTACAGGAATGGAGCAAGACCGACGACTGCTATGGCAATCGCAATAGCCAACACTTTGAAGGTCGCGTCATTCCTCGGAAAAATTTGTGCGAGAATCATCATCCCCAAAACGAAGGTGATGGTCTCGGCAATCCGCATGCTCCAGCTTTTGCGCAACAGCATGTCCTTGTAGGTCGACTCTTCCTGGTACAATACATCGGTAGACGATTTTTTCATCTTGCTGCATGCCACCTCATTACGGTATAAGTTACCTTGAATGTATCGTGTTTTCCCGGTGCGTGTCAATTCAGGGTTTGTCCTTTTACCTCATGCGTGCACGCAATTACCGCCGCCATGCGGCTAACTGCGGCCTATCCCAGTGTTGTTGGCGGACTGCTCGGCTACGGAAAAAAGCAGGCGAGAAGATTCGCCTGCTCTTTTGTGCGTTCGTTTGCGGACTATTGTTCGCCCGCTTTGTCCTGTTCTGCCTTTTTCTCGCCGTGTCCTCGGAATGCCCCTTTTGTGAAGCTGCCTTCCACCATTTTTTGCACGCGATCTGCTGCGTTTTCGTTCATTTTGTCAGCTTGTTCTTGCGTCAGCTTGCCTGCTGTGACCGCTTCTTTCAGCTTCGCTTCTTGTTGTTCAACCAGCAAAGATACGAGGTCGTCTACCGACACGCCTTGCGCTTCTGCTACTGCTGCCAGCGACTTGCCTGCTTTCAGTTCTTCGCCCAGCTTGTCTGCATCCAGTTTCAGCAAGGAGAGCAGCTCTTCGTTTTTGTCGAAGCCGCCGCCGAAACCGAAACCAAAGCCTTTGCCCGGGCCTCTGTCCTGATGCGTGTTTTGTACCATTTCTTTGACGCGCTCCGCTGCGTTTTCGTTCATTTTGTCGGCTTGTTCTTGCGTCAACTTGCCTGCTGTTACGGCTTCTTTCAGCTTCGCTTCTTGTTGTGCAACCAACAAGGACACGAGGTCGTCTACCGACACGCCTTGCGCTTCTGCTACTGCTGCCAACGATTTGCCTGCTTTCAGTTCTTCAGCCAGCTTGTCTGCATCCAGCTTCAGCAAGGAGAGCAGCTCTGTGTTTTCTTTGAAGGAGACGCCTTTGATGCCCCCGCCGTGATGATTCATTTTGCCGCCGAAAGCGAATTTCACCTCTGACGGTTTCTCCAATTTTTGCGCTTGCGCCTGTGTTTGTGTTGTATCTGCTGCAAAGGCGCTGCCCAAGCTCCCAATACTCAGAACTGCTGCCATCGTGCCCAAAAGCATTCCCAATTTTGCTTTGCTAAACATATTTGCTCAACCCTTTCACTCGGTGTAGTTATGTACCGCTTCTTCCGGGTACATGCTCAGTCTACACAGGCTATTTTAGATTCCCTTTTGAGAAAAATGGAAAAGTTGCGGGAAAGTAAAGGAGGATTGGTAAGAGACAAAGCTTCGTCTGGACACAACAAAAAGAGGACGGTCATAAGCCGTCCCCTCTCCCTATTTTTATTTCCCGCCGAGACCGTAAGTCGACTGAGCGACATTGACCATCTCTTCTTCTGGCAAATCTCCGGCGATTGTAAATTCGACACCGTCCAGCTCCCAAGTGAGCAGTCGTGTTTTTTCACCCGTTTGTGCCAGCACCCCGACTGTGAAGCCGAGATTGACAGGCATGCCTTGTTCATAAGATACGGAAGCTTCTGTCGGACGGGCTTCGATCAGCTTGTAGTTATACGCCCCTTTGTAGTTGAGGATGACTGTCCGCACGCCATCACGCGTCACTGGCTCGATATCGCCCTGCTTGACTCCCTCAGGCACGTAAGTCGGCACGATCACACCGAACTGGCTGTTCGGAAGCTTGGCGACCTGTCCGTTTGCGCCTGCCATCGTTGGAATTGCTGGCAAAGAGCTTGTGCTCATGTTGCGATCTCTGTCAAACGCATCCTTGTCAAAGGTAGGGTTGAACGAAAATTCGGTAAAGTCGATTCGCACCAGTGGCTTCATGCTCGAATCCATAATCTCCGCATGAGTTGGCTTGAAGTCTTCTGTCAGCCAAATCTTTTGCTTGGTGAGCGAGCGATTGCCGCTGTAGTTTGCTTTCACTTCAAAGACGTACTGCTTTTCCTCCATCTTCATTTGACGCTCCGCATCGTCAATAATGCTCTTCGCCAGCGTCTCATACAAATAGAGTGGGCCATTGTTCTCCGGCCAACCGCTCTGGAAGCGGAAGCTTTTGTTCAGGTGCGGAGTCAGGACAAAAACTCCTTCGTTATTGCGCAGAATGATCTGGGTAATTCCACGCTGCTTGGAGGTGAGCGCCACCCGATAATTCGTGGGCTTCTCATACCAGACCTGGACGTCATACTCCATAGGTGTAGAGCCCGTCTGCATAGTCAAAACCGCCTGAGACTTGTATCCGCTCATTTTCCCCAGTGCTCCGTTCAGGTCACTCACCACATCTTCTGGTGTTTTCTGACCGAAGCAACCGCCGAGCATCAACGTAAAGACCAACAATAACACCAGTGGTAAAGCTGCCCTTTTCATTCAATGAACTCCTCCTTGTCAACTTTTTCGACAAAGAAGGGCACCCCTGTCTATTTCCTGGGAAATCTGTCAGTCTTTCGCCTCTTGCAGCGCTCATCGTGTCAAAAAGCTGTACGGGGTACAAAGGACGCGATATCGCTTGATCGGCTGAAGACTTACCCTTCCTGTGTCAGAGCAGGTAGTCCCTCCTGATCTACGCGATATAAATGTATGTCCATCCTCGTCCCAATATGCAGACAAGTTTACAGCTCTTCCACAACCACCTGTGCCATAGCGTGCGTCTGACTGTGCGAAATGCTTACGTGTACACGAATGCGCGCCGGTTCCAGCCCCAGTCGGGTCAGTACATCCGGATTGATCTGCATCAACGGCTTGCCCGTTTCGCTCGGAGTGATTGCCATATCGAGAAAGCTGAGTGCCTGTCCGATCCCCGTCCCGAGTGCTTTTGCCCCGGCTTCTTTTGCCGCGAACCTGCCAGCCACCATCTCCGCCTGCCTGTGCGCCGATTTTCCCGTCAACAGCAGCTTTTCTTCATCGGTGAGAAAACGGTTGATCGCATTTTCCCTTCGCCCGATCAATGTTGCAACTCGTTCAATCTCTACTATATCCACGCCAATACCGACAATCATGGGCAAAAGCCCTCCCAGCTTGTAGATTCTGCTGTCACAGTACCATCCTCTCCGCCCTTTTTGCAAGCCAAACGAAAAAACCCCCGCAAGATGCGAGGGTTGTTGTCTACAGCTACTACTCAGTAGCTTGACCTGCTTGTTGGCCGGATTTTTGAGCGGATTGTTGGTTTTGACGACGAACTTCCGCTACGTTTGTTTCGCTAGCAAATTCAGTAGCAGTGTTTTGCGCCTGAGCCGCTTGGTTAGCTTTGTTCATTCCTGCTTGCTTGTTTTGTTTAGGCATCGTTCCATTCACCTCCTCGACGTCACTGAATATAATTTGTACCGCCCCCCTCGCTCATATCCATCCTAATTTTTCCAGACCGTACAAACTCGCTCCGATTGCTTCTGTCCTGTTTTCACCAGCGAACCGGGGTATCCTATAAGTGCAATACCGCGCAGGAAATCCGTAAGCAAGCGCGAATTAAGTGATCGACTACCACTTGAGAGGAGCGTTTTACATGGCTCAAACCGTTATTGTTTACACCCAGACGACATGCGGCCCTTGCCAGGAAGAAAAAATGTGGCTGACATCCCAAAACATCGCTTTTGAAGATAGAGATATCCGCAAAAACGACGCCTTTTTCCAGGAAGCCATCAACCTCGGAGCCAGCATGACTCCCGTTACTTTCATCGAAAAGGAAGGCGGCGAACAGTTTGTCATCCACGGCTTCGACAAGGAAGAATTAAAAAAAGCGCTGGATCTCATCTGATCCAACGCTTCCTAAGACTGATCAGCCGAACGAAGGTTCATCGGCTGATTTTTGTTTGACAATCGGTGACATATCTGGCAAGTGAGACAAAATTTGCTTAACGGCAGGAGAGCATTCTGTATTAACAGAGTAAAATACCCATGGTCCCTTTCGACGCTCTTTGACCAAACCATGTGTCTTTAGCTTAGCTAAGTGCTGGGAAACAGAGGGTTGGGAAGTTTGCAGAATCTCCACGAGATCACGGACACACAGTGATTGGACTTGCAAAAGAGCCATGATCGTCAAGCGCGTCTTGTCACCAAGCAGCTTGTAAACTTCGGATAAAAACAATACCTGCATCAAATCCGTTTCCATACGAACCCACCTTTGCCTTGCATATCTGTTTCCCAGTATACTATATGGCTTATATGATGGGGAAGATATGAACGTAAAAGTTCCTTGAACACTTCTTAAACATCTCGCTGCTGCATCGCTTCGATCAGCTTGTCCGCTATGCGCGCAGCCAGCGCCATTACTGTGTTTGTCGGGTTGCTGCCACTCGATGTAACGAATGTGGAAGCACCCGCTATGAAAAGATTGGGAATGTCATGAGATTGCCCAAACTCGTTCACAACCGACTGCTCGGGGTTATTCCCCATTCGGCAGCCCCCCATCAAATGAGCGGTATCCGAGACGACATGCTCCGGCTTTCCGCCCATCGCTTCCATGATCCGGTTCATCTGCCCGATGGCATGCTGGTACAGCTTGCGGTCGTTTTCCTGATAGCTGAAAGTGACTTTCGGTATCGGCATCCCGTTTTCATCTTTTTCCCTGCTAAGCGTAACGGCATTGTCAGGATGAGGGAGCACTTCCCCTACCAGCGTAATTCGCGCATACATGTTGTAATCAAGCATCGTTTCCCGCAGTTGTTTGCCCCACAAAAAGGTTTTGTCTTCCCGCTCCGTCGCGATTGCTCCCGCCATGCCGACTGGTCTTGATCCATGCGCACTCAGCGTGTACCCTCTGGCGAAGCCGCGCTCCCGCTCCGTCTCATAAAAGTGCTGGGTCAAGGCAAGCACTGGCGTTCCTTTGTACAGGCGCACTTCTTCCGGGAGCCGCCCGTAGACGTCATGACTTGAATGAGGCATGATCGCTTTGCCTACCCAGCCGCTGGAATTGGCCAATCCTTGGGGGAACCGCGATGTCGCCGAGTTCAACAGCAAGCGTGGCGTTTCCACAACAAAACCGGCGAGAATAACGACCCGCGCCATCTGCCGATGCATCAGCCCCTGATGGGAAAACAACACTCCGCTGACTCGGTCGCCCGCCATCAATATTTCCGTGACCGTGCAGTCAGACAATACTTCCGCTCCTTCTGCGATCGCCTTTGGAATATGATGAATCAGACCACTGTACTTGGCATTCGGCATACAGCCCTGGTTGCAAAAGCCGCGGTTGATACAGGGCGGCCGCCCGTCAAACGGAGCCGATAAAATCGCGAGGGGGGCAACTACGCTTTCGATCCCCAGCTTGTCGCAGCCTTCCCGGAACAATTGGGCGTTGGCGCTGATCGGTTCGCGAACCGGGTAAGGATACGGCCCCTGAAAAGCTCCCCACGGAAAATGATGCGGGCCTGACACGGCAATTTCCCGCTCGATTTTGTCGTAATACGGAGCCAGGTCATGATAGGTGATCGGCCAGTCTTCCCCAACCCCATCTGCTGTCCGGGTCATAAAATCGCTTTCGTGAAATCGTAAAAATACCCCTGTAAAATGAACGGTGCCTCCGCCGATTCCCCGCCCGGAGTTGTTATGACCCAGCCGCAAAGGGTCGTTTCCCGCAACCAGCCTCGTCTCCTGCCAGGCAAGCCGCTGCATGCTCAACTCGTCGCTGGCAAAGTCGCGCTGCGGGTCCCAGAACGGCCCTGCTTCCAGCACGACCACGCGCAGTCCTGCTTTCGCCAATTCGTACGCCAGCACTCCTCCTGCCGCGCCTGCTCCGACGATGCATACATCTGCTTCTTCCGCGTATTTTCGTACCAGGCCGTCCTGGGAGGAGCGTGCCCGATCCGCTTCGTTGGGATGCCGCTTCTCGTCGTTATTCGCCATTTGCCTTCGCCTCCCATGGGTCTGTCAATCCTTTTTCCACCCGCACATAACCGCGAGGATAAGCTGGCCCGCCGTAACCGATATCCGACCAGACGAGCGGGTGCGAATAATAGGCTTGCACGGTATCGTGCAGCAGCTTTTTGAAAAAATCGACGGCCGCAGCATGCGTCCACGCCTCTTGCTCCTTCACGCTGCCGCCAGAAATCCGCTTCAACACCTGCTCCTGATCGCCAGCGGAGAGCGCGCCAAACTCGCAACCGAACTCTGCGTGACTCTCAGCTTCCACACCTGCCAGGCCGAGACGATACAGCTGTTTTTTCTCCGGAACACCGACCTTGCGCTGCGATTCTCCGACGGGACTCGCGAGCGACTCATCGATATGCGCCACGACAAAAGTCAGCACCTCCAGCCTGTGGTCATCTACAAGCACACTCACAATCGCTTGCAGCAAAAGGGCCTCGGCAGGCAGCAAGTAGCTGTGGGCGACCTGCGGCATTTTCCTGGCTCCAACAATTTGTCGCGTGTGAACATCCCAATTGGCGTGCTCTTCCCACACATCATAGGCAGGGTAACGTCTGTGCTTTGCCATCTGCCCTCACCCCCAGAACAGGGCCAATAGCCCCAAAGCAGAAATCGCCGTAATGAGCAGAGGAAGAATAACCGGAGGGCCGACCAAAAAATTTTGCGATTGCGAAAATCCGCCTACGCGCTGTTTGACTCCTGCGGCGTGCAGATAAGCCCCGTACACGCCTCCCCCCATGCCGACGAACATCATCAAGGCAAACACCCACCTGAGCCATCCTGCATTCACGAACGACAACACAATAGCGGCAACCGCAAAAATCGGCAGTTCAATCACAGGCACCCACATCGCCCAATGCCGAAAGTTTTGTCTGGAATGAAACAGAGTGACTTGAACGGCAATCAAAATGAACGACAGTCCCGCAAACAAAATAAGCACACGCTCGATCGGCCAGCCCTGCCACATGGAAACATCCTCCTTTTGCTGTATGTTGCGCCTATTTTTCCCTTTGCTTCTGCTGTCCTATTCGAGTAAAAAAGCTATTTTCGGAAAACACCCCTCTTCGCGTCCATAAAAAAACAAGCCTGCTGGTCCAATCGTCAGCAGACTTGCTTTATCCGTTTCTTTTAAAGGATCAGTGTCAGGTACAACCCGAGCAAAGTAATGATGAGAGTCGGCACCGTCAGCACAACCCCTGTGCGAAAATATTGACCCCACGTAATTTTCACGCCTTTGCGGCCCAGTACGTGCAGCCACAGCAAAGTGGCGAGCGAGCCAATCGGCGTTATTTTGGGTCCGAGATCGCTCCCGATGACGTTGGCGTAGATCATCGCTTCGCGGAAGACGCCTTCTGCTTGCGTGCTGCCAATCGCCAAAGCGTTGAACATGACGGTCGGCAAGTTGTTCATGATCGAAGACAAAATGGCGGAAATCAGCCCTGTGCCTAGCGTGGTTGCAAGCAAGCCGCAATCCATGAGCGCTACGAGCGCCGCTTTCACCAAATCCGTAAGCTGCGCATTGTGCAGCCCCCAGACCACCACATACATGCCGATGGAAAAAATGACGACCACCCACGGCGCTTCCTTCATGATCCTGCCCATGGCAATCGCCTTGCTTTTTCGCGAAACGAGGCAAAACACGAGAGCGGCGAGCGCGATGATGAACGAAACAGGCACATGGATCGACTCGCTTAGAAAAAAGCCGAGCAACAGCACGCCGAGAATCGGCCACGCCAGGCGAAACAGTCGCTGGTCGCGAATAGCCTCTCCCGGCCGCCGAAGCTGGGACAAATCTACGTGACGCGGGATGCTTTTGCGATAGTACAGTAACAAAACCAGCAGGCTGCCGCCGACAGAAAACAAGGTGGGCAAAACCATTTTCAGCGCGTATTCGGCAAAGCCGATGTCGAAATAGTCAGCGGAAACGATGTTGACCAGGTTGCTGACCACAAAAGGCAAGGAACTCGTATCAGCGATGAAGCCGCTCGCCATGACAAATGCCAAAACCATCCCGCCGTCGAGCTTCAGTGCGCGAACCTGGGCGAGTACGATCGGCGTCAGGATCAGCGCTGTTCCGTCATTCGTAAACAAAGCAGACACCAGCGTCCCGAGCAAAATGACGTAGGTGAACATCAAGCGGCCATTTCCTTTTGCCAATCGCGCCATATGCAGGGCGGCCCATTCAAAAAAGCCGATCTCATCCAAAATGAGCGAAATGATGATAATGCCAACCAGGGCAAACGTGGCATTCCAGACGATCGACGTCACTTCCGCCACATCAGCGAGTGACACTACCCCTGTCACAAGAGCCAACACAGCTCCCCCTACCGCCGGATAGCCGATCGACAAACCTTTTGGCTGCCAAATAACCAATGTCAGCGTAACGATAAAAATCAACAATGAAATCCAGACCACCGCGTATGTCTCCCCTCCACGCCAAAAAGAGCGAACCCGCAATCGGTCCGCTCCTCTACCTTACTACAAACTTGCTTTATCCGAAACGGCCAGTAATGTAGTCCTCTGTCCGTTTGTCGCGCGGGTTTTGGAAAATCGTTGGCGTCTGGTCAAATTCCACAAGCTCCCCGTTGAGGAAGAACGCCGTTTTGTCAGAAATACGCGCTGCTTGCTGCATGTTATGCGTCACGATGACGATCGTATACGTATCTTTCAGCTCTTCCAGCAGCTCCTCGATTTTCGCCGTGGAGATCGGGTCCAGCGCAGAAGTAGGCTCATCCATCAAAATGACTTGCGGCTGGACAGCCAGCGCGCGTGCAATACAGAGACGTTGCTGTTGTCCGCCAGACAGTCCGGTAGCAGGCTTTTTCAACACGTCCTTGACTTCGTCCCACAAAGCAGCGGCCTTGAGACTGTTCTCCACGATCTCGTCGAGCTTGTGGCGATCCATCATGCCGTGAAGTCTCGGTCCGTAGGTGACATTGTCGTAAATGCTTTTCGGAAACGGATTCGGATGCTGGAACACCATTCCGATATTTTTACGCAACCGCTCGACTTCCACGCTGGAACTGTAAATGTCTTCATCAAACACCTTTACAACTCCGGTGATTTTGGTGTTCGGAACAGAGTCGTTCATCCGGTTCAACGTGCGCAAAAACGTAGACTTCCCGCAGCCGGACGGCCCGATCAAAGCTGTAATGGAATTTGGCTCAACATCAAGATTTATATGATAGAGGGCTTGTTTGTTACCGTAGAAGAGATTTAACTCTCTTACCGAAATAACACTCATGCTTTCCTTCGCTCCTTCGCGGTTGTAGCATCTGATTACTCAACCACTATAGCTCGCCAATGTTATGCTTTGATGAGGACTATATTAAGTTTCCATAAAGTTTTAAAGCTAGGTAAAGTTATGGTAAATGTTTCTTGCAAACCATATACGCCCCCAATAGTACACCCTACAATAAAGCTGAACGTTTTGTCGAATAAGGGGAGAGCATGTAATGCCGAGAAAAAAACGTATATTGGGCAACGCGTCGTTTCATTACCGATCGATTTTTACCAGATTGTTTTTCGGGATTTTGACTATGGTAGTCAGCATGATGGCCATTGCCGCATTCTTTATCAGTTATCAATCGGAAAGCACACTCAATGAAAAAACGAAGCAGCAGCTCTTCGATGCATCCGGGTCTGCCTTGCAGGAAGTGAACAGCCGCGTACAGTCGATCATCACCGCTCTTTCCTCCTATGCTTCTACTTACAAAAACAGCAAAATCACAAACAGTCAGAGCTTCGGCATCTTTACCGACATGGTTAACAGCAATCCGACGATTTCGGAAATTCAGGTCGTTACAGCAGATGGGCGTTACTTGACCTTCCCAGGCTCCCCGCTGGACAGTTCTTATGATCCGCGGGCAGCAGACTGGTACAAAGGAGCGTGGGACAAACCAACCGCTTTTGTCTCGGACGTGTTTCAATTTTCCGCAACCGAGTTTCCCAAAATCGCCGTGTCGATGGCTTTGCGCAACGACGAGGAAGAACCTGTCGGGGTAGTCGTAGCGTTCGTCTCCGTGCCAAAGCTCAGCGAGTCGATTGGACAAATCAAGCTGGGAAATACCGGGTACGCGATGATTGTCGATCAGCAAGGAAAGCTGCTCGCTCACCCGGATAAAACGTACGCCTTGCAGCGCCCCCTGCTCACGGAGCTGCCCGTCGTCTCCAATGTGATCGCAGGCAAGTCAGGCTTTGATTCGTTCCATATAAACGGCATGGATGCGTTCGCCGCCTACAAGTTCGACCCGGCGCTCAAATGGGGAATGATCGTCGTTCAATCCGTATCAGAGGTCAAGCAGGAGGTCCGCCGCTTGCAGCTGACGATTCTGGTCGTCTCGCTCGTCGGTCTGATTTCACTGGCTTTGCTGCTCTATTTGTACGTTCGCAAAATTATCAAGCCCGTCAAAGAAGTCCAGCAAAAAATGACGGCTTTCAGCGAAGGCGACTTGTTCCAGACGATGCACGTCCAAACCAATGATGAAATCAGACAGCTCGCCGACAGCTTCAACCGGATGAGCGGACAGATCAGAACGATCATCGGCAAAATCCAGTACGTCATTTCCGATGTCAAACAGGTGGCCGAGCATGTCGGAACAGGCTCGCGACACTCCCACGCCATGCAGACAGAGGTCGTCTCCGTCACGGAGCGACTCGCCCTGGAAATGGACAACCAGCAAGCCCAAATCGATGATATTCACCAAACTATGGCAGACATCACGCAAGAGTTGGGCCGCGTCACCCAATCGATGGAAACAGCGATCATGCAAAATCAGAAATCGCGGGAACAAAGCGCCAAAGCCGCAACCTCAATCGCCCTGTTAAAAGACAACATGCAAAAAATCTCGACGGATATGAAAGCATCCCTTCAGGCGATGGGTTCGATGCGAGAAAGCATGGATGACATTCGGGACATTCTCGGCTGGATTTCCTCCATCTCGCAGCGCACCAGACTGTTGTCTTTCAACGCCCGGATTGAAGCATCGCGAGCTGGTCAGGCTGGACTCGGCTTCGGCATCGTGGCTGACGAAATCCGCCTGTTGTCGGAGCAAACCGAGGAGGCCACCACTCGCATCCAACACGTCATCACGTCCGGCGAGAACCGGATGGAGCGTGTAGAGGCTTGTCTGGCAACTACCGATCACGCGACCGTCGACGGGATTCACACATTGCATCAGGCGACAGATATTTTCCAGCAGACGATCTCGATCAGCGAAGTTTTGACGACGCAGTTTGAAGCGATCAGGCAGTTGGCCGAAACGATCTCCAGTCAAAGCCAGGTCATTTTCCGGCGCGTCGACAGCCTCGCGGATTCCGCTCAGGAAGTGGTTGCCGGCACCCAGCAAGCCGTCGCCGCCAATCAGGAAAGTCTCTCGCTGTCTGAGCAGTTCCTGCACGATTCAGAGCGACTGGCTGGCATCGTAGAAGATTTGGAGCACGAAATCCGGTTTTTCCGGGCAGTAGAAAAGCCTTCTGCATAGAAGGCTTTTTTTGTTGCTTGTTTTGCTGTCTAGCGGACTCGTCGCACGGCGCAGCAGTCATCATCAACGCTTGGGGAGTCATGCTGCATTTCGTGGCCGTGGCTCTGGCTCCGGCGTTGTCCTTGCCCTTGCCCTTGCCCTTGCCCTTGCCCTTGCCCTTGCCCTTGCCCTTGCCCCGAGACTGTACAAGAAAAGGCCCTCCTGCGCAAGCTTGCTGCCAGGAGAGCCTTTTCCTTTTCCTTCGCGATTCAGCCAAAGCGACCGCTGATGTACGCCTCTGTCTTGTCGTTTTCTGGCGAGGTGAAAATTTTTCCCGTTTCATCCATCTCGACCAGTTCGCCGAGCAAAAAGAACGCCGTTTTATCCGAGATGCGCGCCGCCTGGTGCAAGTTGTGCGTCACGATCACGATTGTGTACTCTTCCTTCAGTTGCATGACCAACTCTTCGATTTTCATCGTAGAAATCGGGTCGAGCGCAGAAGCCGGCTCATCCAGCAGCAAAATGGTCGGCTGCATGGCAATGGCGCGTGCGATGCACAGACGCTGCTGCTGTCCGCCTGACAGAGACAGGGCGGAATCGCGCAGACGGTCTTTTACTTCGTCCCACAAAGCCGCTTTGCGCAAGCTCGTCTCCACCAATTCGTCCAGCTTGCGACGATCCGTCAATCCGTGAAAACGCGGGGCGAACGCGATATTTTCATAGATCGATTTGAAAAAAGGGTTGGCCCTCTGGAACACCATTCCGACGACCTGGCGCAAGCTCTCGATGTTGACTTCCTCACTGTTGATGTTGATTCCATCCACGACAATCGAGCCTGTCACGCGGCACGAAGGAACGAGATCGTTCATCCTGTTCAGGCTGCGCAAAAGCGTCGATTTTCCACAGCCGGACGGCCCGATAAAAGCCGTCACCGAGTTGCGCTCGACTTCCATCGAGATATTTTTGACGGCTTGCTTCTCGCCGTAATAAACCGAGACATTGTTTGTCGAAATAATCGTATCCTGCATGGTGAGTATGGACATCCCCGTCATCTCTCCTTAGTTGGACCCTGAAGTCATCTTTTTGTATACCCAAGTACCAAACCAACGGGCCGAGAGGTTAAAGAGCAACACAGCAATGATCAGAACAGCTGCCGCACCGTCTGCCACATCGCGGGCGTCTGGCGTCAGCCCCTCGCTGTTTACTTTCCAAATATGCACGGCCAATGTTTCAGCCGGGCGGAACGGATTCAGCGGAGACGTCGGACTGTTCAAGGAGAAATCAGCAAAGTTCAGGTTCGGCGAAGACATCCCTGCCGTGAACAAGAGCGCAGCCGCTTCCCCGAAAACGCGGCCGGAAGCGAGGATCGCCCCGGTGAGAATGCCCGGGAGCGCGGCCGGAAGAATGACGGAAACGATCGTCCGCCATTTGGTGATGCCAAGCGCCAGGCTTGCTTCTTTTTGACTGCGCGGCACGTTGCGCAGCGCATCCTCTGTTACGCGTACGAGCAACGGAAGGTTGAAGACGGTCAAAGCCAGGGCACCGGAGAACAAGGTATACCCCCAGCCCGTCATGTTTACGAAGACGAGCAAGCCAAACAGACCAACAACGATAGACGGCAACGAAGAAAGCACTTCTATACTCATGCGGATAAACTGTGTGAACTTGTTATCCGGCGCATATTCAGCCATATAAATTCCTGCTCCGATGCCAAGCGGCAAAGCAATCAGCATGGTCAGAACCAGCAAGTAAAACGAGTTGAACAGTTGCGGTCCGATCCCGCCTCCTGCGTTGACGATATCAGGCGGAGAAGTCAAAAAGTCCAGGTTCAGCTTATGCCAGCCTTGCGTCAAAATGAAGCCGAGCAAGCCGATAAGCGTACCGATAATCAGAGCGGCAATCAGAGTCAGCACAACAGTCGCAATACGGTCCATCAATCTCGCTCTCATTTACTTCACCAGCCTTTTTCTGCCCAAAAAGCGCAAGATCATAATGAAAACGAACGACATCAGAAGCAGCAGAAGAGCCATGGACCAGAGCGCATTGTTGTAAGGCGTTCCCTGAATCGTATTTCCCATGTTAAGCGTAATTCCGCTCGTCAGCGTGCTGATTGGATCAAGCAAGCTGCCTGGAAGCTTCGTCGTGTTACCGATCACCATTTGTACCGCAAGCGCTTCGCCAAATGCGCGCGCCATCCCCAATACGACCGCCGTCAAGCAACCCGGCAGGGAAGAATGCAGCACGACATTCCAAATCGTCTGCCAACGCGTCGCACCCAGAGCAAGCGATGCGTTCCGCAAATCTTGAGGCACAGCCTCGATCGCATCTGTCGCCACACTGGTGATCGTAGGCAAAATCATCAAAGCGAGTACGAGTCCCCCAGCCAACAGACTGAAGCCCAACACATCGAACTGTTCGCGAATAAACGGAACCAATAAAGTAAGACCTACATATCCGTATACAACGGATGGAATCCCAACCAAAAGCTCAATAACTGGTTTCAACACTTTTTTCCCGAAGCCCGGGAATATTTCCGTCATGAAAATCGCTGCGCCAATTCCGAGCGGTGCCGCGATCAATGCAGCGAGAGCCGTTACCAAAAACGATCCGAGGATGAAAGGAAACACACCGTAGAGTGCAGGCTCGCCCTCTGGGTCCCATTTCACCTGAGTCAAAAATTCACTGATACTGACACCGTCAACAAAAAAGGTGGACAACCCTTTGGAAGCGATGAAGTACGTAATCGACAAGACGACGATGACCAGCAAAGCCGCACATACCATGGCGATTGTTCGCCCGGTCATATTCTCTGTAAATTGGCGTTTATTGTATGTCAGCATTTTTCGCGCAATCAGTGATTGGCGATTTGTCCCTACCCCTTCAATACGATGGTTCATGTTCTCCCTCCTAGAAAGAAAACGGCTTTCGAGCAAGCAAAATGAGGGGTAAGGCCCCCCCACCCCTCTATTTTGCTGTTGACCCGTGAGTGTCTTATTTTTGCGTTACTTTGCCTTCTGCATCACGTTCTACTTTCATATCTGTGATTGGCAGGAAGCCCAGTTCAGTAATAGTTTTCTTTTGTACTTCTTCAGACAGGATGAACTCCAGGAAAGCTTTTGCGTTGCCAGTTGGCTCGCCTTTTGTATACATGTGCTCATATGCCCACACTGGGTATTTGTTCGATGCAATGTTTTCTGCGTTTGCTTCTACACCGTCGAGTTTCAATGCTTTTACGGAGTCATTGAAGTAGGACAGAGCCAGGTAGCCGATTGCGCCAGGAGTTTCCGCGATGATTTTGCGAACGGTACCCGAGGAATCCTCTGTGATGCCTTCTGCTTCTTCTTTTCCGTCCAGTGCGAATTTGCTGAATGTTGCACGGGTTCCGGAAGACTTTGGACGGTTTACCAGCGTGATCTTCATATCGTCGCCGCCAACATCTTTCCAGTTGGTGATTTTGCCAGTGAAGATGTCGATCAGTTGTTGCTTGGTCAGGTTGTCTACTTTTACTTTCGGGCTAACCGCTGCTGCCATACCAACAACTGCTACTCTATGGTCAACCAGTTCGTTTGCCGGAATGCCTTTTTTCTCTTCTGCGAAGATGTCGGAGTTACCGATTGTTGCTGCGCCGCTTGCTACTTGGCTCAGACCTGTACCGCTTCCTCCGCCTTGAACTTGAATTTGCACACCTTGATTTTTTGCCATAAAGTCTTTGGCCGTTTGCTCGACCAGAGGCTGCAAAGCGGTAGAACCAACTGCAGTGATCGGTTCACCCGATGTAGTTGTTGTCGAACCAGAGTTGTTTTGTTCCGGAGCCGGAGTAGCTGGTTGCTGCGCCGGTTGTTGCGCTGGTTGCTGTGGTGCTGGAGCCGCATTGTTGCTTCCACAACCTGCGAGCAATGCTCCTACAAATGTCAGCGCCATTAACATTTTGCTGAGTTTTTTCATTGGATGAAAATCCTCCTTAAAAGGTTCGGTTTGTTTTTTTCTCTCTTACAAGTACAAACTATACAGGTCGAATGTTGTAGGATTGTGATGCCATTGTTAAGCTTTTTTAAAGATGGTCGGGCAAATGTATAAAAGGCGGCACATCCTGTTCAATCAGGTTGTGCCGCCTTTCGCTTGCGGTTAACTATTTATTTGTCGCGGGTCAAAGGCTGCGATATATCGACATGCCCCATCAACGATTCCGTTTTCTTGCCGTCTTCCAGGATGACGATTTGTTTTACTTCCGGGAATTGAAAAAAGGTTTCTTTCAGCGAGTCCACTGCCATTCCTTCGCCGCTGGAACCGAGGTTGTACTGGTTTTTGCTATCCGCATCAATCGTCAACGTGCCGTCAGCAAACGTCAACGAATGGTACTGGAAGTCTTTCCAGAGCGGAAAGTGAGCATCTGCCTTCACTGGCTTCCCAAGCAGCGCGAGTGTTTTCTTGTACTTCTCGATGTCTTCTGCAAACGAGATTTCCTGTTCTTCTTTTTGCAGTTCCATCAGATCGCTGTCGGAGTAGTAGACGGTCACGAGCTGTTTTTTCAGTGTCGGCTCTGTAGTCGATGGGTCTGTTTTATTGCCGGATGGCTGTTCAACAGGTGTTGTCGGCTGCGGTGCAGGCGTTGCATTTTGTCCGCAACCAGCCAGAAGCAACACAGCAAAAGCTGCCACCCCGATCATCAGACTTTTTTTCATCGTGAAAGCCTCCCTTACTGATAAGACTGATAGTATTCACGAATAGCCGCAGCAAGGGCTTTCGCGATTTTGTCCTGAAATTCCGATGAGGTAAGCAACGCATTCTCTTGCGGGTTGGACAGGAAGCCTGTCTCTGTCAGGACAGCCGGCATTTTGGTGTTTTTGATGACGTAAAAGCCGCTTGCCTTGACGCCCCGATCCGGGAACTGCGTAGCACCTTGCAAATACTTGTGAACGACTTGCGCAAATGTTTTGCTGTTTGCATTGTAATAGAACGTTTCCGTTCCGCCTGTCGTCGGTTTCGGGAATGCGTTGGCGTGGATGGACAGGAACAGATCCGCATCCATCTCGTTGGCAATCGCCACCCGCTCTGACAGCTCATAGAATACATCTGTCGTACGCACCGGAACTACCTGAAACTCCGGATATTGTTTCAACAAGGCTATTAGCTTGTTTGCGACAGCCAGATTGTAATCTTTTTCGTGGTTGCCTGCCACGCCCAACGTTCCAGGGTCTTTTCCCCCATGACCAGCATCGACTACGATGAGGTAGCCTGTCTTTTTAGGTTTTGGGGTAAGCTTCACTTCGATACCGTCTTTCGTATACGCCAGATTATACGCGCTCTTCTGGTTCAACTCAATGACGACGCGAACCGTCTCGGGAGAAGCACTGTACTGGCTGTAGCGAAGGCTGGCGATGAGCGGCTCTTCCTCCGGCACACTCGCAGCTGCCTGCTGCTCATCGTTATAAGAATCGGAGTCTTCTGCACTCTGTTCGTCCTCGTCATCTGCGGAAGCAGCCTGCTGGCGATCCTCAGACTCTCCCGTGCTCGCTGCTTGTTCCTTTTGCTTCAACTCTTCCACCAAATCATCTGTCAAAGCCGTTTGGGGAAGATCCAGCACAATGCGATGGGGGCCTGTCAGTACAAAAGCGTTCGCCTGTACAGGCAGCTTCATATTAATATGTACGCGATCCCCATCTTGCTCAACACCTGTCAGATGATTAAGTCTTTCAATCTCGACCAAGTTCTTTTTCTGGTTCCAGTCAATCGACCCGCCCAGTTCGTCTTCCACTTGCTTCAACGGGAGAACCAGCTGGCTGTCGATCGTCATGCCGCGCTCTGGGCGACTCCAGGCAAAGCCTTTTTGCCCGACTTGTTCTGCCACTGCATCGGCAGCCACATACATCGTGTCAGACACCTGGTACAGCTTGATCGCTTTTTCAGGAGCGCGTCCGTTCAATGTCACTTGCGGCGTCTCATTGGCAATGACGGTACGGGAACTGCTGTCCCAACCTACTGTGATTCCAAGCGATTCCCCGACAAATCGCAAAGGCAGCAGCATGCGTTTCTGGGAAATGACAGGGGCTGTATCCAGCTTGACCTGCTTTCCGTTCAGTTGCGCTGTGCGCGAGTCCAACGTGAGGGAAAGCTGCTGAGATCCCTTCGTAATAACAGCTGTCCGGGTCGCTTCATTCCAGGCGACATCTGCGCCCAGACCTTCTGCGATGACACGGACGGGAACCAATGTCCGCCCGCTTTTGATCAATGGCGGTACATCCGGGGTAACTGCTTGTCCACCAATCATTAAGCTGACAGTCTCCTCAGTTGCACTACTTGCCGCAGCCGCCCAACCGGGGATAAGCAGCAGGACCAGCAGCAGCGCCAGAAGCAGAGGGTAAAATCGTCTTTTCATCCTGACCTCCTCCGTGATGTCTGATTTGTTATGTGGCGTTAGCCCATTGTGCAACGTTCACCATTCTATTAGACGCTAGTGAATCTGTAAAGTTTATAGTCTTTTCGTACCAAAAAGACAAAAGACTGCTCTTTTTTGACAAAGAGGCAGTCTTTTGAGAGAGAATCGTGTCTGATCCTGCTTGTTCTATCGAAGGAAGCGCGACAAGCCGCGCCTTTCTCTTCTGCTTACTTCCTGAACTGGTCCCTGCCCTTTCAGCATATTCAAGCCCCCGCTGGCAATAAACTGCTGAATCATGGACATGACAGCCGGATTTGACAGGACTTTGATTGAATCCGCTACTTTCGGGTTCTTCAGTTGGGGAATAGCCCCGCTCAAGTGCGGCAATAACGGCAGCAAATCTTCAATCGAGATCGCAGGCTTCGGTTTCTCCGGGGCGGACTGTACAGGAACCGGACGCTGGCGTCCACCGAACAAGATGCTGCGCCGCGGTCCCAGACTGGGCGTAGCCTTCAGTCTTCCAAGCGTGTCCTTCATATCCTGCAACTCTTGCTTCATCTGGTTCATCTCGCGCATCACCTGGGCATTGCTCACATCATGCGCATCAGCCAGCCTGTGCATCGTCTCTAACAGTTGGCCCTGGGAGACGGCCTGCTTCTTTTTCCTTCGGGTCTTGGCAGCGATAATCCCACCTCCCTCCTAGATAAGCCCCCCTTTATTTAAAGCGCTTTTTCAGGTTGTCGATGTCTTTGGAATTAACACCTTTTTTGGACAGCTTATTCAGCAGGCTCCCGACGTTTTCGGTCTTGGACATTTGCCGAAACTGCGCCACATATCCGTTCAGTTCCTTGTCTGAGAAGTTTTTGCCCGCTTTTTTGCCCAAATCGCGAATGACCTCTTTCAAGCCTGCGTCCGTTTTCAGCTTGTCTTTGGGAATTGACCTTACAATGCTGAGCAATTTGCCAATATCCACAGCGATCCCCCCTGGTTGCAGTTTGTTCCTTTTTACTCTATGTAGCCAGGAGCACAATGGATTGGTCATTTGTCCATGCGTTGGAAAAAAAGAAAGAAGGGCATCAGCAGATTAAGGCTTGATATCTGCGTATTTGAAGTCGATCATTCCCAAGCCGTCCATAACCACTCCATCGACCTTTTTGCTTTGCAGCCAATTTTGTGAATAATAATAGATCGGCATGATCGGCATTTCGTCCATGAGGATTTGCTCGGCCTTGGCGAGAATCGCTTTGCGTTTTTGCGGGTCCTGCTCTTTTGCCGACTGGTTCAGCAGTTCTTTATACTGCGGATTTTCCCAACCAGTGTCATTGTTCCCGCCGTCTTTGTCCTTGAACATCTCCAAAAAGTTGATCGGATCGTTGAAGTCGGCGAGCCAGCCAAAGCGGGATATTTGATATTTGCTTTGGTGGACATCTTCCAGAAATTTTTTCCATTCGGTGTTTTCCAACTTCACCTCTACGCCAAGATTGTTTTTCCATTGATATTGGATCACTTCTGCAATTTTTTTATGACTTTGGGATGTGTTGTAGGAAATGGTGATGGGAGGGAGTTTGCTGATTCCTGCTTCTTTCATTCCTTCTTGGAGAAGCTGTTTCGCTGTTTCTATGTCATTGTCTTTGAAGTAACCCTCAGCTTTAAGCCCCATGCTCGACGGCACATAACCTGTGGCGGGAAGGACATTCATCCACATTGCTTCTATCAACCCCTGCCGATCCAGCGCATAAGCAAAAGCTTTACGGATTTTGACATTATTAAAAGGAGCTTGCTTGGTGTTGAAGCGATAAAAATAAGTGCCTGCTATCGCTTGAGTGTTAAGTATCGGAGGTGATCCCAAATCCAACTCGAGATCAAGTGGGATTTGGGACAAAGGAGCTCCTGCCCAATCTAGATCTCCGTTGCGAAACATCGTCAGCTCTACCAGTTCGTCTTCTATCATGGAAAAATGAATCTTGTCCAATTTTACGTTCCCTTTATCCCAGTAGTTCTGGTTTTTCGCCAGAATCATCTGGTGCTGGGGCTTCCAAGTCTCGATTTGAAAAGGGCCGTTCCCTACAATCGTTTTGGGGTCAAGCGCCCATCGTGCGTTTGCTTCCACTACTTTTTTATTTACGGGGTAATAGGTGTAGAAAGTTGTCAGTTCCGTGAAGAACGGGGCTGGAGCGGTTAGCTCCACGGCCAAGGTTGTCGCATCTATGGCTTTGACTCCTACTTCCTCCGCTTTTCCGTTACCTTGATTGTAAGCTTCCGCGCCTTTCAAATAGTATAGCTGGTAAGCATAATTCGATGCTGTCTCAGGGTTCAGCGCGCGTTTCCAAGCATATTCGAAGTCATGAGCAGTTACCGGATCGCCATTGCTCCACTTAGATGGACGGATTTTAAATGTATAGGTTTTGCCGTCAGCAGAAATGGTATAACTCTCCGCTGCTGCTTCATGAATTTTTCCATCTTCGCCTACACGGGTCAATCCCTCGAAAATTGCCCTGGTTACTGCTCCTGACGTTGAATCTTCCGCGATCCCCGGGTCCACAGTCGGCGGGTTCGAGTTCATATTCATCCTGAGCACCTTCGGCTCCGCCGCTTGTCCGGCATCCGCATACCCTGCCAAGCTTCCCCCAACAATCAGCATTGCGCTTGTAACTGCTACTACGCTTTTTTTCACGATCAAAACTCCTTATTTTTTTATATGGACTTCTACCATCAGTATACAAGCGAGAGGGATTTTTTGGGTGATTTTTCTAATAAAAGGATTGCGCCATGCTCGCCGACTGCTTGCCGCAAAAAAAAGAAGAGAAGCGTTAAAAACGCCTCTCTTCCTTATATCAGTTGCATCTCTTCAATGATTACTTGATGTCAGCGTATTTGTAATCAACAGCACCCAGACCGTCGATGATTACGCCGTCAACCTTGTCGTTTTTAACCCAAGATTGAGTGTAGTAGTAGATTGGCATGATTGGCATTTCATCCATCAGGATTTGCTCAGCTTCTGCCAAGATTGCTTTACGTTTTTCTGGATCTTGTTCCAGAGCGGATTGGTTCAGCAGCTCTTTGTACTTCGGATTTTCCCAACGAGTATCGTTGTTTCCGCCGTCTTTTTCTTTGAACATTTCCAGGAAGTTGATTGGATCGTTGAAGTCACCCAGCCAACCAGCGCGAGCTACTTGGTATTTACCTTGGTGTACATCATCCAGGTATACTTTCCACTCTTTGTTTTCGAGTTTCACGTCTACGCCGAGGTTTTTCTTCCATTGGTCTTGAATCGCTTCTGCGATCTTTTTGTGACCTTCGGAAGTGTTGTAGGAAAGTGTCAGGGTTGGCAGTTTGCTGATGCCTGCTTCCTTCATACCTTCTTCCAGCAATTTTTTCGCTGCATCGAGGTCTTTGTCCTTGAAGTAGCCGTCTTTGTTCAGAGCCATGCTCGGTGGCACGTAGCCTGTTGCTGGCAATTGACCAGCTTGCAGGATGTTGTCGATCAGGCTTTGACGATCGATCGCGTAAGCAAACGCTTTACGGATTTTCACGTTGTTGAAAGGTGCTTTTTCTGTGTTGAAACGGTAGAAATAAGTACCTGCGATCGGTTGAGTTGTCATTTTTCCGGAATCTTTCAGAGCCGGAATTGCGTCTGTTGGCAATGCGGAAGTTGGAGCACCTGCCCAATCCAGTTCGCCATTTTCATACATGGACAGCTCAGTGTTCTCATCTTCTACCATGGAGAACTCGATTTTGTCCAGTTTTACGTTGTCTTTATCCCAGTAGTTGTCGTTTTTCACAACAACCAGTTTGCTCTTGTGTTCCCAAGTTTCCATTTTGAATGGACCGTTACCAACGATTGTTTTCGCGTCAGTAGCCCATTTGTCGTTGCCTTCAACTGTTTTTTGGTGAACTGGGAAGTATGTTTTGAACGCTACCAGTTCCAGGAAGAATGGAGTTGGGTTAGTCAGTTCAACTTCCAGTGTTTTGTCATCAATTGCTTTTACGCCTACATCTTCTACTTTACCAGTACCTTTGTTGAAGGCTTCAGCACCCTTCACATAGTACAGTTGGTAAGCGTAGTTGGAAGCTGTTTTCGGATCGAGCGCGCGTTTCCAAGCAAATTCGAAGTCTTTTGCGGATACGGCATCGCCGTTGCTCCATTTAGCATCGCGGATTTTGAATGTATATTTTTTACCGTCTGGAGAAATCTCAATTTTTTCAGCTGCTGCTTCATGTACTTTGTTATCTTTACCTACACGAGTCAAACCTTCAAAAGTAGCTGTGATGATCGTGCTGGAAGTTGTATCTTCCGCAATACCAGGGTCAGCTGTTGGCGGCTCGGAGTGCAGGTTCAATTTCAGTACTTTTGGTCCAGCTGCTGGAGCAGGAGTTTCCGTTTTGTTACCTGCTGCTGCATTATTATCTGCTGGCGCTGCTTGGTTACCGCCACCGCATCCTGCAAGTGCCGCACCAAGAACGAGGATAGAACTCATTGCTACGAAAACATTCTTTTTCATACAAGTAATCCCCCTTTTCTAAATCTTTTATCAATATACATGGTTTTATATTATTTTTAAATATGTTTTAGAATGATTTAATAAATTTTTATTTATTTATAAAGATGTTTAATCTTTTATAAAAAATAATTTATTGGAAAAATATAATAGCAAGTGCTCGACGTCTTTATTCTCATCTGGAAAACGTTGATTTGGCGCGGTTTTGTCGCACTTCTTCTCACAACACTCTTGGCGATCCTGCCCAAAATGGCTTATTGATGCGTGTCGCTCTCAAACTCATTTTTTATTTGGAATTTTACAAATATTTATTTTTCTCATTGCCCTCTATTCTGTTTTCTTTATGGATGAACAAACTCGACAAGCTTTGACGGCGATTTCCCTCCGCATTCAACAAAAAAAGAGGAGCTGATCGCTCCTCTTTCGTTCTTTGCTATTATTGAATGTCTGCCCATTTCCAGTCTACGAAGCCCAGACCGTCCAGAACAACACCTTTTACCTTGTCGCTCTTCACGTAGGAATGAGTGTAGTAGTAGATTGGCGCAGCTGGCATTTCGTCCATGAACAATGCTTCTGCTTCTGCCAAGATTTGTTTGCGCTTCTCAGGGTCTTTTTCAACCGCAGATTTGTTCAGCAGCTCTTGATACTTCGGACTTTCCCAGTTGGTATCGTTGTTGCTGCCTTTTTTCAGCTTGAACAGATCCAGGAATGTGTACGGATCGTTGTAGTCGCCAGTCCAGCTGGAACGAGCGATTTGGAATTTACCTTGGTGCAGGTCATCCAGGAATACTTTCCACTCTTTGTTCTCCAGCTTCACTTCTACGCCAAGAGCTTTTTTCCATTGGTCCTGGATTGCTTCGGCAATTTTCTTGTGACCTTCGGATGTATTATAGGAAAGAGTCAGAGTTGGCAGCTTGGTGATGCCTTCCTCTTTCATACCTTCTTCCAGCAATTTTTTCGCTGTTTCTACATCGTTATCTTTGAAGTACGGGCTAGATGCTACTGCCATCGTTGGAGGCACCAGACCCATTGCCGGTTCTTGGTTTGCTTGTGTTACGTTGTCGATGATTGTTTGACGGTCGATCGCATAAGCGAACGCTTTACGGATTTTCGCATTGTTGAACGGCGGTTTCTCTGTATTGAATTTGTACAGGTACGTGCCCGCAATCGCATGCGTTTGCATTTTTCCGGAGTCTTTCAGAGCCGGAATCGCGTCTGTTGGCAGTGCGGAAGTTGGAGCACCTGCCCAATCCAGATCGCCGTTGTCAAACATGGACAGCTCCGTGTTTTCATCCTCAACCATGGAGAAATCGATCTTGTCCAGTTTTACAGCATCTTTATCCCAGTAGTTCTCGTTTTTCGCGAGAATCAGCTTGCTTTTGTGCTCCCAAGTATCGATCTTGAACGGACCGTTACCTACGTGAGTTTTCGCGTCGCCTGCCCAGTTTTGCGTTCCTTCAACCACTTTTTGGTTCACTGGGAAGTACGTGTAGAAAGCTGTCAGCTCCAGGAAGAACGGAGTCGGGTTTTTCAAAGTAACAACAAGTGTTTTGTCGTCACTTGCTTTTACGCCCACGTCTTCAGCTTTCGCTTTGCCTGTGTTGTACTCTTCCGCGTTTTTCAGGTAGTACAGTTGGTAAGCGTAGGTAGAACCGAGTTTCGGATCGAGCGCTCGCTTCCAAGCGTATTCAAAGTCTTTTGCTGTAACAGCATCGCCGTTGCTCCATTTGCTGTCACGCAGGTGGAATGTATAAGTAAGTCCATCTTCAGAAACGTCAATTTTTTCCGCTACGGATTCATGTGGTTTGCCATCTTCACCAATACGAGTCAAACCGTCAAAGGTCGCACGCAAAACAGCACCGGAAGTGGAATCCTCAGCCAAGCCAGGGTCAGCCGTTGGTGGCTCACTCTTCATGTTCATGCGCAGAACTTTTGGACCGCTTGTTTTTTCACTATTAGCAGAATTTCCTTGCTCTGCTGCTTTCTCGCCGCCGCCACAGCCAGCCAGCGCCGCACTCAGAACCAGGATGGAACTCATCGCTGCGAATATGCTTTTTTTCATTGGTGTTGACCCCCTTTTGTATGTGTAACACTCATGGAAAAGCTACTTCAACAAATATACTGCATTTTTAGTAATATTGAAGACATTTTAAGCAAGTTTAATTATGTTTTATTCAAAGATCAAATTGTATTAACGGAAATAAATTCGCATTCTTCATTAAATGAAGTATGCCTCGCGACGGAAAAACTATGCGAACCGCGGAATTTTCGCCATTCTTCCCATGCAAAAACAAAGAAGCCTTCCCGTCTTGGCAAACGACGCCGGGAAGGCTTTCTTCAAAATTATAAACTTTGGATTTGTCGATATTGTTGTGGAGATACTCCGACAATGGAACGGAAGTCCCGGATGAAATGCGAGTGGTCGTAATAGCCAAGCGCTATGGACATCTCCAACCAGTCGCTCACTACTCCCTGATCAATCAGTTGCGCCGCTTCGTGCAGCCGATACCGCTGAATCACTGATTTCGGGCTGACGCCAACATAACGGTCAAACAGTCGCTGCATCGTCCGCAACGTCATGTCGGACAGTCGAACAGCATCCTCTACCTTCAGCACATTCCGATCCGCCTGAATCCTTGCGACCAGCTGAGAAATTTTTTCTACATTCGGATCTTGCTGGGGCAGCCGTTCAATCAGAAACTGCTCGAATCGGTCAACCATTGCCTGATCGTCCGGCAACTGGAGTATTTCTGCTTCCAGTGCAGCCGTGTCCACCTGGAACACTTCTTCTATAGTAGTAGATGTACCGTACAGCTCCGAAACAGGTTTTTGCCAAAACGGAAAGAATCCCCCTGGCTTGAATTTTACACCGAATACATGCCCTTGACCCGCAAGCATATGGGAAGACGTGGACGGAGCGACTCCGAAAATTCCCGATGCCCCCTGTTCAAAAACGAGATTGACGTTGGGGTGGGCCAACACTGTTTGCGAATAAGGAGCTTGTCCGCGCAAATCCCATCTGACTACCCAATAGTGCTGAACGAAGTATCCGATTTCCTTGCTTGGCTCATACCGTTGCAGCGAAAACTTTTTACCGCCGAGCACGGCATGCAGCACGCCTTTTGGCAGCATATCCGGATTTTTTTCCATTTAGTCCGCCTCCTGTCGCGTTTTTACAATACACCCCTGTTTTGTCTGTCTATACTAAGAGTAGTAGTTGCAGCTGGGGATTACAATTTCAAAATTTATTGATAACAGGAGGCACGACATGGATCATATTTTCAATTTTTACATCGGAGCTACCCCGGAACGCGTATGGCACGTTCTCACTTCGGAAGAGGGAGTCAAAAGCACGTTTTTCAACTCCGTCATCCGCTCCACTTTTCAAGTCGGTGACGATCTGGCTTATGTCGGGCCTGGAAATGATGGCCCTGAGACAGTCCATGTGTACGGAAAGGTTCTGGCATTCGAGCCGCAGCAAGTCTTCAGCTTCCTGGAGCATCCTGGCCCGTCTTACCGGCCCAACCACGCTGAACTGCAGAGCCGCGTGACCTTCAAGCTGGAGCCTGTCGGCGGATGTACACGACTGACCTTGATCAACGACCAATGGACCGAAAATCATCCTTCCAACGCCAACGCGAGTCAAGATTGGCCGATGATTCTCTCCAACATCAAGACGTATGCAGAAACAGGAAAAACGTTGGATTTCGGCTACTAAGCCGGACAATTTGAAAAGGAAACCCCGGAAGCGGCATGCCTTGGCACTCTCGCTACCGGGGTTTTTGGCCTGCTACTCGACCATCTCTGCCCACTTCAGATCGATAAAGCCCAATCCGTCTACCTGTACGCCTCTTACCTTGTCGCTTTGCACCCAGACGTCGACATCCGTAAAGAGCGGAATGACTGGCATGGCGTCCATGAAAATTTGCTCGGCTTCCGCAAACAACTGCTTGCGCTTCTCCGGGTCACTCTCCAAGGCGGACTGTTTCAAAAGCTCTTTGTAGCGCTCGTCTTCCCAGCCCGTATCGTTGTTTCCGGTCTTCGCGTCGCGGAACATTTCCAAATAGTTGATCGGATCGTTGAAATCGGCATTCCAGCCCAAGCGGCCAATCTCGTAATTCAGTTCATGCAAATCTTGCAAGTGAACCTTAAATTCTTTGATCGCCAGCTTCACGTCGATGCCGAGATTGCGTTTCCACTGATCCTGCATGGCTTCCGCGATTTTTTTGTGTCTGTCTGTCGGGTTGTAGGACATCGTAATCGTGGGCAAGGTGGTCACACCCAGCTCTTGCATGCCTTCCGCCAACATCTTTTTCGCTGTCTCGATATCGTTGTCGCGGAAGTAGCCTTCCGGTTTGATAATCATCGATTGAGGCAGCATTCCCATCGTCGGCACTTGTCCAACCTGCGTGATGTTGTCCACGATGCTTTGGCGATCGACCGCATAGGCCAACGCTTTGCGGATTTTCGCATTTTTCAGCGGCCCTTTGGTCGTATTGATTTTGTACCAATACATCGTCGCTTTCGGATGAACGACCAGCTTGCCGGCTTCCTTCAAAGACGGGATCGCATCAGTCGGCAAACCGCCAAGCGGTTGACCAGCCCAGTCCAGCTCGTTGTTGTCAAACATGGACAGCGCTGTATTGTCATCCTCGATCATGGCAAATTCGATTCGGTCGAGTTTGACAGCATCTTTATCCCAGTAGTTTTCGTTCTTTTCCAATACAATCTTGCTCTTGTGCTCCCAGCCCGTCATTTTGAACGGACCGTTGCTAACGTGTGTTGCTGCTTCATTCGCCCAGTTCGGATTGGCTTCTGCCACTTTTTTGTCTACAGGATAATAGGTGTAAAAGGCCGTCAATTCCAGGAAAAATGGTGTCGGGTTTTCTAGCGTGACTTCAAGCGTTTTGTCATCAAGAGCTTTTACCCCCAGCTCGGTTGCTTGCGCCTTGCCCGTATGCACCTTTTCCGCATTTTTGATGTAGTATAGCTGGTACGCATATTCGGCACCCAGCTTCGGATTGAGCACACGCTTCCAGGCATACTCGAAGTCGTGCGCTGTCACCGGATCGCCGTTACTCCACTTCGAGTCGCGAATCGTAAACGTGTACACGCGCTTGTCGTCGGATATTTTCACGTCCGACGCAACCGAGTTCATCGGCTTGGCGTCTTTGTCTAATCTGGTCAAGCCGTCAAAAGTAGCACGAACGACCGCGCCTGACGTAGCATCCTTGGCAAGCCCAGGGTCCGCCGTCGAAGGCTCGCTTGTCAGGTTGGCCCTGAACACTTGCGGCTTGCCAGCGCTCGCCGTCTGCTTGGCTTCTCCTGCTTTTTGCTCGGCAGGTGCAGAAGGCGGAGCGGCGGCCTGGTTCCCGGAACATCCTGCCAAAATACTTCCAGCCACAAGCGACACGCCGAAAAGTAGTTTGAATGTTTTGTTCATCTGAATTTTCCCCCTTATCAAATTTTTTCTATCGCCACCACAATATACTCGACAAAAATCGTCTTGAGAATGGGGTTCGGTGAGATTTAATTAAATTTTACGAATATTTATACTTTTATAAATGAAAATAAACCCAACCAGCCACACGGGCCAAATTGGGTTTATTTGTTGATTCATCAATTAGCTGTTCCTTAGAATGCAGGAACGATGGAACCTTTGTATTCATCTTCAATGAACTTTTTCACTTCTGGGCTGTTCAGTTCTTTCGCCAGCTTTTGGATCGCTTCGGAATCTTTGTTGTCAGGACGAGCTACCAGGAAGTTCGCATATGGAGACTCTTTGTCTTCAAGGAAGAGAGCGTCTTTTGTCGGCACCAGTTTTGCTTCGAGTGCGTAGTTGGTGTTGATCAGCGCCAGGTCAACTTCCTCCAGGACGCGTGGCAGCATAGCAGCTTCTACTTCTTTGAACTTCAGGTTTTTCTTGTTTTCTACAACGTCTTTTACCGTTCCGCTGATGCCAGCGCCTTCTTTGAGCTTGATCACGCCATTTTTCTCCAACAGAGCGAGCGCGCGTCCGCTATTGGTCGGGTCGTTTGGCAAAGCAATGGTTGCGCCTTCTGCCAGCTCGTCAACGGATTTTACTTTTTTGCTGTAAGCACCGAAAGGCTCGATGTGCACGGCGATTACTGGCTGCAAGTCCATGTTTTGACCTTTATTGAACTCTTCCAGGTAAGGCTTGTGCTGGAAGAAGTTTGCGTCCAGTTGCTTTTCATTCAGCTGTACGTTTGGTTGTACGTAATCGGTAAACTCTTTCACTTCCAGGTTAACACCTTGTTCTTTCAGCTTTGGAGCGATGAACTTCAAAATGGCTGCGTGTGGAACCGGAGAAGCGCCTACTTTCAACGTTACTTCTTGCTGTTGTCCGCCTTGTGCGCCGCCTTCAGTTGGAGTTGGAGCTGTTTCCGTTTTGCTTCCGCACGCTGCCAAGGAAAATGCCAATACGGTAGAAAGTACAGATACGACTAATTTTTTCATAAATGATTTCCCCCTATTTTTTGGTCTGTGTTCTGCAAAGCTTATATGGAAAGACCTTACTTGCGGCTGAATCGCATAACCAGGCGATCCCCCAGCGACTGCAAGATCTGGACCAACACGAGCAAAATAATCACTGTAACAATCATGACATCTGTCTGGAAGCGTTGGTAGCCGTAGCGGATTGCCAAATCTCCCAGCCCGCCGCCGCCGATTACGCCGGACATCGCGGTGTAAGAGACGAGGGCAACTGTCGTGATCGTAATCCCGGCCACCAGACCTGGACGCGATTCAGGAAGCAGCACGTTCCAGATGATTTGCCAGTTGGAGGCTCCCATCGACTGCGCGGCTTCGATGACTCCTCGATCCACCTCTCTCAGCGAGGTTTCCACCAGCCGCGCAAAAAACGGGGCTGCACCGATGACGAGCGGCGGAATCGCTCCGAGTACCCCAAGTGAAGTACCCACAATCACTTTTGTCACAGGAATCAGCAAGATCATCAAAATGATAAACGGTACAGAACGCAGTATATTGACAACGAATGAGGCAATCGCATAAAACACCTGGTTTTGCAAAAGCTGTCCGCGAGAAGTCAGGAACAAAATAATCCCCAGCGGCAAACCAATCAGGATGGTAAACAGTGTCGAGAAGCCAAGCATCGTCAGCGTATCTATTGTTCCCTCGGCGATCTCCGACCAATCCACATTTTCCAAAGTCCAGTCCATCTATATCACCTCTACTTCCAAGCCACGCTGACGCAACGTCTCGATGGTTTTTTCGTTTTGACGGACATCGCCTTCCAGCTCGACGACCAGTTGGCCGTACGGCGTATCCTTCATGCGGGAAATCGTTCCTTGCAAGATGCTGAACACCGTGCCTGTTTCTTGCATCGTCTGGAACAAGATCGGCTGGTACGTCTTTTCCCCCAGGAATGTGACGCGGGCAATCGTGCGGTTTCCTGCCGCCTTTTCGTGCGCGACTGCTTCCCGCAGCTCGCTGGAATCGGCCACCTGCTCGACAAATTCCTGTGTCGTCGGATGCTGCGGCTTGAGAAACACATCCAGAACCTCGCCCGACTCGACAATTTTTCCGCCATCGATGACGCCTACGCGGTCGCAGATGGAACGGATCACGTGCATTTCGTGCGTGATCAGCACGATGGTCAATCCCAGTTTGCGGTTGATATCGAGCAAGAGCGCGAGAATCGAGTTCGTCGTCTGCGGATCGAGGGCGGAAGTCGCTTCGTCGCACAGCAACACTTTCGGATCATTGGCCAGCGCTCGGGCGATGCCTACGCGCTGCTTCTGACCACCGGACAATTGCGACGGGTATTTGTCCCGATGCGCTTCCAGCCCGACCAGTTTGAGCAGCTCGTCCACTCTTTTCTGGATTTCAGCCTTCGAGCGATTGGCGAGCTTGAGCGGGAAAGCGACATTCTCGCCTACGGTCGCGGAAGACAGCAGGTTAAAGTGTTGGAAAATCATCCCGATCTGGCGGCGCTTTTCCTGAAGCTTGCTGTCATCGAGCTTGGTCAAATCCACTCCGTCGACAACGACTTGTCCTGACGTAGGGCGCTCCAACAGGTTGATGCAACGAATCAGGGTACTTTTCCCCGCACCGGAATGCCCGATGATCCCGTAAATTTCCCCTTTATCTATGGAAAGGTCAATCCCGAGCAATGCCGGAATCGTCTTGCCTTGTACTTGATAGCTTTTATGCAGTTGTTGCAATTGAATCAACGCATCCACCTCCCAGCAAAATCTGTCTACATGCCTTGTGAAAAACAGAAAGCCCCTTTTTTCATAAACGAAAAAGGGGCTGCAACGCATGTATACGTTCGCATCCACCCTTCTCATCTATCAAGATCCAACCAATCTTGTAGGAATTGGCACCGCGACGCTCATTTTCGAAAAAATGAACCGGTTGCCGGGCTTCATCGGGCCTGTCCCTCCGCCTCTCTTGATAAGAAAGATTTCCACGTATATTATGTTCGTTTTTCATATTTTCATGATACAAACCGGATTATATCCTTTTTGAAAATATCCCGTCAATAGCAATCCCAGGAAAAACTTTTTTAATCTATCACTCCGTTGCGGATAATGGTTGCCTGAACATGAAAACGAACAGACGCCTGCCGGAAAATTTTTCTCCAGTCGCGGTTCGTCGTCTCTTTCAATCCCCTCTGCTGGGCGCGATAGACGATGCCAAATCCCGCCGGATCGACGTCCAGTTGCTGCAATTTTTTGACGACTTTTTGCAGTTCTTTCTCGATTTCCTTTTCCAATGCGTCCTCCATCGTTTTCATCATTTTGCTGTCCTCCAGCTTGATCGGTATCGTCAGTTCAAGGATTCGTGCCTGCAGACGGACGCGCACGTCAAAAACGGGAGGAGATGCTGCCAATGCCTTTTTTCGCAAAGTGCTCATTGTACAATGCCACCCGTATTTGCCCGCCTGAAAGTTTTTTGTCTGATTGCAAATTTGCCTTGTCCCGCATGCCCTTGCTCGTTTCCCCAGTCCCAAGTGCCTTTCGACATGATCGATATTCAGTCTATCCTGATCGATTTCCCTCAGCTTCGGAATAAGCTCGCTGTACACGACTTTGGCATCCGCCATGCTCGATATGAAATACAGCCTCGCACACCCAGTCGGGTCATCGATATGCTCGGCAACCAGGTCCCCGGTATGCGAAAACCATCTATGCAGGAACTCCTGGTCCATCTCCTTCACCCCAATGTGCCTGTGCTGTAGAAAATCATGGATAGTGTGCCCAAATATGCAAAAAAACAGCACGCTACATTCGCGTGCTGTCTGTACTGTCGTCTGTTTTGTTGTCCTCTTGTTGCATCGTTTCAGTCGGCGGCTCAAGCTTTTCCTGAATGAACGACTGAATCTGGTCTACGTCGGGAATGAGCACGGCTCCTGCCTTGTGCGATTCCCGGAACATTCCCATCGGCGGCAGCTGATAGTTGCCCGGTTGCATCGTATCGAGCTTCAAGCCGAGCGCGGACAGCTTCAGCATGTCCATGGAGCTGATGTTCGTCTGGATGTACGGCGCCACTTGTTTGAGGATGGACGGCAACTGGATCAGGGATGTGCCGCTCTTCATCTGGCTCGCTACAGCGGCGAGCAATTTGCGCTGACGCTCGGTGCGCGTATAGTCGGATGTGGCGTCATGGCGGAAACGGACGTACTGCAACGCCTTGTTGCCATCCAACTGCTGCACACCTTTTTTCAGATTGATATCGTAGACGCCTTTATCTGTCGGGTCATGGTAATACATGTTTTTCTCTACGTCGATCTCGACGCCGCCCACCGCGTCGATCAGCGCCTTGAAGCCTTCGAAATCGGTAATGACGTAGCGATCCACAGGAAGTCCGGTAAACTGGCTGACCGTCTTCATCGCCAGCTCAGGCCCGCCGTCTACAATCGCCGAGTTGATGCGCGAGCTGCCATTTCCGGGAATGTCCACATACGTATCCCGCAAAATGGAGAACAGATCGTAACGCTTGGATGCCGGGTCGATACTGACCAGCATCATGGAGTCGGAACGGGGAAGCCCGTTATTTTTCATTCCCCTGCGATCCACACCCATCAGCAAGATGTTCACACGCTCTTGACCATCCCACTCGGGTATCTCCGCCGCTTTCGTTGCGGCTCCGCCATCCGGCGGGGCAGGTGTAACAACATTAGGAGCCTGGATATTTTGAGCAAACTCATAAAAGGAGTATCCGTAATAACCCGCTGTCGTGGCAATCACGACAAGCATCAGGAGCAACACTCGTTTCCATATTCGCATAAAGAACTACTCCACCTTTTATTCTCTGTATCTACTTGAACTCATCTCACCACTTGTTTAGTATACTCGAATCTTTACAATGTGGAGCAGCCTTTATTTGGGTAGCTTAACTTTTTATACTTTAACATTTACAAAATTTGCAATATTCTTTATACTACCTTCATACTCGTTTCCAAGGGGTGACTTGTCGTGCTTTCTCCATCCGCGTTTTTTCAGCGTTACCCGCAGGAAGCCCTGTTTTTTCTCGTTGCAAGCTTTATCAATTCTGCTGGCAGCGCTTTCATGTGGCCGTTGACTACTTTGTACGTACATACGATTCTCCATCGCTCCATGACCGAAGCCGGCTTTGTTTTGATGGTCCAGTCTTTGGCGGGCATTGCCGGGCAATTCGTCGGCGGCTCCCTGTTTCACCGCTTGGGCGCCAAGCGTCTCATCGTGGGGGCGCTGCTTTTTCAAGGATTGATTCAACTGTCCATTCCGTTCATCAGCAGCTGGCCTGTCTATCTCGTGCTCATGACCTGTTTGGGCTTTACTTTCAACCTTTCTTTTCCGGCGATCCAGGCATTTATCGGCTTTCGCTGAAAGGAGCAGCGCCGAGAGCTGTTTAACATCGTCTACGTAGGCAACAATCTCGGCATGGCGATCGGCACTTCGCTTGCCGGGGTCATCGCTACCTTTTCCTTTCAGTTGACCTTTTTGTTCAACAGTACGAGCACGCTGTTGTTTGCGCTGTTCTTCTTCCTTTTTATGAAACGCTCTTTTCTAAGAAATTGTTGCTTTTAGAAAAGCCGTGAGTTGCTTGATATTTATAGTACCAAGCGAAGCGTGCATTCACGGTAAATGGAAATCCTATAGACTTCCTGATTTTCATTATAGANCACACGTTTCCACAACAGCAATAGCAACAAAATTTGCGAAAAGAGCCTTATGAAAAATATCTCGCACCAAGAACTGGTTGGCGACCAGGCAAAAGAAAACCGGCGGCAAGGCGAGGCGAAAAATACGTTTGCCCTGCTTCTGCGCTACCAGCTTTACTTGTTCATGGCACTGGGAGCTGCCTGTATTTTCTTTTCCAACATGGTCTGGAACACGGGTGTCGCCCCTTACATTACGGCGCAGGGCATGCCGCTGTCGGCCTTCAGTTGGCTGTGGACGATCAACGGCATCATCATTTTTGCGGGTCAGCCCATCACGTCCTGGATCAAGCACATCCTGCAGCAAAACTTGTCCGCGCAGTTGGTGGCAAGCGCGGTGGCATACGCTCTCGGGTTCGGCTTCATGCTCATGTATCACGGCAGCTACTTTGCTTTTATCGCCGGCATGATCATTACCACTTTTGGCGAAATGCTGATCTCTCCGACTATCCCGACTTTCATTACGGAAAAGACGGGGGAAAACGCTCCCTTTTACCTGGGAGTCGTCGGGGCGATCACTGCTGTGGGGCGCTTGCTCGGCCCGCTGGCGATGGGCTATATGTACGACCACGGTGGCGTGCAGCCCACGTTGCTTTTGGCCTCCCTCGTTTCGCTTGCTTCCGTCTTCCTCTGTTTGCTCCATGCGTATGTCCAGCGCGAAAAACGAGTCTCGGCGACAAAAGCCAGTTGATTCGTTTACACATAAACAAGCCGCCTGCTTCCAGCTTGGAAAAAGGCGGCTTGTTTGCTATCCAGACCGTTCTCGATTGTCGCTTTCTTCGTAAACCCGGCTACCTCACTGGCGGGCATGTCAACGATTTGCCGTTGTCCTTCGCAGAAAGGCTCATGATGTACGGCACAGCTACACGGCTCCACTCTTGTGCGGATGGGGCTGCCGCCATGTCTTGCGGCGAACACGCTTGCAGCATGGACGTACCGACGCTTCCTCCCGGGTCAAGCGCGACTGCCGCCATCCCCTTCGGCAATTCTTGCGCCAGCGATTGAGTCAGCCCTTCGACTGCGAATTTGGATGCGCAATACGGTGCTACATACGCTTCCCCGACTCGCCCCCAGTACGAGCTGATGTTTACAATCACTCTGCCCTCCGGATTGGGTACCATTTTCGGCAAAAAAGCGCGACAGACGTAAAACACGCCGTTTACATTGACATTCATGACTGTCGTAAATTCTTCTGGCGACAGCTCCATCAGCAGGCTATTGCGATTGATCAGGGAGGCGTTGTTGAGGAGAAGATCCGGTACGCCAAGCTTGCTGCACACTTCCTCTGCCCAGCTTTCCACCCGCTTCCCGTCGGAAACGTCGATCGTCGAAAAATGATGCCTTTTTCCAAACTCGCGATTCAAGTTCCACACTTCTGCCATCGAGCGGCCGCATCCCGCGACGACCCAGCCCGCTTCATGAAACCGCTCCACCATCGCCCTGCCCAATCCCCGGGTCGCCCCTGTAATGACCACCAGCTTGCTTGCAGACACAACAATCACCGCCTTTTATAAACTTATTATATATAATAGTATAGTAAAAGGCGAAAAGGAATCCCCTTCCAGCAAATCAAATCCAGAAGAGGTTCCTTCTCTTTACGGCTCAATCAAAATGGCAATTCGGGCAGCTGATACCATTCGCCAGACATCCATTCGCGGGCTTTCCAGCGCAGGACATCCGGCCGCACGAGTGGCATGATTTGTTGGAAAAGCTCCACGCGTTCGATATCGGTCATCGGCACAAAAGCTTCTGCTGCGGCCAAATCCGCCTCCAGCTCGTCCATTTTGCTCACGCCCAAGATCGCTGTTGCGACAGGCAAACTCCATGTATAGCGCAGCGCCTGCTCCGTCCACGGAGCCAGCTTGCCCAGCCCCATCACCTTCATCCCGATGACGGCCACGCCTTTTTCGACTGCTTGCGGCACGAAATCATGGACAAAGCTGTAGATGAAATGATCCAGAGCAGACAAAGCCACGAGCGCACTGTCAAAAGGAAAACGGCGAATCGCTTCTGCCAGCAAGCGCGGGTCGGTATGTCCGCTAATGCTGATTTTGCGGATCAGTCCCTGCTCTTTGGCTTCCAGCAGAGCTTCCAGAGCGCCGCCTTTGGCAAAAATCGCTTCCAGATCGTGCGGCTGCATGATGTTGTGCATGCGCCACTCGTCGACGTAGTCCGTCTGGAGCCGCTTCAAGCTGCCCTCCAAATCTTTCAAAGCCAAATCGCGGGTGCGTCCTCCCGTCTTGGTCGCGATCCACACGCGGTCGCGCAAGCCTTTTAACCCCAAGCCCACCCGGGTCTCCGACTGCCCGTCGCTGTAGCTCGGAGCTGTATCGAAGTAGTTGACGCCCGCTTCTACTGCGCGGCGAATAATCGCGATTGCCTGCTCTTCGCTGCAATCGTGCTCGTCCACGATCCGCTGCGCACCGAATCCGAGCAAGGAAACTTGATGGGGATCTCGTCCAAATGATCGGGTCTGCATGCTGGTGGTTGCTCCTTTCGGATGTAAAACAAGACGCCCGATTCCGAGCGCCTTGTCATGGTCATTGTTGTTTATTTGTATGTCTCGTAAGCTGTGGTCAGCAGGTTGGAGATGGTTTGCAGATCGTTGTTCTCGATCTGATGGCGCTCGATCATCGTCATGATTTTGCCGTCCTTCATGATCGCAAAAGACGGAGACGACGGCGCATAGCCTTCAAAATACTCGCGGGCTTTTGCCGTAGCTTCTTTATCCTGACCTGCGAATACAGTATAGATGTTGTCTGGCTTGGTGGAATGGCCCAAGGAATGAACCACTGCCGGACGAGCGAGTCCTGCTGCGCAGCCGCATACGGAGTTAACGACTACGAGAGTCAAACCTTTTGCATTCGGCAATGTTTGTTCAACTTCCTCTGCCGTGCGCAGCTCTTGAAATCCGTTGCGGGTCAATTCATCGCGCATCGGTTGAATCACTTGGCTCATATACGCTTCATAAGACATCATGGGGCAACCTCTCCTTTGTATCACGTTTCCATTTACGTATTATTATAACCTGATCGAGCCCTCGCGAGAACGCAGAAGTGCTTTCGTTCTACACTTCCATCAAAATGGTGAGGATCATCGGATTGCGTCCGGTCTTTTCATAAATAAACGGCTTGATTACTTCATTGATCTGGGATTTCAGCTCAGACCATTCCTTGATCTTCTTGTCGAGCGCTTCCTGGAGGCGCTGGCGAACCAGAAGCGTCGCTTCCTGAATGAGCGACTCAGAACCGCGCACATAGACAAAACCGCGGCTGACGATGTCTGGTCCCGTGAGAATCTTGAAGTTTTTCATATCGAGGCTGACGACGACGACCATCAGGCCATCTTCCGCCAAATGCTTGCGGTCGCGCAGAACGATGTTGCCTACGTCTCCGATGCCGCTGCCGTCGATCAGCACGATTCCGGCGTGCACCTTGCTGAGCCATGCCTTTTCACGGTTGCAGTTCAGCACTTCCCCGTTGTCCATGAGGAAAATGTTGCTCTCGTCAATTCCTACTTGCTGCGCCAGCTTGGAGTGCGTCTTCAGCATCCGGTATTCACCGTGAATCGGAATGAAGTATTTCGGACGAATGAAGTTGAGCATGAGTTTCAGTTCTTCGCTGCTTCCGTGTCCAGACGCGTGAATGTCAAACACGTGACTGAGCACGACGTTTGCGCCTGCCCGGTACAGCTTGTCTATCGTCCGGCTGACATTGATCGTGTTGCCCGGAATCGGCGAAGCAGAGATGATCACCGTGTCTTCCGGATAGATCGACACAGTGCGGTGCGATCCGGAAGCAATCCGGGTCAGCGCCGCCATCGGCTCGCCTTGACTTCCCGTGCAAATAATCAGCACCTGATTGTCTGCGTAGTTGTCAATGTGCTTGATATCAATCAGCATACCCTCAGGCATCTGGATGTAGCCCAGTTCTTGTCCAATCAGGAACACTTTTTCCATGCTGCGGCCGATGACCGCGACTTTGCGGTTGCACTGTTCAGCGGCATCTACCACTTGTTGCAGACGATGCACGTTGGACGCGAATGTAGCCAGGATGATGCGACCGCGCGCTTTGCGCACCACATCGAGAATCCCCTCGCCAACTGTGCGCTCTGACATGGTGAAGCCGTAGCGCTCACTGTTTGTACTATCGGAAAGCAAAGCCAAAACGTCGCCACTCGCGCCGAGTTTGGCAATTTTGCCGTACTCTGTGGTCTGTCCGACTGGAGTCATATCAAATTTGAAGTCGCCTGTATGGATAACCATGCCTTCAGGCGTGTGGAGCACAACCCCGAGCGAATCCGGGATGCTGTGATTCGTACGGAAGAAAGTCGCTTTCAGTCGATTGAACGGAATTTCCGTATCTTCCGAGATCGGAATCATCTTCACGTCATTTTGCATGCGATGCTCTTCCAGCTTCGCCTTGACCAAGCCCAGGGTCAGACGACCACCGTAGATCGGCACGTTAATTTGTTTGAAAATATAAGGAATCGCTCCGATGTGATCCTCATGTCCGTGCGTTAACAAAAGTGCTTTAATCTTGTGCTGGTTGTCCACCAAATAGGAAATATCGGGGATGACCAGGTCGATACCGAACATTTCATTTTCGGGGAACTTCACCCCGCAGTCAATGATGATAATTTCATCCTCATACTCGACGCAATACATATTTTTTCCGATCTCGCCGAGGCCGCCCATTGCGAAAATCTTAACGTCGCTCAAACTCTTTCCTCCTAACTTCATCGTGCATGATTTTGGGAACCCGAACCAAGCATGCCATTCTTATTGTAACACAACGCGAGGCGTTCGTTTCATCCTGTCTTGTTAATTCCACACATTCATCTTCGGTCAATATTAGAAAACTGATACGCGGTATCTCCAACTCGAGCAAAAGCTGGGCATCAAGCGACTGCTCCGGCCGCAAGCCCCCTTTTGCACGTGTAAGGATTTTCTACGAATGACCGCTTTAAAAAGACTTCAGACTACATGGCAAGCCCGTTTTCCAACACGAAAAAGGAGAGCCTCCGCCATGCATTCTTCCATGAACATGTTCCTCACGCGCAGCTTTCTCGCTACACTGGCCGCAAGTTTGCTGCTGTTCTTTTTCCAGTATGCCCCAGCAAATGCCCAGCCGCCATATGCCAAATGGGGCAGATTGGCGATGCAGGAAACGATGCAAAAATATCCGCACGCGCAAATCGTAGACTATTTGCATGTCGGGCGCATAGCAAAAACGCCCACCACGTCAGAGGAGACGTTCAAGCTCTTGCTCCAGCAGGGCAATCGCAGGTGGGCGCTTCTTGTGCATATTGAATTTGAAAACCAAACGGAACGAGTCGTGAACATCACGTACGAAGAAACCGTCTGAGTCTAGTCAGCGAGCTGTTCCATTTCTTTCATCATTTGCTCCATGTCCATGTCCGCCGCCATGCCGTAAGCACGGCGCATGTTGCCGTCACCGTCGACGAGGAACATGCGTGCGGTGTGGGCAAAAGAACCGTCAGGCTGCTTCAGTACCGCGATCCCGAAGTCTTTCGTTACTTTTTCCACCGCCTGGGCATCTCCGCGCAAAAACTTCCAGCCGCTTTGATCAGCCTTGAACTTCGCTGCATACTGCTGCAAAACCTCAGCCGTATCAAAGTCGGGGTCGAAGGTGATCGAGACAAACTCAACCTTGTTGCCGAACAGCTTTTTCTCCTTCAACTGATCCTGAAGCTTGGACATGTTGTACGTCGTTGCCGGGCAAATATCAGGGCAATTGGTAAACATGAACTCGACAAGGCGCACCTTGCCTTTGCCTTGCGAGAACGTATAGGAAGTTCCGTCACTGTTGTCCAACGAAAAGTCCGCGATCGGCTTCATCACCGGAATCGGATCTTTTGCCAAGTATTTGTAGCCGAACACACCTACAATCGCAAGGATAATCAAGCCTGCCAGCACCGTAAACCAATGGCGCTGCAACGCTGACCCTTGTTGCTGTGCTCCTTCACTCACGATTTCCTGCCTCCCCTGCACATCTCATGCGCCATCCCGCTTTGCTTGCAGCGGCGAGCAGCGCACATTTTCTCTGTCTTTCTAGACTTCTTTTTCCCCAGGCCATGCCAGCATTCCGCCTACCATATTGGCAGCGTCAAAGCCAAGCTCACACAAATATTCAGTTGCCCGGTGGCTGCGTGCGCCGCTTCGGCACACCATGATGACCGGAATGTCTTTGTCCAGCTCGTCGGTGCGATGCGGCAAAAAGCCGAGCGGAATCAGCTTGGCCTCTTTGATATGGCCTTCGTTCCACTCCTCCACCTCGCGTACATCAATCACCTGAAGCTGTTCTTTTGCCGCGAGCTTTTCCAGCAGCTCTTGTGGTGTAATTTCCTTCACGCCATGGCTCATCGCGTTTTTTCCTCCTATATGTACAATCGTTTAGTCGTTTTCTGCCATTTCCATCATATCATAGGCCCCAGGCGTTTTCTAACGGCGGGAGCTGCGAAAGCGCCGAGATATAGGGGCAATTTTGTGACAGCAAGGCTCGGTTGCTTGCAAGTTCAAAGAATTTACAAAAATGACCATAAAATTATAAAATTACAAGTAAAAAACCATGTCTGCCAGTTCATGAAAAAGAACGCTGATAATTGATGAAGCTTAGCGTGAGGGGGAGTTATTTCTATGATGTATGTCCTTGGAATTTTGGCTGTTTGCACTCTGGCTGCGGTCCTCTTGTATGCCAAAAAAGGAAAACAATCTCGTGAGGCAACTCATTTGGTTTCAGATGAAGGAAACCCTCATACAAACCATGTAAACAGAGCTTACCAGACAGGCTCTCTGGATCTTATGGGCAACAGCATGAACGGGTAAATCTTTAAAATCCACAAAATCCACCCCGATAACTTAATCATTTGATGTTGACAGCGAAGTATGGTTTTTCATACAATTATGACAACAACTGAAAGCTACATTTTCATCAAGAGCGGTGGAGGGACAGGCCCTATGAAACCCGGCAACCAGCAAGCGAGTCTTGCGCGGTGCTAATTCCTGCAGAATCCATAGATTCTGAGAGATGAACGCACACCCGTGCATAGCCGGAGCCTTCTTCTACTCAGGAGAACGCTCCGTTTTTTTATTTCCTTACCCCCATATAAAAAGGAGAGATGATCATGTCTGACCAACAACAATGGAAACCGGAAACGCTCGCCGTACACGGCGGACAGGAGGTAGACCCGGTAACAGGCTCGCGCGCGGTTCCGATCTACCAAACGACTTCCTACGTCTTCCGTGACACGGAGCATGCTGCCAACCTGTTTGCTTTGAAAGAGTTTGGCAACATCTACACGCGCATCATGAATCCGACCCAAGACGCATTTGAAAAGCGCGTCGCTCTGCTCGAAGGCGGCGTAGGTGCGCTGGCAACCTCTTCCGGTCAGGCAGCCATCACCTTCTCGATTTTGAATATTGCGCAAGCGGGCGACGAGATTGTCGCATCCAGCAGCTTGTATGGCGGGACGTACAACCTTTTTGCCCATACGCTGCCACGCCTGGGCATCAAAGTACACTTTGTGGATCAGTCCAATCCGGACAACTTCCGCGCGTTCATCAACGATAATACCAAGGCGCTCTTTTGCGAGACGATCGGCAACCCTCGCATCGACGTGGCCGACTTGCAGGCAATTGCGGACATCGCGCACGAAAACGGCGTGCCGCTGATTGTCGACAATACATTCGCTTCGCCAATCCTGACCCGTCCGTTCGAGCACGGAGCTGACATCGTCGTTCACTCCACGACCAAATTCATCGGCGGACACGGCACGGCGATTGGCGGCATTATCGTAGATTCCGGCAAATTCGACTGGAACAACGGCAAATTCCCTGGTCTGACGACGCCAGACCCAAGCTATCACGGAGTCGTTTATACAGAAGCAGTCGGCCCGCTCGCCTACATCATCAAAGCGCGCGTGCAACTGCAACGCGATATCGGCGCTGCCGTAGCTCCTATCAACTCTTTCCTGTTCCTGCAAGGTCTGGAGACACTCCACCTGCGCATGGAGCGCCACAGCCAAAACGCACTCGCGGTAGCGAAATTCCTCGCCGAGCATCCGGCAGTGGAATGGGTCAGCTACCCAGGTCTTGAAGGCGACGCCAACTACGCACTCGCGCAAAAATATTTGCCAAAAGGCGCTGGCGCCATCCTCACCTTCGGCATCCGCGGCGGCGTGCAAGCAGGCAAAACATTGATCGAATCCGTAAAGCTCTTCTCTCATTTGGCAAACGTAGGCGACTCCAAGTCGCTCGTTATCCATCCGGCGAGCACGACGCACCAGCAAATGAACGAAGCGGAGCAATTAACGGCAGGAGTAACTCCCGGATTGATCCGTCTGTCTGTCGGAACAGAGGCGATCGAAGACATCATCGGCGATTTGAAGCAAGCTTTGGAAGCAGCTGTTGCCGTGAGCAAGGTATAGGTTTTCCTACAACACCATACCTTTTCATTCAAGCGAAAACGAAAAAACCACTCTCGTCAGGGAAGTGGTTTTTTCGTTTTTTTGTGTCTTTCACTGGATAGTCTCAACTAAATCAGCAGAGAAAAAAGAACAGATGCGAAAATCATTGAACTATTCATTCTAAATAACTTGAATTAACAGTTCGAATATTTTAGAATTTGATCTATGAAAAAAATGGGAAAAGGGTGATCCGCTTTGAAAATATGGAACATCGGCAGTGCACGCACCACCTACCAGCTCGACTTCGCTTGCTCACCGCTTTTTGAAGCCGCACTCGGAATCGCCGTCGCCACTTACGATCAAATTCACCACACGCTGGAGCATCCGCCTGAGCACTGGAGCAGCATGCTGAGCGCGCTTCCGCAATCCGTCCAGCTTGAAGTTGATTACGCCAAAAGGCACAACACTTGGAAGACGTTGCTGCAACTGCTCCACCACCAGCCTTTTGCCGATCTCGAATCGTTTTTGCATGTTGTCAGCGAGCTGTCGGCAGAAGAGTTGCGCTACCACGCCCTGCCTTTTTTGGGCCAGGAACGACAGCAAGCACGCGAAAATGCCGCGCAGGGCAGCGCAGCAGACGCCGAGCTTTTGCAGGCAGCATGCCGGGACCACCTCTTTTTCGCAGCGTATATTGCCCATATCACCTCTGTCGACGCAAATGAACTGCGCCAGCATCTGCTCACCTTGATGGAAGGCTGGTATCAGACACACATCAAGCCGCAAGAAGCCAGCATCCGGCGTATGTTGGAAAAGGATTCGTCGCAAAAGCGCGCAATGCAGGACAAGCTCGATCCTGAGGCACTGGTGGAGTGGGCAACCGGAGCAAGCTATCCCCCTGAGCCTGCGGTCACTCGTGTGCTGCTAATCCCCCAAGCGATTTATCGGCCCTGGACGGTGCAGGCCGATGACGCGGGCACGAAAATTTTTTACTACCCGGTCGCCGATGAAAACATGAGCGAGCACATCGACCCGTACCAGCCGCCGCAGGCTCTGGTGCAAAGCTTCAAGGCGCTCGGAGACGAGCAGCGGCTCCGCATGGTCAAAATGCTGGCGGAAAAAGAGCTGAGCTTGCAGGAATTGACCGACGTCCTGCAAATGGCAAAATCGACGGTTCATCACCATTTGTCCATGCTTCGTGCCGCGCGTCTGGTAGAAGCTTCCGGCTCCCGGTTTCGCCTGCGCAGCCAGTCCGTATCCCAGCTTTCCCTCCTGCTCGATCAGTTTCTGGAAAGGGGATTTTGATGATTCCGCTCTGGAAAAACCGTTCCTACACCTGTATTTTGCTCGGTCAGCTGATCTCCGAGTTTGGCGCATCGCTTTCGACGCTGGCAAACAGCTGGCTGCTCTACCAAATCACCGGCTCCCAGACCGCTGTCGGACAAATGTGGCTACTCTACTTTTTGCCTTCGCTGCTGGTGCAGCTTGTGGCTGGCCCTTATCTTGACCGCTTTGACAAAAAGCGCGTCATGCTCTTTTCCCAGTGGATGCGCTGTGCTGCTTTCGGCTGTGCTTTTTTGGCGATTTCCTATGCGCCTGACGCTCTTTGGCCGCTCTATCTGACATCGCTGATCAACGGTCTTGTTCAACCTCTGTACGTGCCAGCGAGCCAATCGCTGCTCCCGACCCTCGTCAAACAAGAATCGCTGCTGCAAGCCAACTCTTATCTGGACAGTGCCATGCGCATCGCGATGATTGCAGGCCCGCCGCTGGGCGGGATTCTCGTCGCGAGCATCGGCGGCACACATGTGCTGGGCCTGGTCGCCATCGGGTATGCCGTCAGCGGAGTTTTTCTGCTTTTGTGCGAAAAGACTTCGGTCCCTCCTGCCAAAACAGCAGAATCATGGCTTTTCATGTTCAAGGCAGGGCTGTCCGTCTTTCGGGAAAAACCGTTTCTCTTCTATTTGAGCCTGTACTCCGCACTTGTGCAGTTCGCGGTCGGTGTGACTCTGGTGCTCAATCTGCCGTTTGTGGCGGGCGAGCTGCACGGAACGGCTCTGCATGCGGGATTGTTTTTGGCAGGCTATCCGTTAGGCTACCTCATCGGAACTTTTCTGGTGCCCAAGCTGTTTAATCATCTGGAGCCCTCTTTAGTCATGCTCGTCTCCTTGGTGGCAGGCGGGTTGAGCTTTGTCGCTCTAGGCTTCACTCCGTTCATCGAGCTGGCAATCGCCATCGAGCTGTTGGCGGGGGTTACTGCCCCCTTTTTTCAACTGCACAGCACGCGACTCTATCAACTGCACGTCCCAGCCGGGATGATGGGACGCGTATTCTCAGTGCGTCTGCTGATCGTTCGCACTACAATGCCTATAGGGATCTGGCTGGGAGGAACGCTCAGCGACAGCGTCGGCATTCGCCCGCTCTATTTCGCGATCGGTGCGCTGATCGTGGCCGCTTCCGTCGGCGGGATTGCTTTGCAAAAATTTGTAAAATATAGGATATTCCATGTATAATAAAATGCGTGGAAATGACATCACCCCATACCCTATCTACATAAAGGAGAAATCTCATGACTCATCCTGCTCTGGATAGCCTGCTTGCCACCGTAAACCGAGTAATCGTGGGAAAAGAAGATCAGGTCCGCCTGCTGGTAACAGCTCTTTTGGCGCGTGGACATGTGTTGCTGGAGGACTTGCCTGGCATGGGCAAAACTGTACTCGCCAAAACTTTGGCCCAAGCGATCGGCGGAACGTACAACCGCCTCCAGTTTACTGCCGATCTGCTCCCGTCCGATGTAGTAGGTTTGCATGTTTTCAATCAGCGCACGAGCGAGTTTGAACTGCGCAAAGGGCCTGTTTTCGCTGACGTGCTGCTCGCTGATGAAATCAATCGCGCGACTCCGCGGACTCAATCCGGCTTGCTGGAATGCATGGAAGAACGCCAGGTAACGATTGAAGGCGTTACATTGGCACTGCCTTCGACCATGCTGGTAATCGCCACCCAGAACCCGATTGAATCAGAAGGCACTTATCCATTGCCAGAGGCTCAGCTGGACCGCTTCCTGTTCCGGTTGTCGCTTGGCTACGGCACACGCGAAGACGCCAAGGAGATTTTGCGCAGATTTCGCAGCAGCTCTCCTCTGGAGACGATTCAGCCCGTAATAACGGTGGAAAAGATTGCTGCCCTGCAAAAAGAAGTCGCCGCTGTCCACGTCAGCCAGGCGGTAGAAGACTATGTCATCGATTTGACCGAAGCTACCCGCAGCCATCGCTCTGTCGACGTCGGCATCAGCCCGCGCGCCATGCTTGCCCTGCTGCGCTCGGCACAGGCTTACGCTTTTGTATCCGGGCGCACTTACGTTTTGCCGGACGATGTCAAAGCCGTGTTCCCGAGCCTCGCTGCCCATCGAATCCGTCTGTCGATGGAAGCCGAGCTGCATGTGACGGAGCAGGAAGTGGTTATGCAAATCATGTCCAGCGTGCCGGCACCTGTTGAGGAAAGCGTGTAAGCCTGATGGATACGAAGCAAACCTTTCATGTGATCGGCTTTCTCCTCCTGCTTTTCGGACTTTTTTCGGGCAGCTGGTTTCTCTGGCTGCTTGGCGGATTTTTCTTTTTCATGCCTGCTGCCCAAGAGTGGTGGGCAAAATCGATAGTCAAATGGGTCAAGCTGGAGTGGACGAGCGACCAGACCCGCGTCATGCCTGGCACACCCGTGAACATCACCATTCGCCTGCACAACCGCTCCTGGCTTCCCCTGCCAGCTACGTGGCTGCGCTTTTCCTTGCCTGAGCATGTCACGGTGGACGGTGGAAACGAAGTCAAAACAAGCAATCAGCGCACCATCGTGCGACTGCGCTTTGATTTGCCCATCCGCCAGAGCGCAGCCAGAACGTTGACGCTGACCCCGCACAAGCGCGGTACGGTCTGGCTGACGGAAATTCAGTCAGAGACGATGCCGCTATTCGCAGACGAAGTAACTTTCCTGCCGATGCCGTTGTCTTTCTCCATGCTGGTTTACCCGTTGCCGCTGCCGCTTCCTCCGCTCGTCCTGGAAGAGACGCAGCCAGACGGCAGCAAGCTTTCGCGCCAGCGTCAGCAAGAGGATGTCACTTTTTTGCGCGGGACACGGCCTTACATGCCAGGCGATCGGTTCAAGCATATTCATTGGAAAGCGACTGCGAAGACAGGCACGCTTGAAACAAGGCTTTTCGAACATACTGCCCATCCGAACTGGCGGATCATCGGCCACATTTTGCCGTCCTATGAACCGCTTGCGCAACGGCATAACGATGAAGCCAATGAACGCATCATTTCTTGCCTTGCCGCCTTGTCCATGCTTTGCCGCAAAAAGTCCATCGGCTTCGAGCTGTTCCTGACCGTCAAGCAGCGTGGACGCGAGCATTTTCACCTGCCTGCTGGCAGCGGAAAATCCCATCATTTGCACGTCATGACCCAACTGGCGCAATTGAACCATTACGTGACGACGCCTCTGCCCTCCCTGCTCCGGCGACTGGAAGAAAGCCCGGCAAAAGAAGCGGTGATTCTCGTAACCGCGCGTCCCGATGAACTGCCTGTCGCCACCATGGAACAGCTGCTTCGCCGCGGTCACAAAATCGCCGTGCTGGATGTCTCGCAGGAACAGGTTGTATTCGCACGGCAAGAACTGGCACAAGCCAGGAAAAGGAGTGTGATGGCGCGGTGACCTTTTCTCTTCTAAGCCGCTGGACGCTCATTTTCTGGCTGGAGGCGCTGCTGATCGGTGGGGCACTGATGCTGTTGGGCTGGATTACGGCAAGTTTTGGTCAGCTGCTCTTCTTTTGCCTGGCCGCCTCCCTGCTGTTGCTCGCCGGAAGCTGGCTGTACCATCACGGTGGTCGGCACTCTCTTCTCCATCTGCTGCTCTATCCAGTCGTACTGGGGGTTGGCGTACTCAGCTATTACTTGTACGGCTCCTGGCTGATTGCGCTCGCTTTGACAGGCATTTTTTATTGGCGCGTGCAAACGGCAGTAGCCAATGGCCTTGGGCATAGCAGTATGCAACGCCGTTTCGTGCTGGCATTTATGGTCTGCCTGATTCAACTCGTCGTGGCCGCCTTGTACGGAACGATGGTTCATCCGGAAACGTTTACGCCTGCCCCGTACTTCGGCATGCTGGCCCTGGTTACGGGCAGCTACGTGTTGATTTCTCTCGCCGTTTTCCTGCTGCGGGAAGAGTCTCTGCCTGTCCGTCTGCCCGGCTCTTTGGGCGCTAAACTGGCTGCGCAGGTTGTCGGGACGCGGCTGGTGTTGACGGTTGGCTATATAGCGGCTGCCTCTGTCGTGCTCGGCCTTGTGGGATTTGTCTGGTCGTGGGTAAAAGGGCCGCTTGGCGCAGGGCTTTACATGCTCATCGAACCAGTCCTGCTCAAGCTTGCGGATTGGATCGGCGGCTTGTCGCAAGTGCTGAACAAAGACCAGCGTGTCCATAACGCCCTGGATGGTCAAGGTCAAAGCGAAAATCTCCCACTGGACCCGGTTCAGCAAGGTGAACCACTGTTTTCCGTGTTGGAGCCGTATTTGATTGCGCTCGTCATTCTCGCATCGCTCATTCTTTTGGGCTGGTACATGTGGAAGCGCCGCCGTCGCGCCGAACCCACAGCGGCACCCGCAGACAATACGGATTACGCGACAAATTTGTCTGCGCTTCCGCCGACTGTTGACGGTGACGCGGCAGCATGGGATGTCTCCCAATGGTTTAAAAAGCCGATTGGCCCGGAAGACGATCCCACTCGTTACGCCTACTATCAGTTTTTGCAAGCAATGGCGAAGCGCGGGGCCACCGTCCAGCCATATGAGACAACGCAGGAATTTTTCAAGCGATTGCAGTATCACCCGGTTATGACGGCACCAGCGCTGGAGTTGGCCGCCAAAATCACCAGTTTCTACGAACAGTATCGCTATCAGGAGCATTCGCTGTCGCCTGAGGAGCTTGCGGACATGCAGCAAGCTGTCCAGGCGCTGGCTGTCCACGCGGAAAATGACAGCCAGAGCCAGAGCCAGAGCCAGAACCCGAATCAGAGTCAGGCGCAAAACCAGTGACCAAACCAAAGAGCAACCACCCGCCATCGGCGTTCGTGGTTGCTTCTTTTTTTCTCTTGACATCCTCCCCTCTCTCCTCCATAATTTCCTCACTTTTGCCCGCTTCCAAATTGGATTCACCAAATAGTTAATCAAACGAAAAGGAGGGGGAACCATGCAAGATTTGCCGCTCTGGCTGCGCAAACACTTGTCGATTGCCTACGTGCCCGGCTTTGAGTTTTTTCTCAGCTTGCACGTCCTGGCAAGCCCCGATCACCACACGTCCCGGTTGGGCTGGGCACAGGAAACACTCCAGGCGCTTCCGGCATCGCTCGTCAAGCAACTGCATCAGTTCAGCAGCATGTCCAACCAGTTTCTTGACGCCATGGACTTTCTTGTACCGTGGGAAGAAGGCTATGAGCATTCCGTAGAGGCCAGTCTGGAGCGGGTGCAGGCGCTGGACGCGGCACAGTTTGTCCAATTGATGATGGGGCCTGTCTATCATCCCCGGCAAATGCAAAAGTGGCTGCAAGGCTACACGGATGACGCATTCGAACAGCTTAAACCGGAGCATCGGGACTTGCTGCGGCATCCATTGTCCGCCAAGCGCAGCTTTCTGGAATTTTGCTACGCCTATCTGCCGTTTTTTCGCGCAGAAGAAAGGCGCATTGAGCCGTGGCTGGTGCGCGCCGTTCATGAAGGCCAGGAGCAGATTGCCACAGATCCGGTCGGGTTTTTGTCGCAGGTGCATCCCCGGCTGAAAGTACATGAGAAATTTTTGCAATTTCACAAGGCACAAACGTATACATTCGCCTATTCCGAGCTGGCCCGCATCCATTTGCGCGTCTCCACGTTTGTCTCGCCGCATTTGCTGCTTGGCATATACGGGGAGCACATCTCGGTAGGTTATTGCGTCGATGTGCCGGGGAGCACTGCCACCTCAGCGATTCCGGCAGATTTTACGCTGAAAATGAAAGTGTTCAGCGATCCGACGCGGACGGCTATTCTCAAGTCGCTGCTCGCTCACCCTTACTGCACGCAGCAGCTCGCCGACCTGCACGGCGTCAGCGAACCGGCGATCAACAAGCATCTGAAGCTTTTGGTAGACGCTGGCTTCGTCTGGAGCGAGCGGCGCGGTAGGTACGTGTTTTACCGCGGGATTACCTCCCGCCTGGAGCAGTTGGCTGTCGATCTGCACGAGTTCATCGACATGCCGACACCTGCGCTACCCATCTCTCCCCCGCAAAACGAAAGGAGGAATTGACTTGTTTCGAGTCGCCAAAGCAACCTTTGTCCGCAACACGCTTGTCATGCTCCGGGCTTATCCGTGGTCGTTTGTCATCGGCCATATTTTGTCTGGCGTGTACACGGTGCTGTTCGCCTACTTTGCCTATCATTATGTATTTGCCGGGCAGCTGGACAGCCGCTTCCAGCACTTGGCTGGCACAGCCGATTATTTGTCCTATGCGATTTTGGGCGGCGCTTTTTACGCTTTTGCCGTCTCCACCTTGATGAACGTAAGCCGTTCGCTCATTACCGAGCTGCGGGAAGGCACGCTGGAAGCGGTGCTGCTCACCCCGTCTTTGCGCCGAGGGTACTTTTTGGGCAATGTCGCCCAGCAAGTCATTCGCACGGTGTTTGAATTTTCCATCATCGTGCTGATCGGAGCGCTGTTCGGGCTGAATCTCGTTCATACACACCTGTGGAGCGCGATTGCCGTCTGGATTTTGTCTACAGGTGCGTTTTTCTGCCAGGCTCTCGTACTCGGCTCGCTGATGCTGCGTTTTCGTGATACATACATCACGCAAAACACGCTGTTTGTCATCATGGCGTTCGTCTCTGGCGTCACGTTTCCCACTCCGTACTTGCCGGAATGGCTGCAGCCGCTCGGGGCGATCATGCCGCTGTCGCCTGCGCTGGACGCTTTTCGCCAATGCGTGATTCAGGGCAAGCCGCTGGTCGCTGTTGCTCCCCAACTGCTCCATATGGCCGTTTTGTCGCTTGCGTACCTCGTCATCGGCATGTGGGGCATGCGGCGAATGGAGAAGCGCGTCGTCGAATCGATATTTGCATAAAAGGAGGTCTTTTCCCGTGCTGATTGTGGAAAATGTGCGAAAAGTATATCGCGTGAAGGAAAAAGGAAGCTGGCTTCGCCAACAATGGAAGGAAGTAGAGGCCGTATCGGATGTGTCGTTTCGGATGGTGCCCGGAAAAATCATCGGGCTGTTGGGAATCAACGGAGCGGGGAAAACCACGACGATCAAAATGTGCTCGACCTTGCTCTCTCCTACCAGCGGAACGATTACGGTAGACGGGTATGACGCGGTCAAGGAGGATCGGTTCGTAAAAGCCAAAGTCAACATGATCGCAGGCGGCGAGCGGATGCTGTACTGGCGCTTGACCGGGCGGGAAAACTTGCACTATTTCGGCAGCCTGTACGGACTGCACGGCGGAGCGTTGCGCAGCAGAATCGATTCGCTGCTCTTGCAAGTCGGGCTGCTCGATGCCGCTGATACCCCGGTAGAGCGCTATTCCAAAGGCATGAAGCAACGGCTGCAAATCGCCCGCGGCCTGATTAACGATCCGAGCTATTTGTTTCTGGATGAGCCGACACTGGGGCTGGACGCTCCGATCGCCAGGCAATTGCGCAAGCATGTAAAAGAACTGGCTGTCGCGCACGGAAAAGCGATCCTGTTGACCAGTCACTACATTCACGAAGTCGAGGAACTGTGCGACGAGGTGTACATCATCGACAAAGGCAAGCTGGTCGCACATGACACCCCTGCGCAACTGACCCAATCGCTCAACCTGGAGACAGCTTTGCACGTCGTCATCCCGGCGCTTTCCGCTTCCCTTGATCTCGATTTGCAAAAGCTCGCCGTGCGCTACGGCGGCTCACGGGAAATTGCCGAAACAGATGAACACACATGGGAAGTGACCTTGCGCGGGCAAACCGATATGACCACGCCGCTGCTCTCGCTGTTAGCCGCCCATCAGTCGCCCGTCCTGCGCCTACATACCCAGCAGCCGTCCCTGGAGGATGTCATCCTGCACATGGCAGACAGGAGGGGCGCATGAAGCAGCTTACTGCGCTGTTGTGGGCGGAAATCCAGAAGGAGCATCGGCATTCTTTTCACAGCAAAATGGTGTACTTCAGCCTGCTGATCTGGCCCGCCATCATGTTCGTGACCGCGTATTATTCGTTTGCGCCGTTTCGCACAGGAGCCGATTCGCCGCTTGCCCGCTTCCTCTCTGCCGAGCAGCTCCCGCTGTTTTTATTGACCGGGTATCTCGGGTACATTTTTTTCTGGTGCCTGGTGCAATCCGCCTGGCAAATGAGCTTCGAGCGACAGGCCGGGACGATGGAAATGATTTTTATCAGCCCGGTCAATCGGCTGGCTTTCCTGTACGGACGTTCCCTCTCCTCGCTTGTCGAGGGCGTCTGGCTGTTCTTTTGCTTCACCCTGCTGGCGCTGCTGTTCGTCGGCGGGATGCATCCAAGCGGCTGGTGGGCGATCCCGCTCGCGTTTTTCGTCCTGCTTGTCTCAGCCATCGTCTGGGGCGGTTTTTTAAGCGTCCTCTTCCTGTTTTCCCGCGACGCGAGCTTCTTGTATACCGTCCTGGACGAACCGATGCTGATCTTCTCCGGCGTACGCCTTCCGCCGCTGGCTTTTCCACTGTGGGCCAAAGCGATTTCGTTTTGCTTCCCGCTCACCTACGCTCTCCAGCTTGTGCGCGGCTTGTTGATGGAAGGCGCGCCTCTGTCCGCTTTGGCGCCTGAATTGGCGCTGTTGGCCAGCGTCTTGCTGCTGCTCGTGCTGGTGACGGTCGTGTTGCTGAAAAAGGCGGAAAAGCACATGAAAGAGACGGGCAACATGGTGATGTACTGAGTTTTGCGCACAAAAAAACCGCTTGATCCGAATGGGAGCAGGCGGTTTTCCGCTATGGCATGACCAAGCGGTACAACAAGCTTCGACCGCCGCGCCATTTTATTCAAATACGAATTAGACAATCATACCAGAAAAATAGTAAAATTTGGACAAGTACACAGATACGGCTCAATCTTGAGGGTGGTCGGCTCATCTCCCCACGTCACAAACGGAAGGGAGGTGGGATCGTGGCAATTACTCACGAAACGCTTTCGCTTATGCTCCAGTTTGGCGGCTTTGTTGTCGGACTGCTGAGCCTAGTCGTAGCAATCGTTGTTGCCTTGTCCAAACGAAATGACCGCCCTTAAGCTTTGACGTGGCTAAGGCGGTCATTTCGTCCGTTTTACAAGTCACTTGAGCCGATCCCCGTAAAGGGGCCGTCTTTGTACCACCGACATGGTGTTACCAGCACCGTGTCGGTTTCTTTTTTATCGTTCCCGGTTGCAGTTATCGATATAACGATAACTTTCTAGCTTCATAATAGCACCCTCTCCCATCCATTGACAACGGGAGAGGGTAAAAATGATGGATTAGTCCACCGTCAGCAGCTTTTCTACGAAGCCGCCGATTTCCAATGTGCGATCGACGAAGTGTACCTCCAGGATCCAGTCGCGCGGATGACCATTGTGATCAGGGTCTCTCATCGGTTTGTTGTTGTCCGGGTGAATGTAGTTGACGATGTCTTCCCCCTGAATTTTCTCGTGCGGAAATTCGCCGATGAGGTGTCCGGCGTGTGGCCCGCCAAACTCCCAGCCGTTCTCTTCAGCGACCTGGCACATGTAGTGAAACAACTCGCTGCTCGTAATATCCGGCTTGGATTCAAAGTAAGCCTTGCCCAAATCCCACGCTTTTTCGATATCGTCGCGCAGCTTGATTTTCATCGGGTCATTGCCGAGTACGTACGTCCGCCCCAGATCAGCTTCCCAGTCCTCAAAAATCGGTCCGAAATCGAGGAAAATAATATCCTCTGGAGTGACAATCAGGTCCGGCGGATTCTCCCTGTATGGATGGAGCGTGTTTTTTCCGGCGCGCACAATTCGCTTGTGCCAATACTTTTTGATCCCGAACATTTGAAAGGCAAGCTCGTAAATCTCTTGATTGATCTGTTTTTCCGACGCCCCGCTGCGAATGATTCCTGTTTCTTCGATTCGGGCAAACAATTGCTCTGCTTTTGTTTCTGCTTCACGCAAAGCCCGGTGTCTTTGCACCAACGCCTGATTCATCTTCCATTCCCCTCCTCATTTTAATACGTCCGAGCAGGCTTGTACGCCACGCTCAGTTCCTGAATTTTGGAAACAATCACACTCTCGACCTGGCTGTCCACCGCGATTTTTTCAGTCGCCAGCGGCACGAGCGGCTCGTACTCGCCAATCAGGACACTGTGCTGCGCCTGTTCGAAAAGCGGCAGATCGTTCATGTCATTGCCAAAGCAAATGAATGGTTCATCCTGCGGGGCAAACCGCTCCAGGGCAGCGAGCTTGTTGACACCCCGGCAGGTGAGATCGAGAATGTCCTCTGCGGAATGGTGGTGCATGGTGACGTCGAGTTCCTTCAGTCTTGCCGCCAGCTCTTTCGTCCGGTCTGCCGATAAAATCAAGATTTTCAAAACGGCATCCAGCTGATCGAAGTCGATGCGGCTAGCTTTGCGCCCACAGTCGATATTGCGCATGACCGGGTGAGCTTCTGTGCAGTTATGAGCGTAATCCCACTTGTCATCAATCAAAAACTGCGCTTGATGATCAGCCAGGATACGAATGATTTCTGTTGCCAACTGGCCGGGAATCGCCGTGTAGCTCTGCAACCGTCCCTGATGATAAGTCATGGCTCCATTCGCCCCGATCAGAAGATGGTTGGCAAACCGCTCATCCAAAACCGGCAGCATATCCCGGCACGGCCTCGCGGAAGCAAACCCTACGGTGTGGCCTTCCTGCTCCAGTTCAAGCAGACAATCCAGAATGCTCTTGGAGATAGGCTGCCCCTTGAAGCAGATCGTCCCATCCAAGTCGAAAATAAACCTCATCTGCTCCCTGTCCCCCTTTACTCTATCACTTTCATATGTATCATCATAGAGTGCAAGAAGCCCTCTCTTGAAGGGACAGATTTCACAAAATGACCGGGTCAGATTCGCAAAAAGCGGCTTTTTACCCGAACCAGGCAGCAGCCAACTGCCGGATGCCCGCCTCGATTTCTTGTTCGTTCAAAGCCCCGTACCCGAGCAGAAACGACGGGTATTCCCGGATGTCCTGCACCCAGTACCTCGCTGTCCCGTACACCTTTACCCCGTTTCGCAAAGCGCGCTCCATCCACTCTGCTTCGCTGCCTTTTTCCTTGACGGTCAAAAACGCGTGCAGCCCTGTGTCCTTTCCTTGCACGTCCACGCGTTCCCCCATCCAGCGGGAGACAGCTTGAAGAAAAGCTTGCCGCTTGTCTGCGTAGCTTTTGCGCATAGCCTGCACGTGCCTGTGCCAAAAACCGTCGGACAAATACGCGGACAATGTCAGCTGATCCAGTCTGGCGACGGGCTGATCGTATTCCGGCACACGCTGGTAAAAGCGCGACAAAAGATCATAGGGGAGCACCATGTAACTCAGATTGCAGACAGGCAGCAACGCTTTGGACAGCCTGCCGATGTAGACCACTTTTTGCGGAGACAAGCTTTGGATCGCAGGAAGGAAGCTCTCTTCGTACTTGAACTCCCACTCATAGTCATCTTCCACGATATACGCGCTGGTTTGTGCCCATTCGATCAGCTCGGTTCTTTTTTCAAGCGGCATCACAAGCTTGTTGATAAATTGCTGGGACGGGCTGACGTACATGACAGTTGCCTTGCTGCTCAAAAGCTCTGGTATGGAGACGCCGTCCGCGCCTACCGTGATGCCCCGGACTTGATAGCCTCCGTTGACAAACGTGTTTCGCGCGCCGTCATAGCCAGGGTTCTCCACGCCAATGATCTGTTTCTCCCTGTCCAGAAGCTGTACCAAAACGGAAACGAGCTGCTGGGGAGTAGCTCCGACGACAATCTGCTCCGGGGTCGCCATGACTTTTCGCGTCTCGTGCAACAGCTTTGCCAGTTCTTTTCGCAGCTCGAACTCGCCCTGGTCCTGACCCTCTACCATGTAGCGCTGCTGGTGGTCGGCAATCACCCGGTTGCGCAGCTTGCTCCACTGCTGAAACGGGAAAGCTCCCAATTCGATATTGCCGTAGCGAAAATCCGTATGAATGTTCAAAGGGGCTGCCTCTGTCGTGCTTGGAGTGTGCCTGGTCGCAGGGGCTTCCGCCTTGTAGACGACCTGATATCCCTTTTTCGGCATGCTGCTGACATAGCCCTCGGACATCAATAACTGGTACGCGACTTCTACCGTATTTTTGCTGACGCCAAGCGACTGCGCGCAACTGCGAATGGAAGGGAGAAATTCCCCGTGCCGGACTTGTCCGTTCACGATTTCGTCTCTTAGATGGTGATACATTTGCGTAAAAAGCGGTTCTTTATCGGTAAACCGGATCGTCGAAAGTTCTCGCAAAAACTACCGTCTCCTTTCGGCCGTACTTTGTGCATTAGTCTATCACAGAAGCTGACTCTTCTCGACGCAGGATCGTTTTGTGTGAGGGCGTCTGCTTTTTTGAGCCTGTCTTTTCCGCACCTGTCAGGTATGTGAAGCTGCGCCGTTGCAGGGATGATCTTTTGGCATGCAAAAAAGCAACCTCTCTGTCTGCGAATCACGAATCGCGAATCGGCAGCAAGAAAGGTTGCTTTGTTTTTAGGAGTGATTAAAATGCACGCGCGTATTGCTTTGGCGCGTCAAGCTCGTCGGCGGACAGCTCGCGGATGGCGTGAAGCGCCCAGTACGGATCGCGCAGCATGCCGCGTCCGACAGCTACCAAGTCCGTATCGCCATTGCCGATCGACGCTTCTGCCAGCCTCGGATCGTCGAGGTTGCCGACTGCAATCACCGGAACATCCAGTGCCTGCTTGATCGCGCGGGCAAGCGGCACCTGATATCCTGGATGGATTCCCGGACGTCCGCCTGAACCGATCGGACCTTCGCCGCCACTCGACAAATGGAAAATGTCCACGCCCGCTTCTTTATATCTACGAGACAGCTCTGTGCTGTACTCCAGGCCGTAACCGCCATCTACGTATTCTACCGCGGAAATCCGCATGATCAGCGGCATGTCTTCCGGGATCACTTCTTTGATCGCCTTGATGATTTCTACGCCGAACAGCGCTTTATCCCGTCCGTATTCATCGTCCCGCAAATTCGTCAGTGGCGAGTGGAACTGATGGATCAAGTATCCGTGCGCACCGTGGATTTCAATCGTGTCCACTCCCGCTTCCACTGCGCGTCTCGCTGCCTCCTGGAACTTGACGACCATCGCTTTGACTTCTTCTGTCGTCAGTGCCCGTGGCGTTTTGTAGCGAGAGCCAGGGAAAGGAACCGCAGATGCCGAGACAGGTACTTCAGCGTCTTCCGCTTTGCGGCCAGCGTGAGCAATCTGGATGCCGATTTTCGCGCCGTACTTGTGTACCTCGGAGATAATGCGCTTGTATGCCGGAATCTGCTCATCGGACCACAGGCCGAGGTCGAAGTTGGAAATGCGGCCATCCGGTTCCACATCTGTCATCTCTACGATGATCAAGCCTGTACCTCCTACTGCGCGAGACACGTAATGGACAAAATGCCAGTCGGTCGGCGTTCCGTCTTGCGCTTCCACGGAGTATTGGCACATAGGCGGCATCACTACGCGATTTTTCAAAGTGAGTCCTTTGAATTGAAACGGGGTAGACAACAGAGCCATTGATTCCACTCCTTACTTTTTTTCATTATCATGCCAAAAGTTAGCGACCTCTGCAATCCCCCTGCTGCACTTTCGGGTGGTGGAGTTGCAGATTAAGCGGAAAAGCTGGGTTGGGGGCGTGCTTGGGAGCTGGTGGTGATCGGCGGGAGTTTCAAGGAAAAATGCCAAATACGAAAAGCTTGCTTGGGTTGACCTTCGTAGTCTGCTTCATCGGTACTTTAGGTGTGGCGAGGAAAGAGGCTGGTGAGTTCGACGTCAGTTTCAAAAAAAACATGAAAACAGATTAAGGCTTTTCTTGAAGAAGATTGCTGTATGCGACTCTTTCATGCAAAAAGCTCGTTGCTGCCTGCATTAGATTTTCCGCCCCTGATCAACTTTCAAAAATCACTCCCCGACCAAAGCCTAACGTTGACCGAGGAAACAGGAGAAACAAGCAGCAGGGCTTTCGGGCTCCTACCCAGCCGGAGGCGAAAAAGGAAAACGGCCTTTAAGCGGCAACGTGAATCCACTTCTCCGAACAAACTGCTTTTGACGCGGTTTTCCTGTTTCACCGCAGGCGGCCAGTTTAAGCTCCCCGCAAGAGGCCAGGTGCCCTGCTGCGGTTTCTCCTGTTTCCTCCCTCCACTACAGCTTCGCTCAACACCCACCTGGATTTTTCAGCAAAAAAAGCCATCCGCAACAACGGATAGCTTTTGTAAAAGGCAACGTCTATTATTCCGGCATCGAGCCGATGTAATTCGATTGCGGGCGAATGATGCGGTTTTTCGCAGCCTGCTCCAAAATATGAGCGCTCCAGCCAACCACGCGGCTCACGGCAAAAGTCGGAGTGAACAAGTTCTCATCCAACCCAACCGCGCGCATGACCGCAGCGGCGAAGAACTCCACGTTTGTGTTCAGCTTGCGGCCCGGTTTGTACTCGTCCAGCAGTTGCAAACCGACCTTTTCCACATGTGTTGCCAAGTCGAACCACGGATCGTCCGCCGACAGCTCGGAAGCCACCACACGCAAAGCCGTTGCACGCGGGTCGATCGTTTTGTAGACGCGATGACCGAAGCCCATCAGGCGGCCGCCGCTTTCCAGCTTGCTGCGCAGCCACGGCTCCGCATTTTCCTTCGTGCCAATCGCTTCGATCATCTCCGTTACTTCCGACGGAGCGCCGCCGTGCAGAGGACCTTTTAAAGCCCCGATGGCTGCCACAATCGAAGAAATCAGGTCAGACTCGGTTGAACCGACGACACGGCCAGCAAAAGTAGAAGCGTTCATGCCATGCTCCTGCGTCAAAATCAGGTACGCATCCAGCGCACGAACATGAGCCGAGTTCGGCTTCTCGCCTTTTAGCATGTACAAATAGTTCGCCGTGTGATCAAGCTCCGGGCTAGGGGAGATCGGCTCGCGGCCTTCCAGACAGGCGAAGCGATACGCTACGATTGTAGGCATTTTCGCAGCCAGCGCAATCACCTCGTCAATCGTTGGCGGGAAGCCTTGGGAGGAGCTGCCCAGCGCGGAAACGCCTGTGCGCAGCACACTCATCATATCGACATCTGCCGGGATCAGCTTCAAAATTCCTTTGACATGCTCCGGCAGTTCGCGGTTTGCTTTCAATTTATTCTTTAATTCCGTCAGCTCCTGCTCGCTTGGCAAATGGCCGAACCAGAGCAAGTGCGCTACTTCTTCAAACGTGTGGTGAATAGCCAGATCGCGCGCCCAATAGCCGCGGTATACGAGCAATCCGTTGATTCCATCTACCAGGCTCAGGTCTGTCTCCGCTACGGCGATTCCTTCCAGACCGATTGCCAAAGGATGTTGTTTTGTCATGATCGCCACTCCTTTTTCTTCTCTTTTCCCTTCAGTATATCGATTATTAATATGGAAGGGAAATAAAAGAAAAACCCGCTATCAATCACATTTTATAATCATTTGGCCCTTTGCTCCCCCCTACTGCCTTCCCCCTTGCACAACCGAAGGCATCGGTGGATAGAGCGCCTGCAAAATCTCCATGAAATGCTTGGCTGGCTCGCTAATTCCCACTTTCGGCACGAGCAGGTAAGAAGCCACCTTTGGCAGCACAAGCCCCGGCGTCGGCAGCTCGATAAAGCGATTTTCAAACAAATCCCGACTGACAGCCGACCGGGGCAAAAAAGACACGCCAAGCCCGTCTTCAATGAAGCGTTTGGTGATGTCCACCTGCGATACCGCCATCGTGCGCAAAGCAAGTCCTCTCTGGCGCAAAAGCAGCAGCAAATCGTCCCAGTAGCCCGGGTGATTGTGGGTCAGCAAACGGTTCGCCTGCACTTCCTGCTCCCAATCAGGCAAAGGAGCATCCATGTCGCCTCCGCTATGCGGTACAGCGAACACCACCGGATCTTCATACAGCAAGTACGTATCCAGCTGAAACTCGCCTGGCACCATCCGGGTCAGTCCCAAATCAGCCTGTCCACTCTGCACGAGCGGGCCGATCTCCACAGATTCGGCAATTTTGATCGAAATGTCTACATCCGGATATTGCTTGGTGAAACGGTGGAGCAGATGGGAGAAGCGGGCGCGGGCAATAATCGGCGAGACAGCCAGATGAAGCTTCTCCCGGTATCCTTGCCGCCACGCCTGCAAATCTTCCATGCTGTGGTGCCACTGTTCCAAAAGACCTTTTGCATGCGGCAGATAGCGCTTGCCCGCTGCCGTCAGCCTGACGCGTTTCCCAACCCGTTCAAACAGCTTGATCCCCAATTCCTTCTCCAGTTGTCGAATATGCTGGCTGACCGTTGGCTGGGCGATAAACAGCGCCTCAGCTGTCTGATGAAAATTTTCTGTTGTAGCCGCTACCAAAAACGTCTGCAGCACGCGAAAGTCCACACAATCTCCTCCTATCCATCCCCTTGTCTCTGTAGCCCGAAAAGCCGTCTGCCTTACCTGTTGTCGATTAGACAAGCTGTCCAGGGTGAAAAATTGGAACAAACACTTATATTTTTGGGTCTTTCTTCCTCATTTTTGAAAAAATTTACTGGAAATCACTTTCATCCTTCCCCCTTATGGTACAATACAAAATCGAGTGCGAAAAACCATTTACGGTTCGTACGCAAAAAAAAGAGAGAGTGTTACAAAGGGGAGGAACTCATGGAAACCACTACAAACGTGAACCCGCCACGCAAAAGCTCCAAAAAACCGCTGCTGATTGCGGGAGCAGCTGCTGTCGTTATTTTGGGGGGGCTCGGAACGGCCTACGCCAAATTCGACTTGTTCAAAAGCGCAAAAACGATCTACCTGCAATCGGAAGCGGAGAGCATGATGAAGTTCTCATCCAACGTTTCCAAGGCTTATGGGGAATACGAAGAGTACATGAAGCCATATCTGGAAAAGCCTGTGCACTCCACAACCGAACTGTCTGATATTGCGATAGATGCTACAATCCCAGACCCGCAAGCACAAAAAATTCTCGATCTGCTGAAGAGCGCGAAAGTCGTCATGCAAAGCAACATCGACGAGCAAAAGCACCAGCAGCAAGGAAATCTCGAAGTTCATCTGAAAGACAAGAAGCTGGCTACGATTGAGTACTTCATGAACGACTCGCAGTTTGGCTTCCGTCTGCCTGATTTTTACTCGAAATACGGCTACATGGACTTGAAAGACCGCGATGCCCTCAAGCAAAAATACGGTCAAGAGATGCCTAAGCGTTTCCTCACCTATCGCGAACTGATGGAAGCAGTCCGCTTCAACCAGGATGAAGTGAAAAGCGTGCTGACTCCGTATGCTTTGCTGTACGCAGATTCGATCAAGGACACGCAAGTAGCAATCAACAAGGATGCTTCCTTCTCGGAAGAAGGCTTCAAGGAAAGCGCTCGTGAAATCACTGTGACTTTTACCGAAGAAGAGGCAAAAGCGCTCGCAACCAAGCTGGCAGAAAAAGCGAAAGCGGACACGAAGCTGTTTGATCTGATCTACACCCGCTACCACAACGTCGCTACCTTGATGGCTGACAGCGGTTATGTGGTAGATGAAGTTTCCAAAGAAGAGTTCAAGAAAGACTACGATCAAGGCTTCGATGACTTGCTGAAAGACATTAGCGACAGCTCTACAGCGAGCAAGGAACAAGTGAAAATGGTCGTGCTCGTAGACGGCGATCACCAAATCTTGTCCCGCAAACTGATGTTTACTGGGGAAGACAACAAACAGGAAAACTTGTTCTTCTCAAGCACCGCTTACCAAAAAGGCGCGGACAGCTACTATCGCTTCGCCATCCACAACCCGGAAGATCCGAAAAACGGCGAAGTATCCTACACGTACAAAGCGACTGAGCAAAGCGGCAAAACAAACGGCAAGCTGAATCTCCTGGTAAAAGAGAACGAGCAGCCAGCGCTTGATCTGTCGACAACATTTGAAACCGTCAAAGAAGGCAAAAAAGTAGACGGCAAGTACGATTTCGCAGTCGTTCTGGCAGACGAATACTCCGAGCCGATCGCTCTGAGCGGGAACGTCACTGTATCCGAGACATCTACAGATGCCGGGCGCGATTCCGACGCCAGCGTGAAAATCAACTTTGACCAGGCGACTCCAGACATGCCAAAAGGTATCAGCCTGAAAATGAAGTCCAAGCAAGAATTTGGCAAAGCGCTGGAAATTCCAGCCATGACAGCTGACAATGCCCTCAACCTGGCAACCATGACCGATGAGCAAATGATGGAAGTCCAACAAGAGGCAGGAGCCGCAGCAGAAAAATTCATGGCGGAAAACGCCGAACTGGTCCAACAATTCATGATGCCATAAGCATCGCAACTGCGAGAATAAAAAGAACCTTGTCCACTGTGAAGTGCGGCAAGGTTCTTTTTCTTACATATATCCCATGTAGATGATGTAGACGATCGCCGCATAAAAGACGAGACGATCTACGGTTCCATAAAGCGCGCGCGACAGGCGCACACCTACCCAGCCCATTCGCAGCGGCCAAAACAGCTGAATACGCCCCACCAGCATGTCGCTGATCAGGTGCGAGAGCAATCCCCACAAGGCCGCCCAGCCCTCCGGGGAATCGCCCCAAAAAGCAGCCGGAAGCAACAAAATGACCCACGAATGCGTCAGCGTCCGGTGCCCAAGCCCTTTTTGCAGCATTTTGGACACAGGGCCCAGGAAATGCCCCAGCTTGCTTCTCGCCTGATCGATATCTGGCACTAGCGCCATCGTGGCACCGATTACGCTCCCCTTCCAGGAAGGGTACGCCCAGTATCCCGCGATTGCGCCAAGGAGCATATGTGTCTTCCACGTCATTTCTTTTTTCACACCGACTTTCTCAAGATGATCTTCCTCGTGCATGTGGAGTTGGCGTGAACCATTATGCTTCCAACAACGTCATGAAGCTGTCGGGATCAAGCTCCTCTCCCTCGATCACGATCGCTGTCATCCCAGACTCTGTTCCCGATTCGTGACCCTCGCCCGCCTGCCAAAAAGCCGCCTGGCCCGCCTGAATCGGAATCCGCTCGTCATCCTCTCCCCGCACCCAGCCCTCTCCGTTGACCACGAGAAAGAGCTGCGGGCAAACAGCCGGATGATAGCCTACTACCCCGCCGGCTTTTACATGAATACAGCCGATAGACACAGCATCTTTCGTACGCAAAATGCGGGAAAACACCGCGCCGACAGAATCAAAACGCTCGATCTCTCTCCCAGCCTGTTCGTCAAATCGGAATCGTCTCATCGTCTCTCCCCCATTTTTCGCACTGAACTCCTATCTTATCGCAATCGCCACATTCGTGACAGACTCTGTTTTCGGCGCTCTCCTTCATTTTGGTGTGGCGATATGCGCCTGTTTGAACCAGATGTCCTTGTAATTGGCTTGGCCCAGCGCATTTAACGAGACTCCGGCAAGTGCCGAGTGGTAAACCGAATGCTGCCTTGTATGGTACAAAAACAGCAGAGCGCACCGCTCGGCCAGTAGCATCTCGATACGCCGCAGCCTCCTTTGCTGCCCTTCCTCGCCCTGTTCCTCCGTCAAAAGCTCCAGTTCACGATCAATCCGCTCGCGCAAGGCCGGATTCCACAAGTTCCGGGCAAAGCTGATGTCCGAGCGAAAAAACTCGACCATCCCCAAAATCCACTGCTCATCAAAAACCTCTCCCGCCAAAACGAGATCGGCTTGAAGCAATACCTCCGGCTTTTTCAACGTTTCAATCGGCACAATCGTCACATCGACGTGGACACCATGCTCCATCAGCTGTTGCTGCACCCACTCGACGTTGTTTTCATTGCCCGCGCCTTCGTATGTATACAGCTTCAAGCGCTCTCCCCTGTAACCGCTGTCCTTTACGGCAGCCTGTTTTTCCTCGCGGCTTCCCGCTGCCAGAGCGGGTTCGATCCCCGGAACTTCCGGAAAAAAGCTGTAGGCCCGCCCGTAGCGGTTTCCTTTCAGTTCGGCAATCATCTGCTTGCGCGAGAGGATGCTATCCACAGCCTGACGAAAAGCGCGGTTTTGCTGCGGGCCTTGCCGATTCAGGTTAAACGCAAGGTAAGTAGCCCCTCGCTCCACTTGCTTCAACTCCTGCCAGCTGCCCAGCGGCTTCGGCATGCTCCAGGCTGTCTGGAAATGGACTTCTTTTTCCGTAGCAAAAAACTTCTCGCTGCGCTTGTCAAATTGCGGCACTACCCAGATTTCCACCCGATCCAAGTGTGCTCGTCCCTGAAAATAAGCGGGAAATGCCTCCAGAACAAACTGTTGCTCATCATTCGTCACCAGCCGAAAAGGCCCGCTTCCGACTGGCAAGCGACTGAACTCCTCGCCTTTTTGCTGCACCATGTCCACCGGAACGATGGACAGACGATCCGAAGCGAGACAGGCAGGCAGCAGCCGATTGGGCCGTCTTAGCCGGATGTGCAAAACGTTGGCGCCAAGAGCCGCCATTCGCTCCACATCTTCAAGCATCCAGCGATACGGCGATCCCGTCTGAGGATCAGCCACCCGCTCCAATGTCCGAACTACATCCTGCGCGGTCAACTCCCGCCCGTGATGAAACAAGACTCCTTTTCGCAAATAAAAGGTCCACTCCGTCCCTGCCGCATTCGTCTCCCAATGATGAGCCAAACGCGGCTTGTAGGCATGTTCCTTAGCATCGTAGCTGATCAGCGTATCGAAAATTTGCCTGACCATGTGCGACTCTGTGCGTCTGTTCACAAAAGCCGGGTCAAGACGGGGAATCGTTCTGTAAAAAGACATGCGCAGCGTGTCCAATGTCCGCTCTTCGACAATTTGACTGTGAAAGCCGAATTGCCCGGAGAGCCAGTCAAAAAAGCGTTCCCTGCCCCCGGCAGGAAGACGGGACTCTTGCAGCAACTGCATAGCCCGCTCCAGATCGCCTTGCTCAATCTGGGCTTTGGCGAGCGGCATGACAATCTGCTCGACACTGCGCAAAAAGACAAGCTGCGAGCCGATTCCCCGCCCTCTGCCCGGCGTCCATTCGATCCAGCCTTGTTCGACCAGCTGCTTGATGATTTTTTTGACGTTGCGTTCCGTACAGCACAAAATCTCCGCCAGCTCGTGAAGCGTAATCGCTTGCGCTTCGCCCTCCTGCCTGTTGGCAAAATGTTGGCGCAAGCGCAAGTAATGATACACAATCTGCAAAGTTGCCTCACTTCTTTCTGTAAAAAGGGGAACTGCCTCTGCTACTACTCTACCCTTTTTCTTCCCCTTTTTCCAACTACAATGGAGAACGAAAAGGGGGTTTTGATTTTCATGCCGATCTGGCGCAATCGACCGTTTCTCATCTTGTTTTGCACGTCCACACTGCTTGCTTGCGGCAGCAAAGTATACGAACTGGCCCTGCCGCTCATTTTGTACGACATGACGCAGTCAGCCATAGCGATGACCACGATGAAAAGCATCGAGTTTTTGCCCAACCTGCTGCTCGCCATGTTCATTGGCGTATGGGTCGACCGCTTTTCGAAAAAGCGCTGGTCGCAATGGATGGTCTTCGGGCAAATGGTGCTGCTGTTTTCACTGTACGCCTTGTCCGCGGCTGGGCACGCCCAGGTCATTCATTACTACATCGCCGGATTTTTTCTGATGGCGTTCAACTACGGCTTTCAAAATGCAAGGGTGAGCATGATCAAGCAAGTCGTGCCTACGCCGCTGCTCACCGCGGCAAATGCCCGTTTTTCGTTCATGAGCACGTTCATTGAAATTATGGGCCCAGCGATTACCGGATTTATTTTGCTGCTGTCCAGTCTGTACTCAGGGCTTCTGATCACAGGCGTAGCCTATATGCTCGCTTTCATCGCGATCTCGTTCCTGGAAAAAGCCGATCCACCTGCTGCGCAAAAAGCCGGGTTCTGGCAGGAGCTAAAAGCTGGCTGGGCCGAGCTGTTGAGCAATAAACCGCTTTGGCATATCACGCTGCTCGTCATTTTTCTCAACGCGACTTCCGGCATGTACGACGCCATGATCATTTTCTTTGCCAAAGATCATTTGCGTCTCGATACTTCTACATTGGGGCTGGTCTTGTCTGTCGCCGGGCTTGGCGGCTTGATCGGCAGCTCCATCGTCGCTCCGCTGCGGCGGCGCTTTCCGCTCGGGAAAATGATGGGCGTAACGATTCTGTCACTCGGCTTCTCCTCTCTGCTCATGGTCTTCGCCACCAGTACGTGGCTGCTCTGCCTGTCCCTGTTTCTCACCGGGCTGATCGCTACGATTGAAAATGTCTGTATCTGGACGTTTCGCCAGGAGACTACGCCCGCCCATCTGATCGGGCGGATTAGCGGCATTACCGGCTCGATTTTCAAGCTGGGAATCGTCTTCTCTATCTTCGGCTCCGGCTTCATGACGGTGTCGATCGGCCCGTGGGCAGTCTTTCTTGTCGCAGCTCTCGGCAACATGCTGATCTTTCTCGTCTACCGCAAGCTGTCCTTGTGGCGGCTGGCCTGATCCGGCAATCACCGCACTCTCGCTTTATGTGGCAAAGAAAAAGCCACTTGCAGTTTTTTCGTGCCTGCAAGTGGCTTTTCGTCTTCGCGCATGGTGTTTCGCTGCACGACAGCATTCCATTTGGTATCCTAGCCTTTATGCTTTGAAGCGGCTGATCATCTTCTCCAAATCCTCCGCCAAATTGGCGAGAGAAGCAGCCGAGGAATGAATTTCCTGCATGGAGGCAAGCTGCTGTTCTGTCGCCGCAGATACGTCCAAAGTCCGGCTGACAGCGGTGTGCGTGACGGAAGCGATCAGCTCCATCGACGCTGCGACTTTTCCCGTGCTCTCTGTCAAGGTACGCGAGGCTTCCGAAACGCTCTCCACGTCTTTTGCCACACTGACAACCGCATCGCGGATGTGCGAAAAGACTTCGCCCGCCGTCGCGACACCTTCCATCCCCGCTGCCACCTCGTCCGAGCCTTTTTGCATCGACGTTACTGCATCAAGTGTCTCTGCGCGTATGGCGCTAACCAGCTGGGTGATTTCCTGTGCGGACGCAGACGCCTGTTCGGCCAGCTTTCTCACCTCATCTGCGACTACCGCAAAGCCTCTGCCTTGCTCACCCGCCCGGGCCGCTTCGATGGCCGCATTGAGCGCGAGCAGATTGGTTTGACCCGCGATTTGCGTGATCACCTCGACAATTTGCCCAATCTGCTCCGAGCGGCTGCCCAGTCCGCTGACCGCATGAGCCAGTTGCTGCATCGTTTCACCGACGCCGTTCATCTGTTCTACCGCAAGCTGAATCGTCCGGGTTCCTCCCGTCGCCAGCTCCGAGGCGTTCAGTGCCGCAGCCGAGACATTTTGCGCACGCGCAGCGATTTGTCCGATGCCTGCGGTCATCTCCTGCACTTCCTTGTCGCCCTCTTCCACTTGATGCGCTTGCACATCTGCGCCTGTAGCCATTTCCTGGATCGTTTCCGCGATTTGCTCGGTTGCCTTGCTAGTCTGCTCCGAGCTGGCCGTCAACTGCTCTGCCGCAGCCGCTACTTGCTGGGCGTGCCCGCGAATCTGGGAAATGAGCGTGCGCAGATTGGCCAGCATCCGGTTAAAGGACGCAGCCAACTCGCCGATCTCGTCTTTGGAGGACACCGTCAGCTCCTTCGTCAGATCGCCTTCCCCATCTGCTATGGCAGCCAACTGCTCGTTAACGCGATTGAGCGGACGAATGATCGCCCGAATCAACAGTCCGCCAATGACGACAGCTACAAGAACTCCTGCGACACTAAAAGCAATCTGGATGTTGACGGACACGACTTCCCGTTCACGCAGCGACTGATCGTCGGCTTCTTTTTCCCGGCGAACATCCTCCATGAGCGTGCTTACCGTCGAATCAAGCTTCTTTCGCGCTTGCCGCTCCAATCCAAAATGATAGACCATCGATTCTTCCCGTCTGCCTTCGTCCAAAGCTGCCACGGCCTTGTCGCTTGCGGCCAAGTACCCTTGATAAAGTTTCTTCGCTTCTTGCAGCGTTGCTTTTTGCTGCTCCGTAATATCCTCGTACTCGTCCAGCTTTTGAAACAGCGCTTCGATTTTGCCTGCTTTCTCCTTCAACTCCTTGCGATACTCTTCATCGCCCGTGAGCACATAGCCGCGCTCGTCATTGTTTCGACCTGTGAGGGTAAACTGCATCTCGCGCAAATCGGTCAGGAACTCTCCGTCGTCGAGCATCTCCTCATAGGCAGATTTCAGTTGTTGCATATGAATGTACATATATGAGCCTGAGCTGAACATAACGGCCAAAATCAGGCTGAAAGCTAGAATGAATTTGGTTCTGATTTTCAAAAGAGTGCCTCCTCTTGTCGAAATGAATGTGATCATGTCGAAAATACTCGGATACCACCCTTTTTCTTTCCCTGTCCTTTTCCTCTTTAAACCAGGCTAAAAAAATATACGCATGTTTAGGGGCAAACGAAAAAGGCATCCTCGAAAACTAAGTTCCGAAGATGCCTCTGCGTCTATGTTTTACAAGCTTTTACAGCTTTTCAATAACTTTATCGATGATCCCGTACTCAAGCGCTTCGGCGGCGGACATGAAGTAGTCGCGGTCGGCATCCTTTTCGATCTGCTCAACCGACTTGCCTGTACGCTGGGCAATGATCGAGTAAAGCAGATTCCGATGCTTCATGATCCGCTCGGCAGCGATTTTAATATCGCTCGCCTGCCCCTGCGTGCCGCCCCATGGCTGGTGAATCATGACCTCTGCATTCGGCAGGGCGTAGCGTTTGCCGGGCGCTCCTGCCACCAGCAGCATCGCTCCCATCGAAGCAGCCATACCTGTGCAGATGGTGGATACGTCGGGCGCCACGAATTGCATGGTGTCGATGATCGCCATTCCCGCTGTCACCGAGCCGCCGGGGGAGTTGATGTACAAATGAATGTCTTTTTTCGGGTCCTCTGCCGCAAGAAACAGCAACTGGGCCACAATTGCATTTGCTACCTGATCATCAATGGCGCTGCCGAGAAAAATAATGCGATCTTTCAGCAGACGGGAGTAAATATCGTACGAACGCTCGCCATAACTCGTCTGCTCAACGACTACCGGAATCAAATTCATGCCAAACCCTCCTTTATATCCTTTAGGCTTTTAGGCTGCCATGCTCATACGTACGGACTGTGGCGGTACAGCCGCTGCCTTGCTTTTGCCAAACCCGGATGACACCTGAGTGATTACAGCAGGCTGGTCGCTCGAACCGATCGTCCACTCTGTCACTGCTGCTTCCCGTTCCACGTTGTTGCCGTTTGCCGGAAGCATGATGACGTTGTCTGCCTTCGGTTCGACCCGTCTTTCCCACACAACGACTGGTCTTGCTTTTACAGGCGCTGAAGCCTCTGCCTTCATGACGGCTCGCCTCCTTCTTTGGGATACACCGCGAGAATGACCTGATACGTCTCCTGTGCACTTGTCTTCGTCTGATACTTTTTGACGAGCTGATTGACGAGCTGCACGTATTCCTCGACAAAAGCTGCCCGCTGCTCCTCGCTGGCGAGGCGAATGCTCGTATCGAGCGTGGCACTCGGAATTTCTTTTTCCTGATCCGAGCGTTCCAGCAAAGCGAGGGCATCCCGCTTGATCCGCTCAGCCGTCTGGATCAAGTGCGACAAAGCTCCCTGATCCTTCATCTGCTGCACGGTGTCGTTAGCCCAGTTCAGCCCTTCGGAGAGCACGTACGTGCGAGCTATCGCCAAATACAGCACTTCAACCAGATTGCGGACCTGCCGACTCCCTACGCGCCTGACCAGCCCGACCTTTTCCAAAGCTTTCAGGTGATAATTCACCCGCTGTGGAATCTCGTTGATTCCCCGCGCTACTTCCGCCGCTGAAGCAGGCTCCGCCAATCGGCTCAAAATCTCGGCCCTGAGCGGATTCAACAACGCCATCGCCTGCTCGGGCGTTTCGACGATATACGTTTCCAGCTGTTCGTGCGCCACAACAACACCTCATGACATTAATCATTTACGTAAAAATAGTTTATTACGTGACAACTCGTTTGTCAAATGCTGGCCAAGCCCGAATTTGCTCGCAGACGAAAAAGCAGCTCCGCCCGTCAGCGAAGCTGCTTCCTTTTTCGATCACACCTTACCTCACAGGTCACAGGTGTGCAACGATCTCCCCGTCATTCGGCACAAGGACGCGTTTTTGCAGTTTGTGCTCGCCCAAAAACTCGCGAAGCTCGCTGCGCGACAACAGGCAGTGATTCCACGTCTCCATGTGGGCTACCAGCACGTGACTATCCGGTGCGGCTGCCGCCACAGATGCTATGTCCTCTTTTGTCATCGTGATCGGATCGCCCGCCAAAAACCTTGCCGCTCCGGCGAACACGACGATGGCATCTGGCGAGAACCGTTGAATCGTCTGCCCTACCTCGTCGCACCAGATCGTATCTCCTGCCATGTACAAGGTCGGTTCGCCAGGGGCTTGCAGGACAAAACCGGAAACTGGCCCCATCGCTTTTCCGATCTCGCCTGTCCCGTGCTGCCCGGCTGTCCGATTCAGGCGAATCCCTTGCCAATCATGTTCGTCCTTGATGGCGGTAACCTGTGAAAATCCTTGTTGCAGCAGCATTTCCTCGTCTGGCTGCTGGCAGAACACAGGTAAATTCCGTGGCAACAGGCTCATCGCTTTTTCGTCCAAATGATCGCGATGCGTATGGGTAATCACAATCGCGTCAACTCCTGCCAGCACTTCTTCCACAGAAAAAGGCAGGTCGACCAAAGGATTTGCCCGCTGATTCGGCGTATTCGGTACAGCAGGCAGCTCCCCGGCATCGCTGAACATCGGGTCGATCAAAAACGTGCGGCCGCCGTAAGCCACTTTCAATGTGGCGTGTCTAACAAGTTGAATGTGCATCTCTTCACTGTCCTCCAGTCCCGGTCGTATAATAGAAATGAGCTTGCTTTTATTGTAAAAAACAAACGCCTCTTCCCGCGAAACAAATACAGCGCCCCACTTTCACCGTGAAAGGAGATTTCCATGCCAGACCAAACCGACCTCGCCATTTTGGCCTTGCTGCGCCAAAACAGCCGCCTTTTGTGGAAAGACATCGGCGAACAGGTGCATTTGAGCGGACAAGCCGTCGGCAACCGCATTCGCCGCATGGAGGAACAGGGTATTATTACCGGCTACACTACACTCGTGGATGAAACAAAGCTGGCTCCGTCCCTCACTGCCATGGTCACCATGTTCATGAAGACGACCGATCATACGAGCTTTACTCGCTTCGTCGCCTCCCGCAGCGAAGTTCTCGAAGCGCATCGCATCAGCGGAGAAGGCTGTTATACGATGAAAATCAACGTCCCTGACCAGTCCGCCCTCAACCGCTTTTTGGATGATCTCCTGCCCTTCGGCAACTATCGCGTCAACCTGTCTATCGGCAAAATCAAATAATCGGATCATTGGCAATGGAATCAATCCCCCTGCTTTTTAGGGTTGCTGGAATATGTGAACAGGAGTAGAATGATGGATACGAAAGGAGGAGGATCGCCGTGGAAGATATGCTGCTGCTGTTTTCACTGGATGATTTCTTCGCCTTGCTCGCCCTCTTTGTGGGTTGCTTCACCTCCGGCTTTTGCCTGAGACGTTGTGATCACCCGCAATTGCAGGCTTTTCGTTGGAGCACGAGTGACAGCTATCAACCCTCCATCAATCCTTGCTCGGTTGAAACTTATCCGATGGCAGCAAGGCAACCGCTGCGCTTCCGCATCATTCGGCGGATTCAGCACGCGAATGGCGACAAGGATACATACAGCTCCCTTTTTTTGGACCGCACGGCTTGAACCACATCCAAAAGGAGGTAGATCTTATGATCGCCAAATATATCGGAGAAGTTTTGTTGTTCGTTGTCGGTTTGCCTATCTTCGCTTACCAAACCGGAGAAAGCTTGCACGCTTTGGCAGACGCATTCGCACAAATGTCCGATTTCGTTAACTGGAAATAAACGTGTCCGCTAGTGGGCAACGATACAAAAAGACCTGGCCGTCCTGCGACAGTCAGGTCTTTTTCTGCGGAAAAAACCTCGGCGTATTTCGTAAACGCAGATGTGCCCGCATGCAGCAGCATCTTGTCCTTCAAAAAAAAGGAGCGCTTGGTCATGACCACTTGTGTTACTTGGTATGAATGCGGTCGCCTCGCGTTGTCGGCTGGGAAATGACCAGAAATTCCACGTCTGCGCTACTCTCGTTTTTCATCTGATGCTTGGCCCCCGGAGGTACTTCTACCCCTTCCTGGACGCCAATCTCATACCGAACGCCTTCTACTTCAAGTACGGCCTGTCCACAGAGCACGAAAAAAAATTGCCGGGAACGCTCATGATAATGGCGCACCTCCGCCGTATTGGCTGGCATTCGCTCAAAAATGACGCTCAAATCCTGGCCTTTGACCAGATGCCAACCGTCGCAATTGTCGCCCCACATGTAATGCTCGGCATTGTGCTTGCTCACTTTTAGCGTATCGTTTGCCTGTTCCGCCACTGACTTTCCCCCTGTTTTTTACTTTCCATGATGACATGCCCGCAGTCTTGCTGCCACTGTTTCTTTACTTTTTCTCCCCGTTATGTTAAAATGTAATTGTATCGCAAATGAATATTCGTTTCGTTTATGGAGGAGCCTGTCATCATAGGGTTCTTTTTGTCTTTTTTTAGCTGACAAAAAGAAAAACCCCTTGATTACGGGCTCTTTTTGTTTTTTTTCAAAAAGATAAAGGGGGAAACCACATGCTTATTTTTCAGCTGGCTGTCATCTTGATCGCCTCCAAAATCGCCGGTGACATCAGTGTGCGCCTGGGACAGCCGTCCGTTTTGGGGAAGTTGCTCATCGGTATCGTTCTCGGCCCTACTGTTCTCGGGCTTGTCACTGACACGGAAATTTTGAAAGAAATCAGCCAGATCGGGGTCATTCTGCTCATGTTCATCGCGGGTTTGGAAACCGATATAGACGAGTTCAAGCGCACCGCCAAATCCTCCACCAGTGTAGGTGTGGCGGGCATCATCGCCCCTTTGGCTCTCGGGTATGTAGCCGGAATCACGATGGGACTATCCTCGATCGAATCGGTCTTTTTGGGACTCTTGCTCTCCGCGACCAGCGTGAGTATTTCCGTCCAAACGCTGAAAGAACTGGGCAAGCTAAAATCACGGGAAGGCGCGACCATCATGGGTGCTGCTGTGATTGACGACGTTCTTGTCATTTTGGCCCTCGCCTTTTTGATGAGCTTTGCGGGCGGCGACGTCAACCTGGGAATGGTCGTTTTGAAAAAGGTCGCGTTTTTCGCCGCCGTCATTCTCCTGTCGTGGAAAGTGGTTCCATGGGTTCTGCGTAAATTCGCGCCTTTGCAAGTAACCGAATCCGTCATTTCCGCTGCCCTGATTATTTGTTTCCTGTTTGCCTACTTTGCCGAGTATACAGGTGTGGCCGCGATCATCGGCTCCTATATCGCTGGTGTGGCAATCAGCCTGACCACGTACAAGCAAGAAGTCACGCACAAGGTGGAAACGATCAGCTACGCGGTATTCGTTCCGGTCTTTTTCACCTCGATCGGGGTAACTGCGCAGTTTTCCGGTATTGTGGAAAATCTGTGGCTGATCGTCATCCTGAGTGTCATCGCCATTGTCTCCAAGCTCGTTGGCGGTGCCCTTGGCGCAAAAATGACCGGGTTCCCCTGGAAAAATTCAATGGCAATCGGAGCGGCCATGGTATCGCGGGGCGAAGTGGCGCTGATTATCGCCGCCATCGGGTTGGAAAACAATCTGCTGACAGACGATATGTTTGCCGTCTTGATCGTCGTTGTTCTTTTGACGACGATTGTTACCCCGCCGATGATGAAGTGGTTTTTTGCCGACAAGGACGGACAGGAAGAAAAGCTGTTGATGAAAAAGAATGCGTAACCACAAAAAACAGGCTGCTCCGCGTCACGCGACGCCGGGGCAGCTTTTTTCATCGGCAGACGTTTCTTTAACGAGTCGTTTCGGCTTATCATGAAGAAAAAAGGAGGGTGTCCCGCATGAAAGTCGTCATCGCTCCCGATTCTTTCAAAGGAAGTCTCCCGGCCAAGCAAGCAGGTGAAGCGATTCGCGCAGGGGTACAACGCGCCTGCCCCCAAGCCGAAGTTGTCGTCTCGCCCATGGCAGACGGCGGCGAAGGAACCATGCAGTGCCTCGTTGATGCCACCAATGGCAAAGTTTTGACTGCGCAGGCCATGGACCCGCTCGGACGCACGATTGCAGCCCAGTTCGGCATTCTTGGCGACGGCGTGACCTGCGTCATCGAGCTTGCCTCAGCATCTGGTCTGTATCTCATCGCCAAAGACGAACGCAATCCGCTGCTCACTACTACATACGGCTTCGGCCAGCTGATTTTGGCGGGACTCGATCACGGGTGCCGACGCTTTATTCTCGGACTCGGCGGCAGCGCGACTAACGATGGCGGTGCCGGAATGCTGCAAGCGTTGGGCTACAGGCTGCTCGATGCAAACAATCAGCCGCTTGCTTTTGGCGGCGGCGAGCTTTCGCGGCTATCGCATATCGACGACAGCGACAAAGACAAACGGCTGGATGCGTGCCAATTTGTCATCGCCTGCGATGTCGACAATCCGTTTGTCGGTCCAAACGGTGCTTCCCGCGTATTTGGCCCGCAAAAAGGCGCCACCCCGCAAATGGTTCTCGCACTGGACGAGCATTTGCGGCATTTTGCCGACGTGATCAAACAAACGACTGGCACCGCCATTCACGACTTGCCCGGGACAGGAGCGGCAGGCGGCGGGGCAGGG
>Ga0065721_10003704_pt1 | contig 100073 bp, 79 predicted proteins | sample Mesricmetagenome_FD_59108 | JGI IMG/M metagenome (GOLD analysis project Ga0065721, IMG submission 59108) | Mesophilic microbial community from rice straw/compost enrichment Sample: eDNA_1 v2 (version 2) | ecosystem: Engineered > Solid waste > Grass > Composting > Bioreactor | place: USA... | reverse complement strand
GTGCCCTCGGCGGGCCCGGCGGCCCGCCCTGCTTTTGCGCCGGGAAAATACGCCGCGGTTCGATTTGAGATACTCCAGGAAAAAGAAAAGCCCGCGCCTTTCGGCGTGGGCTCGGGAGCCAGTTGTATTCGTTTATCGACTACGATTCGCTTTGCTCAGCCCCGGCGGCGGCGCGAGGCGGCGAGGCCGAGACCCGCGAGGCCGGCGAGCGCGGCGAAGGCGGAGGGTTCGGGGATGGCGACGGGCGAGACGGTGCCGTTGATCACGATGTCGTCGAGGAAGATGCCCTGGCTGGCGTCCTGCGTCTGGAAGTAGAGCCGGAAGATCTGGGTCTGGCCCGAGGTGAGCGTGCCGAGGGCGGCGAGGCTGGCCGAGTAGGTGAGCGGCATCGTGTTTCCGGCAGGGTCGGCGTAGCGCACCAGGGTGCCGCCGGCGGGCTCCGTCACGTCGCTGGCCAGGACGGTGCTGGACGCGCTGAAGTTCGCGGCGGACGTTTCGGTGACAAGGAAGACGCCGCGGCGGGCCGTGTCGCTGGCCGAGGCGATGCCGGCCTGGAAGCTGATCGAGTCGAAGGTGATCTGGTAGCCTTCGGCGACGGTGACGCTGAAGGTCACGTAGTTGCCCGCGGCGAACGCGTTCGCGTAGCTGACGGGTGTGTCGGCGCCGGAGCCGGTTTTGCTGTTCCAGGTGGTCACGCGATCGACGCCGAGCTCGATGACGTTGCTGCCGGTGTTGCCCGCGCCGTCGTGGTTGGCCAGCGCGGTCGAGAGGACGTTGTCCGCCAGGATGGTCGGGCTCAGATACGGACCGGAGTTCAGCGCCGCGTCGGGGGCGGTCATCTTGTAGTCCACCAAAACCGCGGCGGAGGCGGAGCTGGCGACGAGGGCGAGAAGGGCGCCGGTGGCGCCGAGTGTCAGTTTGGAGTTCATGCGGGATGGGTTGTTTGGGGGGAGGGGGGGAATGGGCGGTCGTGGTCGGCGGGCGGCCGGCGTTCAGCGCGAGACGGTGAGTTTGCCCAGCGAGAGCTCGGTCATCGTGCCGGCCTTGGCGGAGCCGCTGTCGCGGCGCGCGTCGATGCTGATCGCGGCGCTGTCGGAGCGGCCCCACTCGGCGAGGCCGAGCGGGAAGACGCCGCTGCGCGTCAGCGACACGCCGTTGCCCTGGAGCGAGATTTCGTAGCGGACGTGGTCGGGCTTTTGCGCCGGGCCGAGCGTGAGCGAGATGCGCGAGGGGAGGGCGGGCAGCTCCTGCACGAGCACGGAGTTGCTCTTGTCTCCGGAGAGCGTCTCGGGCGCGGTGCCGAGGTCGAAGCCGTCCTTGCGGTAGCCGAGGAGGAGGAGGCCGGGGCGCAGGCGGAGCGAGATGACGTCCTCCGCTTTCTCGGCGCGTTCGGCGCGGGAAGAGAGCGAGAGTTTGAAGCGGGCCTCGCCGGGCTCGATGCCCTTCGCCTCGAGGGCGAGATCCTCGACCGTGACGGTCACCGGGCGGGTGAAGAAACCGAAGTCCTCGAGCGGTTGGCTGACGAGCGAGACGTAGGTGTTGGGCCAGGTGGCGGCGCGCAGGCGCAGGGTGCCGTTCGCCTCGGTGGCGAAGCTGTCGAGATTTCCGTCCTGGCGGAGGATCGTCCAGAAACCCGGCTGCGAGTCGGCGAACGCGGGATCGCCGTCGTCGAAGTTGTCGACGAAGACGTTTTCGGCGCGGACGGAAACGAAGGGAAGGGTGAGCGCGAGCAGGAGGGCGCCCGTGGGGCGGGGACGAAGGGAGAACATGGTTGCGGGGATGCGCCACAAAATGGCGCGTGGCGCGCGCGGCTCAAAAACGGCTCTGCTTTACGCGTTCTGCTTTTTCGCGTTCCGGGCTTCCGTCGCGGGGCGGTTTCGCTACAAGCACGGCATGGCGATTTCGATGGAGACGGTGGCGCGGCGGCTCGGCGTTTCGAAGGTCACCGTGTCGAACGCGATGCGCGGCAGCGGCCGGATCTCCGAGGCGACTCGCCGGCGCGTGTTGAAGGCGGCGGAGGAGATGGGCTACCGCCCGAACCCGCTCGTCACCGCGCTGATGAGCGACCTGCGGAAGCGGCGTTCGGGGCGGCGCTGCACGCTCGCGTTCCTGAACTTTTTCCCGGGGCGCGACGACTGGAAGGAGCACCCGACCTTCGTGCAGTTTTTCCAGGGCGCGGAGCGGCGCGCGGAGGAGCTCGGCTACCGGATCGAGGCGCACTGGCAAGGCGAGGTGGAGGGAAACAGCCGGCGGCTCGGCGACATCCTCTACGCTCGCGGCATCCCGGGCGTGATCATCGCGCCGCTGCCGGCCGGCGCGCCGCGGATCGAGATCGACTGGAGCCGCTTCGCGACGGTCGCGATCGGGCAGACTTTCCGCGAATTTCAGCCGCACCGCGTGAGCAACCACCAGTTCCACTCGATGCGTCTCACGATGGAGAAACTCGTCGCGCGCGGCCTGCGGCGGATCGGCCTCGTGATGCCGAGGATGGACGACGAGAAGGTGGAGAACATCTGGGCGGCGGGCTTCATCGCCGCGCAGTTGAACCACGGCCTGCCCGCGATCCCGCCGCTCACCACCGCGAGCTTCAACGCGCAGACCGTCGTGCCGTGGATCCGCGAGCAGAATATCGAGGCGGTCGTGAGCACCAATCACCACGTCGTGCGCTGGATGACGCAGGCCGGGCTGCGCGTGCCCGCCGACGTGGGCTTCGCGCATCTCGACTGGTCGGCGCAGAAGGGGCCCTTCGCCGGCGTGGACCAATGCTCCGACCGCATCGGTTCGGCGGCGGTCGATCTGCTCATCGAGCAGCTCAACAACAACGAAATCGGCGTCCCCGCCCAGCCGAAGACCGTGATGATCGACGGCGTGTGGCGCGAAGGCCCGAGCCTGAAGCCGCCGCCCGATGAGGGGCGCGAACCCGGGGCGGCCACGGCGACGAGGGCGAAGGCGTCGAAAGCCGTCGCGCGCGGAAAGAAGAGCCGGAAGCGGAACGAGTAAACCAAGCCGCGATTTGTTCGTTTTCACGACGGAGCCTGAATCGAACGCCATGAGTCCGTCGTTACCCCGACTGCTGTTTCTCGTGTTTCTCGCGGGCGTGGCCCGCGTCGTTGTCGCCGCGCAGCCCGCGTCGTCGTCCTCGTCGCTTCCGCCGTCGACGCCGCTCGTCGAGAGCGAGGCCTTCGCGGTGAAATCCGACCCGAACCTGATCTCGCTCGAACGCGAGGGTCGCGGCTCGCGCGACGGTCGTCCGGTCTGGCGCGCCCGCGTGGCGCAGGAGGCGAAGGATCCGTGGCTCGCGCAGCTCAAGGCGCGGGTCGACCGTCCGGTGAAGAAGGGGGAGGTGGCGCTGCTCCACGTCCGCGCCCGCGCGGTGGAGACGAGCCACGAGAGCGATCAGGCGCAGTTTCGGCTCGTCGTCGCGGACGAGGCGAAGCCTTTTCCGCGCATCGCGTCCGGCCACTACTTCGTCGACCGCGAGTGGCGCGAGTTCGCGCTGCCCTTCGCCTTCGCCCGCGACTTCGAGGCGGGAACGGTGACCGTGATGGTCGATCTCGGATTCGGTCGACAGGCGGTGGAGCTCGCCGGGCTGGAGCTGCTCGCCTTCGGGTCGGAGGTCCCCGTCGCCAGCCTGCCGCGCACGCGGCCGAGTTATCGCGGACATGCGGAGAACGCGCCGTGGCGTCGCGAGGCGCTGGAGCGCATCGAGAAGATCCGCAAGGGCGAGCTCGCGCTCGAGCTCGTCGACGCGCGGGGCCGCGCGGCGAGGGGCGCGGAGGTGCGCGCGGTGCTGCGTTCGCACGCCTTCCAGTTCGGCGTCGCGGTCAACGTCGACACCTTCACGCTCACGCCGGAGCCCGACCGCGCGAAATATCGCGAGCACATCGCCGAGCTATTCAACGCCGGCACGCTGGAAAACGGACTCAAGTGGGGCAACTGGCTCGGCGAGAAAAAGCCCGGTGACTACCGCGCGCGCACCTTCGAGACGCTCGACTGGCTGGGCGAGCGCGGCTTCGCGATGCGCGGCCACGTGATGGTGTGGCCGGGCAAACGTTTCCTGCCGGAGAAGATCAACTCGCTGCTCGGCACGCCCGAGCAGGACCGTATCCCCGGTCTCGTGCTCGAGCACATCCAAGACATCGGGCTCGCGACGAAAGACCACGTTATGGAGTGGGACGTGTTGAACGAACCCGTGAACAACCACGACCTCATGGACGCCTTCGGACGCGAGATCATGGTCGACTGGTTCAAGGAGGCCGCGAAGGTGCGGCCCGACGTGCCGCTCTTCCTCAACGACTGGGGCAACCACGACCAGCGGCAGAGCCCGCAGCATGTGGCCGACTTCACGGAGGTCGCGCGCTACCTGATCGACGCCGGCGCGCCGCTCGGAGGCATCGGACTCCAGTGTCACATCGGCGGCGTGCTCAGCGCGCCGGAAGACATCCTCGCCACGCTCGATCGTCATCAACGCGAGCTCGGCCTGCCGGTGCGTGTGACGGAGTTCGACGTCGCGATCGACGACGCGGAGATCCAGGCCGACTACACGCGCGACTTCTTCATCGCGATGTTCAGCCATCCCTCGGTGATCGGCGTGCAGCAATGGGGCTTCTGGGCGGGGCGCCACTGGGAGCCGAAGGCCGCGCTCTACACGAAGGACTGGAAGGAACGCCCGAACGGCGCGGCCTATCGCAAGCTCGTGAAGGAGACCTGGCACACCGACGCGAGCGGACGCACCGACCGCGCGGGCCGCTGGAGCGCGCGCGGCTTCTACGGCCGCTACGTCGTCACGGTGCGGCATGGCGGACGCGAGCACGGCTTCGAGCTGGAGCATCGTTCCGGCGGCGCGCCGCTGCGCCTCGTCCTGCCGGATGAGTCCTGAGCGGGCGCGCCGCGCCGCTTGAATCGCGGCGCATCCGCGCGCATGGTGCGCCGCATGAGCCGGGCGCCCGACATTCTTTGGATCGTGACCACGCAGTGGCGCGCGCAGGCCTGCGGCTACGCGGGCGATCCCAACGCGCGCACGCCGGCGCTCGACGCGTTCGCGGCCGATCCGCGCACGGTGAACTACGCGCAGGCGGTGACGCCGCATCCCTTCGGTCCCTTCGCGCGCGCGGCGATGCTCACCGGCGTGTCGTCGCCGGAGAACGGCGTGCGCGACTACTGGGACGCGCTTCCGCGCGACGCGCGCACGATCGCGCATGTGCTCGCGGAGCGCGGCTACGAGACGGCTTTTTTCGGCAAGTGGGGCGTGGGCGAGCGCGACCGCTCGGCGCCGCTCGTCGGCGAGGCGGCGGCGCGCGTGGTGGTGCCGCCGGAAGCGCGCGGAGGTTTCGCTCACTGGGTCGGTTTCGAGGGCGGTTTTCTGCTCAACGATCCCTGGCTGCACGGCGATGGCGTCGAAGGTTTTGAGCGGGCGCGCGGTTATCAGAGCGACGTCGTGTGCGAGCTCGCGGCTCGCTGGTTGGCGCGGGCGTCGAGCGCGCCGCGCTTCGTGGTGGCGAGTTTGGAGGCGCCGCATCCGCCCTACGATGCGCCGACGCCGGCGGGTGTGCGACGTTTGCGCCCGGAGGAGGTGGTGGTGCCGGCGAACGTGCCGCTTGGCGGCGAAGTCGAGGCGAAGGCGCGTCGCGAGCTCGCGGGCTACTACGCGCACATCGCGGCGACGGACGCGTCGATCGGACGGCTGCTCGCGCGCGTGCCGGACGGAACGATCGTGGTGGTCACCTCGGTGCACGGCGACATGCACGGGGCGCACGGGTTGTTTCGCAAAGGCTGGCCGCACGAGGAGAGCGTGCGGGTGCCGTTGTTGGTGCGCGGCGGGAGGGGGCAAGGAGCAAGGAGCGGGGAGCGCGGAGTCGGAGGATCCGATGAGCCGGTGTCCTTGCTCGATCTGCCGGCGATGACGCTGGCGTGGAGCGAGAGGCGGGACTGGGTCTGCCCGCGGGAGCACGCGGAGATCTCGATGCCCTGCGTGGTGGCGTTGCCGTATCAATGCGACCGCGTGTGGCGGGGCCGGCGTTCGGCGACGGAGAAGCGGGTCTTCAACGCCGACGGTTCGGAGTGGGGGCTGGGAGAATGACGCCTCGCCGGTCCCGACGTTCCGGCGGCGGAGCGGCGACGGTGTATTCGTGGATCACTTACGCGGGGACATCCACTTCTCCGTGCTCATGAACGTGGTGGGCGAGGCGGATTCGAGCACGAGTTTGTCGCCCTGGTAGACGCGAAGCCAGATGCCCTCGAGGGTGTCGCGGGTGTCGTTGTCGCCGGTGCCGGCCCACTGCATGCCTCCGCGAAGCTTGGTTTCACGGGTGAGGACCGTGTCGGTTTTGAGCGAGGTGCGACCGCCGGGGGGCACGGTGTCGAAGGTGGCGGAAAAGGCCTTGGAGCGGCGGGAGGGTTTGCGGCCGGTGTTTTTGATTTCGTCGACCTTGGTGTAGAGGATGTATTCGACGCGGAGGTTTTCGACCGGCTTCACGGTGTTGTTCTTGAGGGTGATCGAGTAACCCCAGTCCTCCTCGGTGATCGCGAGCCCGCCCTTGTAGACGGAGCCGTCGGTCAGGTTGACGTCTTTTTTCGATCTGCGGGTGTCGAAGCGCAGGCGGCTGAGTTCGAGGGTGAGATCGCCGTCCTTGATGGCGGAGTCTTTTTTCGCCGCCTCCTCGGCCTTGAGAGCCCGTTGGTCGGATGCGGAGAAAGAGGAGATCGGCAGGGTGAAGGTCTGGCCGGTGTCGGCTCGCTTGATCGTGACCTTTTCCGTGCCTTCGAAGCCGAGCACCTCGGCCTCGATCGTGCGCCCGTCGGCGGCGGTGAGCGTGCGGGCGTGAAGGCCGACGGGGATGAGCGCGAGGGCCAGGAGGACGGGGAGGGCGAGTCGGCGCGGCGTCATGGGGCGAACTTCACTCCCGTATCCTGGCTCAGGCAAGACTTCGCACAGGCCCGTTTTTTCAGGTGCGAAGGCCGGCGACCACCTCGGCGTGGAGTGCGGGTGTGGCGGCGGCGATGATGTGCTCGGCGGGATAGGCCGCGCTGCCGTGCCAGTCGGAGATGACGCCGCCGGCGCCGCGCACAATGGGCACGAGCGCGGCGATGTCCCAAGGGTTCATGATCGGATCGAGACAGACGTCGGCGTGGCCGGCGGCGAGGAGCAGGTAGCCGTAGCAATCGCCCCAAGTGCGAACGAGGCGCGCGCGGGCGAGCAGGCGCTCGCAGGCGGGGCCGTCCTGATAGCGGGCGAGGTTGAGGTGGTCGCTGGTGAGGACGGTGGCGTCCCCGACGCGCGTGGTGGCACGGCAGCGGACGGGGCGGCCGTTGAGCGTGGTGCTGGCGCCGTCGCCGATCATGAGCTGGCCGAGGATCGGCTGGTGGATGCAGCCGAGGACGGGTTGCCCTTGGTGGAGCAGGGCGATGAGCGTGCCCCAGAGAGGGACGGCGGTGATGAAGCTCTTGGTGCCGTCGATCGGATCGAGCACCCAGACGAACTCGGCGTCCTCGCGCACGTTGCCAAATTCCTCGCCGATGATGCCGTGGTCGGGGAAACGCGCCTCGATGCGACGGCGCAGCAGCTCCTCGGCGCCCTTGTCGGCGGCGGTGACGGGGGAGGCGTCGCCCTTGGCTTCGACGGCGAGGTCGGCGCGCCCGAAGAAGGGGCGGATGAAGTCCCCGCTCTCGGCGGCGAGTTCGGCGATGAAGGCGCGGTAGGGGGCGAGGTCCATGGACGGCGGGTGTGAGCCGGATTGATGAACCACGAAACACACGAAATACACGAAAAACAGAGCAGGGGCGTCGGCGGGTCCGATTGTTCGAGGCTTGGGTTTTGGTGTGTTTCGTGTGTTTCGTGGTCCGCTCATGGCTTGGCCGGACCAACTCATCCATTTCGTCGACTTCGAGGGCTCGACCGTGTCGGGGATTCTTGAATACGGCGTGGTGTCGCTGCGCGGGGGCGAGATCGTGGCCGCGCGCGGGCGGGTGTGCCGGCCGATCGGGCGCGTGCGCGCGGAGGATATCGCGGTGCACGGGCTCGACGAGGCGGCGACGGCGGGCGCGGCGCCCTTCGCGGAGGATTTCGAGGTTTTCGCCGCGTTTCGCGAAGGCGGGCCGCTCGCGGCGCATTTCGCCAACGCGGAGAACACCCTGATCAAGTCGGCCTGGCCCTACGCGCGGGCGACGCGGGATTTCGCGCGCGACGACGGTGCGACGACGGCGGAGTGGGGGCCGTGGATCGACACGGGGCGGCTTTACCCTCAGGCGCGTGGAGCGGGCGCGCCGGTGAAGCTCGGCGAACTCGTCGCCACGGAAGGCTTGCAGGAGCGGCTCGACGCGCTCGCGGCGGAAATTTGTCCGGAGGGACGGCGGCATTACCACGCCGCGCTCTACGACGCGTTGGCGGGCGCCTTGTTGCTCGCTCGGCTCGCGGAGACGCCGGGCTGGGGCGACAAGTCTCTGCGCTGGTTGATCGAGCACAGCACGCTCGACGCGGGGCGGCGCGAGGAGCTGCGTCAGGGTGAACTTTTTTGAAACGATCCGCTTCGTCGCATGCACCCCGAACTGTCGATCCGCGCCCTGCGTCTTGAGGAAATGAATCTGCCCGTCGAATGGGCCGCCGCCGAGGGCTGGAACCCGGGGCGGCACGACGCGGCGGCGTTTCACGCGGCCGATCCGGAGGGTTTTCTCGTCGCGGAGATCGCGGGAAAAGCGGTCGGCGTGATCTCGGCGGTGAAGGCGGGCGCGGGTTTCGGTTTCCTGGGTTTCTACATCGTGGCGCCGGAGTGGCGCGGGAAGGGCCATGGGATGGCGCTGTGGCGCGCGGCGACGGCGCGACTTGAGGGGCGCACGGTCGGCCTCGACGGCGTGGTGGCGCAGCAGGCGAACTATGCGAAGTCGGGCTTCGCGCTCGCGCATCGCAACGTGCGCTACGGCGGTCTCGCGCCCGTCGGTGGCGCCGTTGCGGTGGAGGAGACGGATCCTGCGACCGATGTGCGGGCGGCGGACGCGGTGTCGTTTGCCGAACTGGCGGCCTACGACGCGGCGCACTTCGGCTGCGCGCGCACGGAGTTTTTGCGCGCCTGGCTCGCGTTGCCGGAGAGCCGGGCGCGGGTTGTCGTGCGCGGCGGCGCGGTGGCGGGCTTCGGCGTGGCGCGGCGCTGTCGCGAAGGCGTGAAGATCGGTCCGCTGTTCGCCGACGACGAGGCGGTGGCGGAGGCCTTGTTCGCGGCGCTGAGCGGACTCGCGCCGGGCGAGAGGCTGTTCCTCGACGTGCCGGAGCCGAACGCCGCGGCCGTGGCGCTGGCGCGGCGGCACGGGCTCGCACCGGTCTTCGAGACGGCGCGCATGTATCGCGGACCGGCGCCGTCCCTGCCGCTGGCACGGATCCACGGGATCACGAGTTTCGAACTCGGCTAGAGCGGCGCAAAGGTGGGGCGGGTCCGCCGTCGTTGCCTTTCGACAAGTCGCCGCTTCGACACGGCGCGCCCGGCGGTTGCTCCCGACCGTTGCATACGCTCCCTAAAGCTTGGTGAGGAAGGCGAGATTCACCTCGCGCATCGATTCCATGCGGCGCGTGGCGAAGGGGAAAACGTCGCCGCGGGTCGAGGGATTGGGCACGACGATGACACGCAGTCCGGCCGCGGCGGCGGCCTGGTGGCCGGGAACCGAGTCCTCGAAGGCGACGACGTCGGCGGCTTCCAAGCCGAGGCGTTCGAGCGCGGCGAGGTAGAGGTCGGGCGCGGGTTTGCCGCGTTCCACGTCCTCGCGGCAGACGACGGCGAGGAAACGATCGAGGAGACCGCGCGCGGCGAGGTGGCCTTCCACGTGACGGTGGGTGGAGTTGGACGCGACGGCGAGAGGCAGGCCGGCGGCGCGGGCGGTGTCGAGGAGTTCGGTCACACCGGGCAGGACGGGCGCCTCGAGGCAGCGCTGGCGCGTGTAGCGGAGGAAACGCGCGGAGAGGGATCCGCGATCATAGGACTCCGGGTAGGCGGTCCAGATGTCGACCTCGATGCCCACATGGCCGACGACGGAGTGGAGCACGGCGGGATCGGCGACGAAACCGTCCTCGGCGTGCACCTGGTGCCACGCGTCGGCGGTGGCCGTCTCGGTGTCCACGATGAGTCCGTCGAAGTCGAAAATGAGTCCGCGCAAGGGCATCGCGGCACGGTGTGCGGGGTTCATCGCGCACGCAAGCTGGACGCGGGTGGGGTTTCGCGTAGCGGTATCGGTCATGCGTTTCCACTCCTCCCCCGCGCGCCGCCTCGCCGCGCTGATGGTCGCTCTCCCTCTTCTCATGTCCGCCGCCGACACCGCCGCATCCTTCCCAGCCAATCCCGACCTCAAGCCCGCCACGCGGGATCGCGCCGCGATCGCGCCCGAGTTCAAGTGGGATTTCTCGCCGATCTATCCCTCCTGGGAGGCCTGGGAGGCCGGCATGGCGGAGATGGAGGCCAAGATGGACGCCTTCGCGGCCCTGAAGGGCACGCTGAAGGACGGCCCGCAGGCGCTGCTCAAGGCCTACCGCCTTTTCGACGACATCGGCATGCTGCAGTATCGGGTTTATCGATACCCGCAGCTTCAGCGCGACACCGACACGCGCGACCAGACGGTGAGCGGCCGCATGCAACGCGTGCAGGCGCTCTTCGCCCGCTTCGGCACCGCCACCTCGTGGTTCACGCCCGAGCTGCTGTCCGTGCCGGAGGAGACCGTGCGCGCCTGGATCGACGCCACGCCCGAGCTTGGCATCTACCGGTTTCCCATCCTCGACGCCTACCGCCAGCAGAGGCACGTGCTCGACGAGAAGGGCGAGAAACTCCTCTCCTTCGCCGCGCGCTTCAACGACTCGCCGCGTTCCATCTACTCGGAGCTCAGCACCTCCGACATCAAGTTCCCCGTCATCACGCTCGCCGACGGAAGCGAGGTGAAGTTGTCCCCCGCCGCCTACCAGCATCTCCTTGCGACCAACCCGGACCAGTCCGAGCGCGCCAAGGCCTTCGAAGCCTACCTCGGCACCTACGAGGCGACGAAAAACACCTACGCCGCCATCTACCGCGGCATCCTCGAGCGCGGCTGGTTCCTCGCCCAGGCCCGCGACTACCCGACCACGCTCCACCGCGCGCTCGACGGCAACGCCATCCCGGTGGAGGTCTACACGACGCTCGTCGAGACCGTGCGCGCCGGCACCGAGCCCCTCCGGCGTTACCTGCGCCTGCGCAAAAAGATCCTCGGGCTCGAGACCTACCACCTCTACGACGGCCAGGTGCCGCTCGTGAAGGACGACACCGTGTGGCCCTACAAGCCCGCGCGCGACCTCGTGCTCGAGTCGGTCGCCCCGCTCGGGGCCGACTACCAGGCGAAGATGCGCGAGCTGCTCGAGCGCAACCGCATCGACGTCTATGAAAACGAGGGCAAGCGCTCCGGCGCCTACTCCGCCGGCGTGTATGGCGTGGGCCCCTACGTGCTCATGAACTACAACGACACGCAGGACGCCCTCTTTACCTTCGCGCACGAGATGGGGCACGCCATGCACACGCTCCTTTCCGAGGAGAACCAGCCCTTCGTGACGAGCGACTACACCATCTTCGTCGCCGAGGTCGCCTCGACGACCAACGAGCGCCTGATGCTCGAGCACCTGCTCCGTCGGACGACCGATCCGAAGGCGCGCTTCCTCCTCCTCCAGCACGCGATCGATTCCATCGTGGGCACCTTCTACACGCAGGTGCTTTTCGCCGACTTCGAGCGCCAGGCGCACGAGCGCGTGGAGAAGGGCGAACCGGTGACGGCGGAGACCTTGAACGAAATCTACGGCGGCCTGCTCGCCGACTACTACGGGGACGCCGTGACGCAGGACGACAAGTATCGCCTCACCTGGACGCGCATCCCGCATTTCTACAACTCGCCGTATTACGTTTATCAATACGCCACCTGCTTCGCCTCCTCGGCCAAGCTCTACCACGACATGTTCCAGGGGCCCGAGGAGGGCCGCGCCGCCGCCGTCGAGCGCTACCTCGCCCTCCTCAAGAGCGGCGGCGACGACCACCCGATGGAACAGCTCCGCAAGGCCGGCGTGGATCTCGCCAAGCGCGAGACCGTGCAGGCGGTGATCGACCAGATGGACGAGCTCGTCACCCGTCTCGAGGCCGAGGCGGCGAAGCTGCCGAAGGAGTGAGGCGGGGCGGCGGGCGCCGCGCGTCGTCGGGACGCGCGGCATGATCGCCGGAGACGGTCGCGCGGCGGCCTTCGTTGACTGTCCAGCAAAGCACCGCTGGCGGCACGCACGGCGACGACGGAAAGTGGCCGGGTCGATTTTCCGGCCAGACCAGCATCCGTCACCCCATACCCCGCCATGAACTCCGCCGCCCCCTTCCGCCCCCCGCGAGGATTTACCCTGATCGAGCTGCTCACCGTCATCGCCATCATCGGCATCCTGGCGGCGATCCTGGTTCCCACCCTCTCGCGCGTGCGCCAGTCGGCCCGCGCCGCCGTGGATCTCAGCAACATGCGCCAGCTCGGGACGGGCATGCTGCTCTACGCGCAGGACAACAAGAACAAGATCAACGTCGTCGCGGTCTTCGGCAACGGGGACGCCTGGGGGCGCAACTACTGGACCCGCGCCGCCCCCTACCTGAGTTCGCAGCTCTCCAGCTCCAATTTCGGCACCGCGACCGTGCAGGCGCTGACCGAAAACTACGTCAACCGCACCCTTCCCGAGGACTACCTCGGCTCCTACAACGGCATCGCGCGCAGCCTGTGCTTCGCCACCAACAAGCGGCTCTACCCGCAGAGCGCGAGCGGCGCGGCCGAGAACAACTTTCGCCAGCTCTCCGCTTATCCCAGCCCGGCGAGCACGCCGTATATCGCGGTGGGCAAATGGGGATTCGTCAGCGGCACGCCGGCTCCGTTGCCCGTGCCGGTGCCGGGCGAGGCGATCTTTTGGCCCTATCCCGGCAACAAGACCATCGTCGTCTACCTCGACGGCCACGCCGCCTACCGCGACACCGAGCTGACCGTGGAGGATTGTTTCGCGGGAGGGCCCCGCAACTAGCCGCGCCCCCGGTTTCTTCGGACTCCGGCGTCGTCCATGCCGGAGCCCGTCGGGGCCTTTTCCCTTTCATGAGCCCGACCGCAACTCCCGCCGTGGCCCCGCGCGCCGCGCTGCTCGACTATCTCTCCGCCGCCGAAGCCCTTTTCGATGCCGACGTCGGCCTGTTGCGCACGCGTTGGAAGGGACCGGGCTACCACACCCGCGTGCCGGCGGGCGCGATCGTCCACGAGGTGCGAAGCTCCCTCGACTACGCGCTGGCGCTCGCCGAGCTCGGCGACTCCGTCTCGCTCGCGCGCGTCGATCTCATCCTTTGCCGGATACTGCCTTTGCAGGATCTCGATCCGACGAGCGCGACCTACGGCGTCTGGCCCTGGTTGCTCGAGGAGCCGCTCGAGCGCATGGCGCCGCCCGACTGGAACTGGGCCGATTTTTGCGGCGTGCGTCTCGCGCACTTGCTCGGGCTTTTTCGCGGTCGGCTCTCCCCGGCTCGTCTCGAGGCGGCGGAGCGCGCGCTCGGCGCCGCGGCCTACTCGATCTTCCGGCGCAACGTCGGTCCGGGCTACACCAACATCGCCTTCAAGGGCGCGGTCGTGGCCGGCGTCGCCGGCGAACTCCTCGACGATCCGGTGCTGCTGCACTACGCGGAGCGCCGTCTCGAACGGTTCCTCGCCCACATCGCCGAGCAGGGCGGCTTCACCGAATACAGCAGCCCGCCCTACGGACTGCTCATGCTCACCGAGGCGGAGCGCGGGCTGCTCGTCGCGCGCTCGCCGCGGCTGCGCGCGCTGATCGACCGCGTCCATCGCCTGTGCTGGGAGGATTTCGCGGGGGCGCTCCATCTGCCCACCGGGCAGCTCTGCGGTCCGTTGAGCCGCACCTACGACGACCTGCTTTCGGAGCCGGTCTCCGCGCAATGGGAGGAGCGGCTCGGCATCCCGCTCTTCCGCCCGCGCTCGCTTCCCGCGCCCGGGGAACAGGCGCCGTCCTATCCGATGCCGCCGCGGCCGTGTCCGTCGGATATCCGCGAAAAACTCGCCGCCGCCGCGCGCCCGGGGCGTTTCACCCGGCAACGTTACGTGTGGTCCGCGACCGAGCCGAAACGCGAGCGCACCGGATCGCGCTGGCTCGGCGCGGACGCCTGCCTCGGCTCGGCCAACTACGAGAATTTCTGGACGCAGCGTCGCCCGATCCTCGGCTGCTGGCGCGTCGGCGACGACGTCGCCGTGCTGCGCGTCACGATGAGGCACGACGGCGATCGCGACTTCTGCTCCGGCGCCGTGCGCGCCGCGCAGGCCGGACGCGACATCGCCGCCATCTGCTCGCTCGTCACCGGGCGCGGCGATTTTCACGACGTGCTCGACAAGCCCGCCGACGGCGTCTTCCGCCTCGCCGGCCTCGAGGTGGCGGTGATCCTGCGCGGGCCCGGCGCGACAATCCGCGAGGCCGCGGACGGCGTGTTCGTCCTCGCCTGCGGCGACTGGGCCGCGGTGGTGCGGCCCGCGCACGCGGAGTTCTCCGGGCATCGGGTTGCTTGGCGCGCGGAGGCCTCCGTAGACCATGTGGTCTTGCGCGCGCTGGTGGACGACGGCGCGCCGCTCGTGCTCGAGCCCGCCGCCGTCGAGGCCTTCGCCGTCGCGTTCTCGCTTTCGTTGCAACCCGCGCAGTCGCTCCGTCCGCCGCTTGGACGCGTCGAGGTGAAAGACGGACGATGCGGGTTGAGCGTCGATTCGGAGCACGGGCCGCTGAGCGTATCCGCGCCGCTCCGTCCGGAAGACCTTTGATCCCTCTTCCTTCGCATGAACCGCAACACCGCCGTCGCCTTCACCGGCGAGAACCTTGTCGAACTGCGCGAGCCGCCCGTGCCGGAGCCCGCCGCCGGCGAGGTCTTGATCCGGACCCGCCGCACGCTGATCAGCACCGGCACCGAGCTCACCTGCCTCGGCCGCCGTTTCGAACCGGGCAGCCATTGGGACCAGTGGGTGAAATATCCCTTCTTCCCCGGCTACAGCAACGCGGGCGTCGTCGTGAAAACAGGCGCGGGCGTTACCGCCTTCAAGCCCGGCGACCGCGTCGCCAGCCGCGCCGCGCATCAACGTTTCGTCGTCGCGCCCGAGGACGCCCTCGTGCGCATCCCGGACGCGGTGAGCGACGACGAGGCGGTCTGGTTCGGCATCGCCTGCATCGTGCAAAACGGCGTGCGCCGCGCGCGCCACGAACTGGGCGACGCCGTCGTGGTCATCGGCCTGGGTCTGCTCGGCCAGCTTGCGGTCCAGTTCACCCGCCTGCTGGGCGCTCGGGAGATCATCGCGATCGACACCGCGCCGCGCCGCCTCGAGTTCGCGCGCGCCCACGGCGCGACCTTGGCGCTCGAAAAGAGCGCGGCCGACGCCCGCGCCGACGTGCTCGCCGCCACCGGCGGACGCCTCGCCGACGTCGTCTACGATGTCACCGGGCATCCCGCGGTGCTCCCGCACACTTTTCCGCTCACGCGCACGCTGGGGAAAATCGTCCTGCTCGGCGACGCCGGCAATCCCACCCAGCAGCACCTCACCGGCGAGCTGATCAGCCGCGGTCTCGGCATCATCGGCGCGCACGACAACAACCCGCCGAAGATCGCCACCGACGCCGACTGGTGGACGCGCAACCACATGGCGGACCTGTTCATGACCTATCTCGCGCAGCGGCGCATGCGGGTGGCCGATCTCGTCACCCACCGCTTCGCGCCCGCGCAGGCCGCCGAGGCCTACCGCCGGCTCGTCGAGGACCGCTCCACCGCGATGGGCGTCGTCTTCGACTGGGATGCGGTCTGAACGCCCGGGAGGGATGCGCCCGTTTTTATGCTCAACCGTATTCTCGCCCTCGGCCTGCTTGTATCAACCGTATCACTACGCGCGGATGTCGTGCTCGCGCCGCCGTTCGCCGATCACGCGGTGTTGCAGCGCGGCGTGCCGCTTCCCGTCTGGGGTTCGGCCGATCCCGGAGAGGAGGTGACGGTGAGCTTCGCTTCGCGGCGCCGCGCCGTGCGCGCCGACGCGGACGGACGCTGGCGCGTGGAGCTGCCCGCGCTCGAAGCCGACGCGACGCCGGCCGAGCTCGTCGTCACGGGAAAGAACCGAGTCGTCCTTCGCGACGTCGTGGTCGGCGACGTCTGGCTCGCCTCCGGCCAGTCCAACATGGAGATGGCGCTGGGGTGGGGGAGGGTGGCGAACGGCAAGGCGGAAGCGGCCGCCGCGAAGTTTCCGCTCATCCGCGAGATCAAGATCGCGAAGGCCGTGGCCGACACGCCGCGGTCGACCGCGCGCGGCGAGTGGCGCGTTTGCTCGCCCGCCACCGCCGGCAACTTCAGCGCGGTGGGCTACTTTTTTGCGCGCGAGCTGCATCGCGAACTGCAGGTGCCGGTCGGCATCATCAACTGCTCGTGGGGCGGTGCGCTCATCGAGCCCTGGATCAGCGCCGGCGCGCTCGCCCGCGATCCGGGCGGCGTCGCTTCGCTCAAGCGTTGGCAGGACACGCTCGACGCCTACCCGGCGAACAAGGCGCGCTACGAGGCCGCGCTCGCCGCGTGGGAGAAGGCGAAGGCGGCGGCCGCCGCGGAAGGCCGCGAGTTTCGCGCCAAGGCTCCTTCCGCGCCCGTCGGCCCCGGCCACCAGCACACGCGTTCCGGCCTCTACAACGCGATGATCCATCCGCTCGCGCCTTTCGCGCTGCGCGGCGTGCTCTGGTATCAAGGCGAGAGCAACATCGGCCGGCATGACGAGTATCGCACCTTGCTGCCGACCTTGATCGAGGACTGGCGCGCCACCTTCGCCCGTCCCGATCTGCCGTTCTACTGGGTTCAGCTGCCGAACTACGCGGGCGGAAATGCGAACGGCCAGGAATGGGCGCGCCTTCGCGAGGCTCAGTCTCAAGCGCTGCGTCTTCCGCACACCGGCCAGGCGGTGACGATCGACATCGGCGACCCCAAGGACATTCACCCGGCGAACAAATCCGACGTCGGCCTTCGCCTCGCGCGTCTCGCCTTGGCGAGGACCTACGGGCGGAGCGAGGTCGTCGACTCGGGGCCGGTTTTCGATCGGGTGGAGCGCGACGGCCGCGCGCTGCTTGTCCGTTTCAGGCACGCCGCCGGACTCGCGAAGGCGGAGGGCGTGGATTCGGTGACGGGCTTCGAGATCGCCGGCTCGGACAAGAAGTTCGTCTCCGCCGAGGCGACGATCGAGCCCGGTGGCGTGGTGCGCGTCTCCGCCGCGGCCGTGGCCGAGCCGGTCGCGGTGCGCTATCTTTGGCGCAACGATCCCGGCCCCGCGCTGCGCAACGCCGAAGGTTCGCCCGCCGCGCCTTTTCGCAGCGACACCTGGTGATGATGGGCGGCCAGGCGTCGCCGGCTTTTATGGGAATCTCCGCCTTCCCTTTGCGGCGTCCGCGAGGTTTGCCGCTTGCACGCGCACTCTCGTGTCCGGGCGCGACCTCCTCTCCTCCGCGACCGGGAGACTCGGCACTCCGTCGCCAACGGCACGCCGGACGGCGACGCCTACGACACGCGATGTCCGCGCCGTGAGCGGCGCCGCGTCGTGGTCTTGGCGAGGACCGTCGGTCCGTCGCGCCACACGCCGTTGAGCAGCATCGTCACCGGGTGTTCGGGCAGGCCGGTTTCGTTGTTCTGGATCTGTTTCACCACGAGATCCGCCGCGGCGGCGCCGACCGCGGTCGGTATCTGGTCGATGCCCGCGAAGGCGTGGTGCTTCGGGAAAAGATCGAGCGAGGCGAAGGCGATCTCGCCCGGCACGTCGAAACCCGCCTCGCGGATGAGCGCCGGCACGGTGGGCCAGTTGCTGATGACCGCGTCGGGCCGCTCGCGGTGTATCCACTCCTTGATTACGTCGGAGTCGAGTTCGCGCGCGAGGAGCGGCGCCACGCGGTTTTCCGGCGGCGTCGTGTGCTGGTGGGCGAGGAAGGCGCCGAGCCAGTTGTGGTTCACCCGGTCGTCTTGGTCCTCGAACGTCGCGTAGCCGAGACGCCGGTAGCCGCGCTTCTCGAGCGACCGCAGCGCGAGCAGCATCCCGTTGTAGTGCGCGTGCGCGGTGCGGTGCAGCGCCGGCTTAACGATGGAAAAGCCGGTGGTGGCCGAGGCGAAATGGTTCCAGTCCAGCTCGACCGCGCCTTGCGCCTGGAAGAGCGGCGCGAGGATCACGCCCTTGATCGCGCGGGTGTAGAGGATGCGGCTCAGCCGCTTCGGCGTCATGCCCGGCTCGTGGCTCCACAGGTGGTCGACCTCGTAGCCGAGCTGGTGCGCGCGGCTGCGCATGCCGGCGAGGTAGTAGCCCTCGTTGATGTGCGTGTTTTCCCAGCCCTCGTAGGGCTGCCACGAGGTGAGGTAGGCGATGCGTTCCGAGGTGCGGCGCACGCGCGCGGTGCGCAGTTTCGTCATCAACGAAGCGACGACGGGGTCCTGCCGGTAGCCGTGTTTCGCCGCGAGTTTTTGCACGCGTTTGCGCGTGGACTCGGGGAGCCGCGGATGGTTGCGCAGGGCGAGGGAAACCGTGGTGCGCGAGACGCCGGCCAAGGCCGCGAGCTGCCGGATGGTGATGTCGGGCATGGCTTGGTTGACTGTCTCGCAGTGGACCCGTTGCAAGCCCCTAACGTTGGAAGACGATGGCGTCGGTCGGCACCCCTCACCCCGACTTTTTCAACCCCGTCGATTCCCATGATGCCTACTCCCGCTTCCTCCGTTTCTCGCATTTCGCTTCGCGCCCTCGGCGCTTTCTGCGTCTCCGCTTCCGCTCTTTTCGCCGCGCCCGCCTACTGGGACACCGATGGCGACGCCACCACCGGTTTGGGAGGCAGCGGTGTCTGGGACACCACCTCTCTCAACTGGAACACCGCCGAGGACGGCGGCGGCGTCCTCCAGGCTTGGGTGAACGGCGACGCCGCCAACTTCGGCGGCAGCGGCGGCGTCGTGACGGTGGGCCCCGGCATTTCGACCACCGGCATCAACTTCCGTCCCGGCGCCTACGACTACACCTTGAGCGGCGCCGACATCACGATGACGACCGCGAGCTTCGGCTCGATCATCAGCACCAACAGCGGACTCACCGCGACGATTTCGATCTCGAACAACATCAATCTCAACGACGCGGGCCCCTCGTCGAACAACACCTACAACTTCGGCGCCCAGGGGGGGACCGACATCACCTATTCGGGCAATCTCACGATCATCGGCGCCACCGCGGGCACGAACACGATCGCCTTCAACCTATACAGCAACAGCACCTTCACCTATTCGGGATCGACCGGTGCCTCGAGCCGCGTCGCCTTCCAGATCGGCGGCTCCGGCACCTCCAACGGCATCCGGGTCACCTTGTCCGGTTCGAACGCGCCCATCTCCGGCACGACCATCAATCGCGGCACTCTCGTGCTCGATCACAACAGCGCGGCCGGAACGCAGGGGATCACGTTGGCCAACGCCAACACCAGCACATCGAACGACACCGTCGTCCTCCTGATCGGTGCCGGACGATCCATCAACAACCCCATCACCGTCGCGAGCAACTCGGGTGACACCGCCACGGGCGAGGTTCGTCGCATCGGTGGCGAGTTTACCAGCGGCTCCGCGAGCTTCACCAACACGCTCACGGTCAACGACCAGAAACAGGCCAACGGCCTCGAAGTCACCGCCGCCGGTGGCGGACGTGTCAACTTCACCGGTTCCATTGTTGGCAGCGGCGCGATCACGAAGGTCGGTGACGGCATTGTCGCCTTCACGCGGCCCAACGCCGGCACCACGCACTCCGGCGGCGTCACCGTCGCGGCCGGCACCCTCCTCGCCAACGGTTACAACAGCACCGGCTCCGGCGCGGTCACCGTCAACTCCGGCGCGACCCTCGGCGGCAACGGCGCGGTCAACGGCGCGATCACGCTCGCCGCCGGCTCGCGCTTCTCGCCCGGTGACATCGCCGCGGACAACGCGACCTCGCTCGCCGGGACCTTCACCGCGGGCTCCTCGTTCACCTGGAACTCCGACGGCTTGGCCGGCTTCCGCTTCGATCTCGGCGCGGATCAGTCCTCGTCCGATCTTCTCGCGATCGCCGGCGACTTCATCAAGGGCTCGGGCGACGCCTTCGTCTTCGAATTCACCGATCTCGGCGTCACGCCGTCCTTCACCTACACGCTCGTCACCTTCGGCTCGAACGAGGGTTTCAACGTCGGCGACTTCGTTGCCCACGGCGTGTCCGGCGCCTTCGGCTTCTCCGGCAACAGCCTGACCTTCACCGTCGCCGCCATCCCGGAGCCTTCGTCGGCCGTCGCGCTCGCCGCGTTCGTCGCGATCGGCGCCGCCGGTCTTCGCCGCCGTCGTGGTTAACTGAATACACGGGCCGGCGCGTCCGCGGGCTCGCCGGCCCGGCTCCTCCCCGTTCCGAACATGAAAAAACTTCTCCTTCTCCTCGCCTGCGGCCTCGCCGTGCTCGCCTCGGCCCGCGCGGGCGTCTCGCTCTCGCTCGATCCCAAGGGCGTCGCCATCGAGGCCGGGACCGCCGGCCGCTTCGTCGTGCCCGCCCCGGACCACACCGGCGGCGGCCAGACCTTGAAACCAGTCTGGACGCCCTCCGACGACGGCAAGACCGGCCGCATCACCTACGAGAACGGCTTCGAGGTGAGGGTGACGATCGATTCCGTCTCCGGCACGATCACCTACGACTACGCCGACGCCTCCTTCGCGCCTGGCTCCGCGCTGCGCTTCATGACGCTGATCCCGATCTCGTTCAACGAGGGTGGTCGTTACTCCGTCGACAAGGCCCCGCTCGTCGAGTTTCCGGTCGATTTCGTGGACCAGTTGCTCGTGCGCGGCGAGGCCACGCGCGTCGACATCGTCGGTCCGCTCGGCGAAGGTTTTTCCGTCGATGCGCCCGCCTGCTGGCAGGCGATCCAGGACAACCGCAAGTGGGGCTGGAAGGCCTTCGCCTGGGTCTATCTCTACGACCTGAACAAGGTGCCTTCCCGCCGCGCCTTCACCTTCAAGATTTCGGCGATCAAGCCCTTATCTAGGGACACCACTCCTCGCGCCCGCCTCCTTCCGGCGAGGCCTCCCTTTCGCACCTGACGGGTTTCGCGTCGGAAACCCGTTCCGGGCGGAGCCGTGCCCGGATCGTCCGCTCCTTCTTTCTGCTTTCCCCTATGCACCAACCCAACCCCCGGAATGCATATGATCACACCCCCCCGCCCCAAAACCGTCACGAGATTTGCACGCGCACGCCGCGCCTGCTGGAGCCTCCTGCTGGCCTTCGCCGCCACGAGCCTCCACGCCGCCCCGCCCACCATGGGCGTCTACATCAATGGTTCCGATGAAGCCGAACACGACCGCTACGAGGACTTCGTCCGACAATCCCTGTCGCACATCGTCGCCTTCGGTCCGAGCGACAACTGGCAGGCGATCAGCGGTCGCGAGATCGATGGCACATTGATTTCCCCGCCCTACGGTCTGGGCTGGGCCGTAAACCAGTGGGATGTCGCTTACCGTCCTCGCGTCGTGTGGTCGATCCCGCTGCTGCCGGACTCCGGCGCCAACCTCGCGTCCGGCGCCAACGGCGCCTACGATGCCCATTGGGTCAACGTCGCCACCACCCTCGTCAACGCCGGCTATGGAAACAACATCATCCGTCTCGGCTGGGAATTCATGGGCGACTGGTATCCGTGGAGCGTCCGCGGCACCGGTTGGAACGGACAGCCGAACACGGTCAACTACCGCAACTACTGGAAACGCGTCGTCCTCGCGATGCGCAGCGTGCCGGGTGCGAACTTCAAGTTCAACTGGTGCGGCAACCCCGGCGATTTCTGGAGCGGCAACGTGAAGCTCAATCCGGCCGACGCGTATCCTGACGCGGATGCGAACGGCGACTACGTCGACGAGATCGGCTTCGACGTCTACGACACGAGCTGGAGCCACTATCCCGTCGATCCGACGCACTCGCAGTCCAGGCAGGACAACGTGCGCAACACCGTCTGGCTCTCGAAGCTCACCTGGGGCACCTACAACATCAACTGGTGGACCACCTTCGCCGCGAGCAAGGGCAAGCCGATCACTGTGCCCGAATGGGGCCTCAACGGAAGCGACGCCGATCACGGCGGCGGCGACAACCCCGTATTCATCCAGCGTTTCCACGAGTGGGCGATCAACCCCGCCCACAACGTGAAATGGCACGCGTATTTCCAGCACGACTACTCGTTCCCCGCGCAGTTCTTCGAAAAGAACGAGACCATGTTCCCGCGCGCCACGGAGAAGTTCCTCGACCTCTTCACCGGTCGCCCGATCCAGCCGGTCTTCCAGAACCCGATCAACCTCATCAACTCGATCGGCGGCTACGGCACCCGCAGCGCCACCGTCGTGCAGACCGACGCCGGACACGCGCCCTTCGAAGGCGACGACCATTACCGGTTCACCTATACGACCAACGCCGGCATCCAGCTCGGCTTCCCGCAGAAAAACGTGACCGACGCGACGCACCTCAGCCTCGCGATCAAGGGCCCGCTCACCAACGCGTCGCAGCGCATCAAGATCCGGCTCTACGCCGCCGACGGCTCCTACGGGCCCCTGGTCACGCTGCCCCGCACCACCTCCTACGAGGTCGTCGACATCCCGCTCTCGACTCTCGGCAGCGGCGTCAACCTGAACCAGGCGAAGTCGATCTACTTCTACGCCACCACCGCGCCCGTCGGCACGAGCGACACCGTGTATGTCGACAGCATCCAGTTCCTGCAAATGACGCCCTGATGTCGCGAATCTAGCGCACTCCCTCCTCGGCCGGGTCCGCGAACCGCGGACCCGGCTTTCCCCTTTTCTCCTCGTGAAACTCCCCTCGCTCCGCCGCCTTCTCTCCTTCGTCGCCCTCTGCGCCGCGTCGCCCGCCGCCTTCGCCGCGCCGCCGACGATCACCTCGCCGGCCACCGCCGCGACGCCCGACATGCATCCGCATTGGCGCACCGCGCTGAGCGTCAACGCGACCGACGACGGCGGCGCCTCCGCGCTCACCTACACCTGGTCCACGCCCGGCACCGCCTATCCCGCCACCTTCACCGTCAACGGCACCAACGCCGCGCGAAACACCATCGCGATGTTCAACCGCGCCGGCAGCTACACCCTGCGCGTCACGGTCAAGGACGCCGCCGGCGAGACGACCACGAGCGACGTCCCCGTCACCGTATCCGCACTACGACTACCGCAGGTTTTCGGGGACAACATGGTCCTGCAGGCCGGCAAGCCGCTCGTCGTCTGGGGCCAGGACAACGCCGCCACCGACGTCACCGTCACCATCGCCGGCCAAAGCGCCACCGCCCGCACCGGCTACACCAACGGCGCCTACCGCTGGAAAGTCGTGCTGCCCGCGCTGCCGCCGAGTTCCACGCCGCAGACCATGACCGTCTCCGGCTCGAGCACGGTCACCTTTCAAAACGTGCTCGTCGGCGAGGTCTGGCTCGCCAGCGGCCAGTCGAACATGGACTGGGCCGTGAAGGACACGACCAACTCGCAGGCCGAGATCGCCGCCGCGAACTACCCGCAGATCCGTTTTCTCAAGGTCTCCAACTTCAACCACGCCTCGCCGCAAAACGATCTCCCCGGCATCGCGAGCTGGGTCGTCGTCGCGCCAAACACGGTCAACGTCCTCTCCGGCACCGCCTACTACTTCGCGCGCGATCTCCACACCTCGCGCCAGACGCCGGTCGGCGTGTTGCAATCCGCCGTGCCTGGCACGCCCATCGAGCCCTGGACCTCGCCGACCGGCTACGCCTCCGTGCCCGCCTCGGTTTACGACGACGCGAAACCCTATCCCTCCGCGCACCGGCTCCACAACTGGATGATCCTGCCGCTCGCGCCCTACACGATGCGCGGCGCGATCTGGTATCAGGGCGAGGCGAACCACAACGAGGGCGCGCTCTACGTCGAAAAGATGAAGGCGCTCATCCACGGCTGGCGCGCCGCCGATCTCTGGAACGACGCCACGCTGCCCGTCTATTTCGTGCAGATCGGTCCGTATTCATATGATGGAGACGGACCCGGGGCCGTGCCGGTTTTTTGGGAGGCGCAGGCCGAGGCCGCGCGCGTGATCCCGCACACCGGCATGGCCGTGATCAACGACACCACCGCGCTCGATCTCCATCCGCGCAACAAGCAGGACGTCGGCAAACGCCTCTCGCTCCTCGCCCGCGCCCGCACCTACGGCGAGGCGATCGAGGACTCCGGACCGACGCCCCGCTCCATCGCGCGCCGCGGCGCCACCTTGCGCGTCGCCTTCGACCACGCCGACGGACTCGCCACGCGCGACGGCGCCGCGCCGAACTGGTTCGAGATCCGCGAGTCGGGATCGGAGACCTACGTCCCCGCCACCGCGACCATCGAGGGCGACACGGTCGTTCTCTCCGCGCCCGGCGTCACGCGTCCCGACGCGATGCGTTTCGCCTGGGGCAACATCGCCGCGCCGAATCTCGTCAACGCCGCCGGCCTGCCCGCCGGCGCCTTCCGCCGCGAGGCCGATCCCGCGCTGGCCGACAGCGTGGGCGACGGCATCACCGACGCGTGGCGCACGACCCACTTCGGCGGCGACGGCGCGACCGCCACCACGCAAAACGCCGCCACCGCCGATCCCGACGGCGACGGCATGGACAACCTCGCCGAGTTTCTCGCCGACACCGTGCCCACCGATCCCGCGAGCGTGTTTCGCATCGTCGGCATCGACCTGACGAACGACGCGCGTGAGGTGCGCTTCACCACGCGTCCCGGCCGACGCTACCGTTTGGAGGCCACGCACGATCTGCGCGCGGGTTTTGTCGAAAGCCTCGATGAAGAAATCGCCGGCACGGGCGACATCGCGACGCTCGCGGATTCGGCTCCGCTGGGCGGCGCGCGTTTTTACCGCGTCGTCATGGAACGTTAATTCGCGTGGGCTGCTCGCCGTGAAAATCCTCGAAGGCCTCTCCGAAGGACAGGTGTTGCAGCGTCGCGGACGCCGCGGCGCCACGGCACGCGTGATCGGCGAATGCGCGACGAGCGGTCCCGTTTTCGCGACGCTTGCCACGGCGCGCGGTGTTGTTCGCGATTGGCGCGAGCGAAAGGTCGGTCTCGCCCGCGCCGGCCGTTTCTCCGCGACGCTGGCGAACGTGCCGGTCGGCGGACCGTATCGCCTGACGCTGCGTTGCGGCACGGAGCGCGCGCGCGTCGAGGAGTTCTACTGCGGCGACGTCTGGCTGCTCGCCGGACAAAGCAACATGGAGGGCGTCGGCAACATGAGTGGAGCGGCCGAGCCGCATCCGCTCGTGCGCGTGTTCTCGCTGGCGCGTGTTTGGCGTCGCGCGGAGGACCCGCTGCACGTGTTGCCGGAGTCGCCCGATCCTTGCCACCACGGCGGGAAACCGGCCTCGCCCGCGGAGGCGGAGCGCTTGCGCCGCGTCGCGAAAAAAGGCGTGGGCGTCGGCGTGTTTTTCGCGCGCGAGATGTTTGCGCGCTCCGGCGTGCCGCAAGGCCTGATCGCCACCGCGCACGGTGGCACCTCGATGGCGCAGTGGGACCCCGCGCTGAAGGGCCGCGGCGGCGAATCGCTCTACGGCTCGATGCTGCTCTCGCTGCGCGCCACCGGCCAGCCGGTCGCGGGCGTGCTCTGGTATCAGGGCGAGAGCGACACCCGGGACGAGGAGCCCGATCTCTATACAGACCGCATGCGCGCGCTGGTCGCCGCCGTGCGACGCGATCTGAAACAGCCCGCGCTGCCGTGGATCATGGCGCAGATCGGCGCCGTGTATGGCGATTGGGGCGGTCCGCGCTGGAACGACACGCAGGAGCAACAGCGCCTGCTGCCGAAGCGCATCCGCCATCTCGATCTCGTGTCCGCGGTCGATCTGCCCTTGGACGACTACATCCACATCGCGGCGGAAGGTTTTCCCGTTCTCGCCGCGCGGATGGCGCGCGTCGCGGATCGCCTCGTGCTGCGAAACCGCCGCGAAGCTCCGATGCCGCGCTTGCGCAAGATCGTGCCGCCGTCGCCGAAGCGCCCGCACATCGATGTCGTGTTCGCGAACGTGCCCGGCGGCCTGCGCGCCGCGGGCTTGCCGCGCGGTTTTACGGTGCTCGACGGTGAGGGACGCGAGCTTCCCTGCGTTTTCAAGACCACGCTGCTCGGCGACCGCGCGCGCCTGCACCTCGCGCCCGACCTCGTGCCCGGCGCGGAGCACCGCCTCGCCTACGGCCACGGCAAGACGCCGGACTGCAATATCACCGACGGACGCGGCTGCGCGTTGCCGGTCTTTGGTCCGCTCCCGTTCGTGAAGAACGAGGGCCGCCTCGCCCATGGCGTCCGCTCTGTTTGACTGTCATCAGGATCGCAGGTCGAAACGCCGCGCTTTCGGCGGTGTCCTTCCATTCAGCCCCGTCACCACACCCATTTTCCCATGCGTTATCTCGCTCTGTTTGCCGCGCTTTGCTCCGCCTGCGTTTCGTTCGTCACCGCCGCCGTGAAGGTCGGCGTGGATAAAAAAGGCGTGGCGATCGACGCCGGCCTGGTCGGACGTTTCGTCCTCGCCGCGCCGGTGCTGGTGGGCGCGGACAAGACCGATCAAAAGCCGGTGATAGAGGTCGAATCGCCGACGCGCGCGAAGGCGACTTATCCCGGCGGCGCCGTCATCGAGATCGAGACGAGCGCGGCGGGCGAGGCGACCTTCACGCTGTCGGGCATTCCGGCGGACGCCCGGCAACTGCGCTTCACGACACTCCTGCCGATCAATCTCAACCAGGGCGGACGCTTCACGCTTGGCGGCGGGCAGGCGGTCGAGTTCCCCGTCGTCCGGGAAAAACAGCTCATCGCGGCCGGCGACGCCACCCGTCTCGAGATCCGCCACGCGCTCGGCGAGGGCTTTGCGGTGCAGACGCCCGGCGCGTATCAACAAATCCAGGACAACCGAACCTGGAACTGGAATGTTTTCGCGTGGAACTACTTTTACGACCTGCGACGCCACGCCGGGAAAAACACGATTCGTTTCGTTGTCGAGCCGGTGAAGGCGGACGCCTCCGCCGCGGCCGGACCGGCTTTTCTGGTCGATCGTTTCGGCCAGTCGGCGCGCAAGGATTATCCCGGTAAGATCAAGGACGAGGCGGAGCTGCGCGCCGCGGGCGTGCCCGCCGAGCTCGCCGTGTCGCATCCGAAGGCGCCGGCGCTCGACGCCTTCGGCGGCTACGCGGGCACCGGCGCGGAGCTCGGGCTGAAGGGCACGGGCTTCTTCCGCGTGGAGCGGCTCGCGAGCGGTCGCGACGTGCTCGTGACGCCCGAGGGCAACGCGTTTTTCCAGCTCGGCGTCTGCGGCATCGCCAACACCGACGACTTCACGACGGTGCGCGGCCGCGAGCGCGTTTACGAGTGGTTGCCCGCCGCGAACGATCCGCTCTACCGCGCGGCATGGCGCGACAGCCGTCCCGACTGGGGCGTGTTCTCCTTCCAGATCGCCAACTGGATCCGCAAACACGGGCGGCCCTATTCCTACGAGGACTGGAGCGGCGAGGTCGTCGACAACCTCCGCGCCTGGGGTTTCAACAGCGCGGGCGCTTTCGCGAACTACTCGAACACGATGCGCGAGCGCGGTTTCCCCTACGTGCTGACGCTTCCCAACGGAAAAGCGGAGGGCGTGAAGATGCTGCCCGACCGCGTCGGCGCCGCCGAGCTGATGGACCCCTTCGCGCCCGGAGCGGAGGAGGCGCTGGACAAGGCCTTCGCCGCCGCGCTCCCGCGTCGCGCCGCCGATCCGCTGCTCATCGGCTACTTCCTCGGCAACGAACAGCACTTCGAGTCCCTGCCGAAGCTCATTCCCGCCTATCCCGCGAGCAAGGCCGCCGCGAAGCGACGTCTCGTCGAGAGCCTGCGCGAAAAATACGCCGACGTCGCCGCCTTCAACGCCGCGTGGAAACCCGCGACGCCCTTCGCCTCCTTCGACGATCTGCTCGAGGCTCCGCTCTTCGTCCGCACCGAGACGGCCGCGACCGATGTGCGCGAGTTTTGCCGGCTGTATGTGGAGACCTACTACGCGATGGTCCGGCGTGTTTTCAAAAAATATGACGCCAATCATCTTCTGATCGGCAGCCGCTGGACGCCGCACACCGCGAACAACGAGGACGTCGTGCGCATCGGCGGGCGCTATCTCGATGTCGTGAGCGTCAACTACTACACCTACGCGATCGAGGCGGACTTTCTGCGCAAGGTTCACGCGTGGAGCGGTCGCCCGATCATTCTCAGCGAGTGGTATTACAGCTCCACCGAGGCCGGGCTCGGCGGCGGCAAGGAGGTGCGCGACCAGCGCGAGCGCGGACTCGCCTATCGCAACTACATCGAGCAGTCGGCGGCCCTGCCCTTCGTGGTCGGCTCGCAGTGGTTCATCTACTCCGACCAGTCGATCACGGGGCGCTTCTTCGAGGGGTTGAACGGCGAGGGCAACAACACCGGTTTGGTCGACGTCACCGGGCGCCCCTACGTCGAACTCGTCTCCGCCGCGCGCGAGACGCACGCCCGCCTGCCCGGCGTGTTGTTCAAGGGCGAGAAACCCTTCGCCTACGAGGACGCGCGCTTCAGCGGCGGCACCGGTGGCGCGGCGAAGGTGGTCGCGATTCCGCGCGCCTTGCCGGGCATGAAATTCGACGGCACCACGACCAACTGGCCGGGGCGTCCCGCCGAGCCGGTTGATCCGAATCGGCTCGCGGTCGGAAATCCGAATCCGGCGCTGCGCGGCGACTTCCGCCTCTGCTGGGACGAGCGCGCGCTGCACCTGTTGGTCCAGGTGAAGGATCCCACGCCGGGCCGAAACGACCACGAACCGAAGCGCTACTGGAGCGGCGACGGCGTCGAACTTTTCCTCGGCGCGCGCAATCTCGCCGAGCCGGGCAACATGCTCTTCAGCGACCGACAGGTTCTTATTTCGGCGGGTGAAAAACCGGGCGTGTTTGTCGTCGATCATCCCGAGGCCGGCGCCGCGTGCCGCGTGCTCGTGCTCAAGGACGTGACCGGCGACGGCTACACGCTTCAGGCGGAGTTGCCCTGGACGGCGCTCGGCATCGAGCCGCGCGCGGAGCTGGAGATGCTCTTCGATCTCGCGATCGACAACAGCGACGACGGCGTCGCGCGCTTGCAGCAGCTGGTTTGGAACGGCACCGCGAAAAACTCAGGCGACCGTTCGGCCTGGGGCCGCGCGCGCTTGGTGGAGAATTGATGTCATTTCGCATTCGAACGTATCAAAACTCCGTGTCCATGTAGGCCCGACCGCTGGTCGGGCAGCCAGGCCAACGGCTTGGCCTGCAAGGATCGCAGCCCTTCGGGTTTTGATATGACGGAACACGAAATGGTATGAGCCAAAAGAAAAGCCGGGCGGCGCACGCCACCCGGCTCGGGAATTTATCGATGGAGAGACGGCGGACTTACTTCGCGCCGGCAAGCGCCGGGTAGAGGCCGGCGACGGCGGCGCGGGCGTGGACGCGCAGATCGGCGGCGTCCTCGGGCGTGATCTGGGGGGGCGTGAAGTTTTCCGGAATCTCGTCGGTGTTGAAGAGCACCTGATACCATGCGGCACCGGCGAGGTATTTGCCGGCGATATTGCAGTGGTTGGCGTCGAGCTCGAACTTCTTCGAGCCGTCGGACTTCTTCACCCAGCGCCAGCCGGTGTTGAGGCTCGCGCGTTGATCGGGGAGGGCGCCTTCGCGCGGGTTCTTGTAGTCGAAGTTTTCGTCGGGTTTGAAGGTCCAGCGCGGGGACTGGCGGGCGAGGTGGAAGGCGTCGCCGGAGGGGAGGATGCGCAGACCGCCGTGGCGTTTGGCGAGGTCGTGGTAGTTGGCGCGGGACAGCTCATACATCTTCAGCGGGGTGAAGCCGTCGCCCTTTTTGTAGATCGGGGAATCCTCGCGGTAGGCCCAGGTCTGGTGGACGAGGATCTCGGCCTGCGGGGCGAACTCGCGAATCGCGGCGACGATCTCCGAGGCGTAGGGTTCGTAGGTGTCGGCCTGGAAGCTCTTGATGCTGACCTGTTGGATGGTGACGTGGGTCCAGGGCTGGGCCTTCAGCGCGTCGATGAGGCTGACGGTCTTGAGCTCGACGGGGAGGCCGGTCAGGCCGGTGTTCCTGTAGGGGCGGGCCTCGGTGTCGGTGGCGTCGGGATTGGCGCGCGCGGCGGCGAGATGGCGCGCGTGGCGGTCGAGCGAGCAGCCGCCGAGGTTGGCGCGAAACACGACGAGTTTCTTGCCGCCGGCCTTGGCGAGGTTGGGCAGGAACCCGAGCGCGTCGTTGGCGAAGCTGTTGCCGATGGTGAGGAGCCGGACGGTCTCGTCCGCCTTCTCCGCGGCGCGGAGCGGCAGCGTGCTGACGACGACGGCGAGGATGCCGACGACGAGCCGCAGGGATGAACGACGTAGGAAATGCGGGGTCAGGGATTGCATCATCCACATGTTCGTCTTTTCGGCCTGTCGCGAGCGAGCCGGAATCGTCGCGGCGTCGGAGTAAGCAGTTGTCGGATGCGACCTTGATGCAAAATTGTTTCGTGTATTCAGGCCGGCGTGGAGGCGGGTGGTCGCAGGCGGGCGGCGAGGGCGGTGCGTGTGCGGCCGCCCCCGTCGGCGACGGATCTCGGCGTCCGGTCCCGCGTTCGCACGTGTGACGGAACGGCGGAATCGCGGGGCGCCCTCGCCGGTTCTCTGTAGTTGTCTGATGACTACAGCCGTTCGGGCAGCGTGCCCTCGGACCAGCGGGCGAGGAGGACGTCGAGCTCGGCGAAGGACGGCGAGCGGCCGCTGCGCACGAAGTGGCCGCTGGTCGCCACGCCGGCGAGAAGGATGCCGGTGTCATCCGCGCCGAGGAGCGCGGCGGCGAGGCAGCCCGCGCCGAAGTGATCGCCGGCGCCGGTCGAGATGAGCGGCTTTTGGCAGTAGGGGCCGGGAAGGTAGACCGCGCCCTCGGCGCTCGCGCAGGCGGCGCCGTCGTTCGGGTGGATGACGATGCGGTCGGCGTCGATCCGCGCGCGCAGGTAGGCGGCGAGCTCGGCGACGGAGGCACCGTCCTTGCGGCCGTGAAAATCGCCGCCGAAGACCTCGGCCATCTGCCAGGCTTCCTTGAGGTTGAAGCTCAGGATCGTGCGGCACTGCGCGGTGATCTTGCCGATGGTGCGCAGCAGGGCCTCGCGGTCCGCGATCGGGCGCGTCTCGAACTCGGCGAGGTCCATGAAGAAGTGGACCCGTTTGGCCGGCAGGCCGAGCGATGCCAGACGGGCGGCGAGGTTTTCCCAGATCGTGCCGGCGTGGCGGAGCTTGCCCCAGTTGACCGCGCCCACGAAGCGCGCGCGGCGCAGCAGGGCGTCGAGCGCGTCGGAGCCGACGACCTCGAGCAGACGTTCCCATGTGATCTCGTCGCAGGAGCGCAGGTCGCAGAGCATCACCTTGCCGTCGGTGAACTCCAGGCAGTCGCTGTGCGCGGGATCGGCGAGCGAGTGGAGAGTCATCTTTCCGCCGAGGGCCTGCTCGAAGATCGGCAGCACGCGCTCGCGGCCCAGCGCGCCGACGTAGGTGAGGTCGAGCGAGCCGGAGAAAAGCGCATGCAGGGCGCCGGCGAGGAGGGGGCCGTTGCCGCCGAATTTTTCGCCCTGGCGACGCACCTGATAGGAGGCGGCGATGCCGGCGGCCGCGGCGATCTTCGGACCCAGCTCCGCCATGCTGGAGGGCGACTCCATGCGGATGAAGGAATCGATGAATCCGTCGAAACCGCAGAGGCCGGCGGGGGCGTCGGCGCGCGCGGCGCGGAGGGTTTCGCGGAGAGCGCCGATCTGCGACGCGAGTTCGGAAACGTGGGAGAAGGCGTGAATCATGGGCGTGGGGAACGTGGGAGGCGGACGACGTGCGGGTCAGAAGGGGGAGATGCCGAGCTCGCGTTCGATCTGCTCGCGCGGGCGACCCTTGGTTTCCGGAACGCAGAACTTAACCCAGAGCAAATGGAGGAACATCATGAAGCAGAAAAACAGGAATACGCTGCCTGGCGAGAAGTGCGAGACCATGGCGGGAAACGCGAACATGAGCGCGGCGGCGAAAAGCCAGCGGGTGCATGGAACGCCCACGAACAGAGCCCCAACGAGGTGATGTAGCCAAACGATCCGATGTAGAGGCGGCGTCCGCCGCCCGAGTTTGTCGATCGGGCAAATCCCCGAGAACGTGATGCTCAGGCCCCGGAGATTCCGGATGGTCCGCCCCGCGCCGGAAGTGACCACGGTGTCGAAGCCGAAGAGAAAGCCGCCCATCGCCGCGACGATGGAGCAACGGAAGCATAGGTGTATTTATTCGTCGGATACGAACTGGGAGGGACGGTTGGAAGGAACTAGGTGCGGGGTAATTGGTGATGTCGAAAAGGAGGCAAAGGAGGCGTTCGACCTCTGGTTGTCCGATTAACTTCAGTGGGTGAAGGTCCTGCGGATCAGATGCCCCGGGCTTTAGTCCCAGGAGAGGTCGGCGCGGGCGTAGTAGTGGATGCGTCCGTCCTGGCTGCCGACGAAGAGATTGGGGCCGCCGGCGTCGCCGAGCTCGGTCGCGACGGGGCTGCAGGCGTGTTGACCGTGGTAGATCGGTTGGCCGCGAAACTTCATGAGCGAGGGAGCGGCGAAGCGCGGGGCGTCGTTTGTGCCGATGTTTTTCAGGAAGACGACGGCCGCGCCTTTGAGGCCGAGCGCTTTGGGCAGTCCCTTTTCGGGGTCGGGGATGGAGCCGTGGCGCGGCGTGCCGACGAGGAGGTCGAGCCGGCCGTCGAGGTCCCAATCCACGAGCTGGATTTTCGCGCGACCGGTGCCTCCGGCGTGGAGAAAGTTGGCGCGGATGGGGCGTCCGTCCTCGAGCAGGAGTTTGCCGCCATCGAGCAGGTTGCGGTCGTCGAGGCGCCAGTGGAGGTGAAACTCGTCCTGATCGTCGAGCATCACGTAGGCGACGCGGTCGCCGACCCGGGCGAGGCCGGGTTGCACGCGCCAGGTGCCGTGCAAATCGAGTCCGTCGGCGTAGAGCCTGCGGGGTTTGCCGAGACGCGGGGCGGCGGGCGTGCCGTGGTTGAGGTAGACATCGTGGGTGGCCGGCGCGCCGCTCATCACGAGGTCGAGCAGCCCGTCGCCGTTCCAGTCGAAGACGCGGGGGGCGCTGTAGCCCCAGCGTTGTTCCTGCGGGCCTTGCACGCCGACGTAGCCTTGCTGGAGATGAATGGGCTCCCCGTCGGCGTGGATTTCCACGCCCGGCTCGAAGGCGGGGGCGCGGTTTGTGCCGAGGTTCGCGAACAGCAGCGCGCGTCCTTCCGAGTTGCCCGCGATCAAGTCGATCCTGCCGTCGCCGTTCCAATCGCCGGCGCTGAGCACGGGCAGCGATCCCGGATAGAGGTCCGCGTTTTCCGCCAAGACGGGAACCGGGCCATCGAAAACGGGCGCATCCTGCGCGGTGCGTCGTCCCGTGTAACGGTAATGATAGAGGCCGCCTTCGCCGCCCACGATGAGGGTCGTCAGACGTCCGGTGGAGTCGGGCCAGGCGATCGGTGTCGCGCCGATGGATCGATGTCGGATCGCCACACCCTCGGAATCGACGGCCAGGACGGCCGGGCTTGGTTGGGCGCCGTCGGGAGAGGGTGTGCGATAGAGGCGAATGTTTCCGAAATGCGTTCCTCCGACGAGTTCGGGGCCGGTGCTTGCGTCGAGCTCCATCCAGGTGAGTCCGGCGAACCCATAAAGGGCTTCGCGCGCGCCGCTGATCTGGCGGGCCGGCGAGCCGGCGGGGGCGTCCGGCGCGGCCAGATGGATGGCGTAGAGCGCGTCGTAAGGCAGCCCGCCGCGATAGATCAGGGCGCCGTCGTAAGGATGATAGTCGGGCGAGCGCCAGTTGGTGTTTTCCGGAGGGCGGGAAGGCGTGCCGTCCGAAACCGCCAGCACGAGCTCGACGGCGCCGTGGGGCAATGGGCGGGCGGTCAACCTCGACGCACGGCGCGGCAGGTCGGCGAGCGCGAGCGGGGCGGCGGTCTCGACGAACGTCATGCTTTCCTGATCGAGACGCGTTCGCGTCACTTTTCCGTTCATCAGCCAGAACCCGTGGACGACCCCGTGCTCGTCCTGCCAGACGGCTCCCGGCGGAGGGTAGGGCGATTTTCCGGGAAAGGTTATTTGTATCGGTTGACCAAATACGAGATGGCCGGAGAAGCGGGACGAGAAGGGCAGAAGATAGAGCCCGGGGTTGTCGTTGTGACGGCCGATCGAGATCAGGAGATCGGGATCGGTGCGCGAGGGATCGAGCCGGATCGCCGCCACGGGGGTGTTGGACAAGCCCAGCGAAAACGGGCCGCGCCGGTCCTCCGTCCCCACCTTCACCGCTTCTCCGCTGACCAGACTTGGCGAGGCGGTGGCGTTGGATGCGCCGAACGCGGCGAAAAAGGCGATGGCGCCGCGGGTGAAGAGGGCGGGAAGGCGAAACGGCATGGATGGAGCGATGGGGCGATGGGGCGAAAGGAGACTCGGTCGGACAAGCGGCGGAACCGGGGTGGCATTCCTCGAGAGCCGTGGCGAGCACGGGAACCGGGTCGCGCAGATGCTGGTGAATTTCCAGGATCCCCCGGTGGTCCCCGCCCGTGGTTATGGCGGCGGCGGTTGCCTGCGTTTGTTGCAGTTCCTGCCCGACGGGACGACCGTCCGGGTGCGGACGTATTCGCCCTGGTATGACCTGTGGCTGACCGAGCCCGCCCACCATTTCGAGTTCAACCTCGCGGATTGAGCGGGGTGTAGTGGTGGTTTTATACAGGCGATCGGGGAGTTCACCGCCAGCCCAGCGGGCGACTCCATGCGGATGAAGGTGTCGATGAAACCGTCGAAACCGCACAAACCGGTCGGGGCGATTTGCGACGCGCGGTTCAACCGGTCGCCGTAGCCGGTCAGCACGCGGGGGAGTTCGTGGACGAGGTGGGCCATGGGGACGAGGGTCAGGTGGTTTTGATGCCGAGTTCGCGTTCGATATCCTCCAGAGGGCGGCCCTTGGTTTCCGGGACGAAGAACTTCACCCACAGCAGGTGGAGGAACATCATGAAGCAGAAGAACAGGAAGACGCTGCCGGGCGCAAAGTGAGTGACCATCGCCGGGAACGCAAACGTGAGGGCGGCGGCGAAAAACCAGTGGGTGAAGCTGCCGAGCGTCTGTCCCGCGGCCCGGTGCTGGTTGGGGAAAATCTCCGAGATCAACACCCAGATCACCGCGCCCTGGCCGACCGCGTGGGCGGCGATGAACGCGAAGATGCAGTAGGGCACGATCGCGAAATGCCCGGTGTGGAACGCCCACGCGCAAAGACCGAGCGACGCGATATAACCGAAGGAGCCGAGGTAGAGCAGCGAGCGACGGCCGAGTTGGTCGATCAGACGAATGCCCACGAAGGTGAAGACGAGGTTCGCGATGCCGATGCCCACCGACTGGAGCAGCGCGGCCCGGGAGCCGAGTCCGGTCATTTCAAAAATGCGCGGAGCGAAGTAGAGAATGGCGTTGATGCCCGACAGCTGGTTGAAAAACGCCACAAGGAACGCGAGCGAGATGGGCGCCGCCAGCCGGCGTTTCCAAAAACCGCCGCTCACCGCCGGCGCATGGGCGATGGCGGAGATTTCGGTGATCTTGGCGTCGAGCTCGGCCGCGGAGAGCTCGGACTGGATGCGCGCAAAGATCGCCTTGGCCCCGGCGTGGTCGCCGCGGCGGCCGATCAGCCAGCGCGGGCTCTCGGGTATCAAGAAACACAATACGGTGAAGGCGAGCGCCGGAAAGGCCTCGACCCCGAGCATCCAGCGCCAGGCGTGCTCGCCGACATTGGCGAGCAGGGCGTTGGAGAGAAACGCGACGAGGATGCCCAGCACGATGTTGAACTGGAACAGACCGGTCAGCCGGCCGCGGCGTTCGGCCGGGGCGATTTCGCTGATGTAGAGCGGTGCCGCGATGGTGGAGATGCCCACGCCGACGCCGCCGAGGAAGCGCGCGATCGAGAAGGTCCACACGTCGGTGGCCAGGCCGGACCAGACGGCGGAGACGAAGTAGAGCAGGCCGATGGCGATGAGGGTGTTTTTCCGTCCATAACGATCGGTGGGCCAGCCTCCCACCAACGCCCCGAGCACGGTGCCCCACAGGGCGGAGCTCATGGCCAGGCCATGCAACGTGCTGCTCAGCGACCAGAGGTTTTGGATCGTTTGCTCGGCGCCCGAGATGACGACGGTGTCGAAGCCGAACAGGAAGCCGCCCATCGCGGCGACGATGGCACAGCGAAAAGCGTAGGAGTGCGAGTTCACGGGGTGTGCGGGCGGGAGGGATAGCCGGGGAACGTGCGGAGGGTCTCGAGCAGTTGCGCGACCCGGGCGCGTTCGGGGGCGGCGAAACGCTCGAACGGTTCGGCCATCACGTCGTGACAGATGCCGTTGATCGAAAGGGCGCACTTGATGCCCTTGATGTTCGACGAGGCGTGGCGGCCGATGTGGTAAAGCTGATCGAGGGTCTCGACTTGCGCTTGCTGCGCGGCGGCCCGGGCGGCGTCGCCTTTCTCGCAGGCCTCGAAGAGCTGGACAAACAGCGCCGGAACGAGGTTGGCGCCGCCGCAAACCGTGCCGTCGCCGCCCATCGCGTGGCTTTGCTTGAACAGGGCCTCCGGACCGATGAAGACCGACCAATCCGGGCGAGCGCGCGCGATGCCGAGCAACTGCTCGTAATACGCCATGTCGCCGGAGCTGTCCTTGAAGCCGATGATGTTGGGCTCGTCGAGCGCGCGGCGGATGATGTCCGCGCCGATGACGGTCTTGGTCATCGCGGGCATGTTGTAGAGGTAGAGCGGGAGCGGAAGTTCGCGATTGAGGCGGTTGATGTAGTCGCTCAGCTCGGGTTGACCGGCGGGGAAATAATACGGCGGCGCCATCACCACGGCGTTCGCCCCGGCGTCGGCGGCGATGCGGGCGACATTGAGCGATTCCGCGCGGGCGCTGTCGGTGATGCCCACCAGCACGGGCACGCGGCCGGCGACCTGGGCGATCGAGCGCCGGATCAACTCTTCGCGCAGGCGGTAGCCGAGGCTCGGGGCCTCGCCGGTGGTGCCGAGGAGAAACAGGCCGTGCACGCCGCCGGCGAGGATGTGTTCGATCAGGCGTTCCAGTCCGGCGCGATCCAGGGTGTCGGGCGCGGAGAGCGGGGTGATCATCGGCGGCACGATGCCGCGGAGGCGGGAGGAGGCGATGGGCATGGTTGGAAGAGGTGTAATCCAAAGATGGATACGGTTACCAGGAGTTGGTCGGGGCGATGTCCCAGGCGGTGGCGGAGACGAGCGACGCGCCGGAGCCCTCCGCACGAAGCACCACGCCGCGGCTGTCGGGCAGGGTGGGATACACGCGCTGGGTGAGGCATTGGCGGTCGTTGGCGAAGACCTCGATGATGGAGTGATCGATGAAGACGCGGAGTTTCAGCGTCTCGCCGGCGGCCAGTTTGAACGGCGCGACCTGCCTGGTGGTCAGCCGCTGCTCGGCGGGGATGTTTTTGCGAGCGGCGTAACCGCGGTCGAAGGCCTCGTAGCGCACGCTCGGATCGAGCGAGGAGCGGGCGAGATCGAAGGAGAGGGTGCCGTCCTTGGGCGAGTAGATCAGCGTGGTGCGCTCGCGGCCGTCCTCGGAGCGGAGGAGGTCCAGCGTGATGAGCCCGGCCTGTCCCGGATCGATCTCGAGCGCGAGCTCGACGGTGTTGCCGCGGAAGCCGGCGAGCGGAACTTCGGCGCCGGGGACGAGGCGGGTGGCGGGGTGGGAGCGCGGGTTGTCGCGCAAAACCTCGAGTTCCGGCGGGGGCTGGATGAGGAGTTGGTTGTTGGCGTCGAGGGAAAGCACGCGCGGCAGGCTCGCGAGCGAGCCCCAGCCGTCGCGCATCGGCTTGGCGTCGCGCACCCAGCCGAAGAAGATGCGCCGCCCTTGGCCGTCGAGGAGGGTTTCCGGGCCGGACATCTGGCCGCCCGGCCAGCTCATGCGGCCGTGCTGTTCGGGGTGGAACACCTCGTTCCTCCACGTGCCGATGTAGTATTGGGTTGAATACATCGGGGCGTGGACGTGGGTGACGAGCATGTGTTTGCCGTTGCCGATGGGGAAGAAGTCGGGGCAGGCGGCGTCCTCGTCCACATGGGTCCACTTGCGGTCGGATTTGTAGAGGGGATGAAGGTATTCCCAGCGGACAAGGTCCTTGGATTTGAAGAGGCTCGGCGTGTCGCCCTCGTAGCCGGGACGGCGGTTTTTGTTTCCGATCAGGGCGTAGTAGGTGTCGCCCTCCTTCCATGCGGCGGGGTCGAACACGACGACTTCGGGGTTCGGGAACCGCTGCGGGATCACGGGGTTTTCGGGGTGGGGCGTCCAGTTGATCAGCAGGTCGTCGTCGGAGGTGGCGATGCAGGTGCCCTGTCCGGGGACGTGGTAGATGAGGGTGGGCTTTTCCGCCCCGGCCACGGCGCCGCCGCTGAAGACGCCGCGGAGCATGGTGCCGTCCTGCGGGAAGGTGAGCGCGGTGGGGTGCCAGATCCAGTGGACGAGGTCCTTGCTCGACGCGTGCAGCCAGACCTCGCGGGAGCGGGCGGTGTCCTTTCCGGAAAGAATCACATCGAGCTCGGGGGCCCGGCGGCCGAGGAAAAAGACGTGGTATCGGCCTTTCCAATACAGCGTGCCGTTGATGTCGTTCCAGAAGCCGTCGGGCGGCGTGAGATGGTAGGACGGGCGGAAGGGGTCGGCCCAGAGCTGTTCGCGCATTTCGCGCGTGGCGCGGAGCTTGTCCGCGAGGGTGAGATCCTCGCGACCGATCATCTTTCGGACCTCGGCGGCCACGCGCGCGTAGTGCGGGGACGCGGGATCGACGGCGACGATCTCAAAGTTGCGGATGCGCTCCATGATCGCGTCGAAACTCGCGGCGGCGAGAACCTCGGGGGAGGGCGGCTCGGCGATCGGGGCGGCCGCGGCCTGGTCGGACTGGACGACATCGTCCAAGGTGATGTGTCCCCAGCCGCCGGATTCGTGGTCCACGACCTGCAACGTGGCGACCTGGCCGACGAAGGCGGAGACATCCCACGTCGCGGGCTGGAGGGCTTCGGAGCCGCCCGGTCGGGTGTTGGGACCGGTGGCGGTGCGGACGACCTTGCCGTCGACGACGAGATTCACGCAGGTGCGTCCGGGGAAACCTCCGCCGCCGACGAGGAAGTTGAGGTAGCGACGCTGGATGGTGAAGGGCGGCGAGGTGAGCGTGCCGGTGGGGCGATCCGAGCCGTCGAAAAACGAGTTCACGAGCCGCCGCCCGTTGAATCCGGCGACGGGCATCTGGCGTTTGATCGCGCCCGCGGCGGGGCCGGTGCCGAAGGCGGTTCCGGAGGTTTTCCAGCCGGCGGCGGACCAGCTCTCGAATTCGAAGTCGAAAAGGGGAGGCGGGAGGGCGCCCCCGGCTTGGGCGCCGAGGCAGGCGGATAGAAGAAAAACTGTAATGAATTGTCGGATACGTTTCACGGAGAGGGGCGTGGTTGCGGCCGGGTGCGCTAGGGGCGGGTGTGATCCGGCGTGTCGAAGTGGTAGAAGTATCCGTCCTCGCCGCCGATCAGCACGGTGACGACGCCGTCGCCGTCGAGGTCACCGACGGCGGGGCTGGCGCTGTGGCCTTGGAGACGGAGGCCGTCGATCGGGCCGATTTCCTCGAAGCGCCATTCGCCGGCGCGTTCGGCGGTGTTGCGGAAGAAGGTGATGTTGGGCCCCCAGTTCATGAGGAGGTCGAGGCGGCCGTCGCGGTCCCAGTCGATGAAGGCGAAGGTGCGGCGTCCGCTGCGTCCGCGTTCGCCCCTGGTGGCGCGAAGCGGGCGGCCGTTGGCCTGCTTGAACACGCGTCGGCCGGGGAGCACGCGGCGCTCGCCGTCGCGAATCTCCTGGGTGAACAGCGCGAGGTAGCCTTCGTGATCGACGGTCACGATGCCGGGAGATTTCTCGCCGGGCAGGGTGACGAGCAGAGGCGTGCAGCGCCACTGGGCGACGAGTTCGTCGTCCGCGGGGTCCCACCAGTTCCACGCCGGTTTGGCCGCCGGGGCTCCGTCCCACCAGACCTGAATCTTGCGGGCCGGGGCGAGACGCGGGGGACGGCCCGGGGATTGTCCGCCCAGATTTTCGAACCAGTAGACGCGTCCGGTGATGTCGCTCGCGACGACATCGGGGCGGCCGTCGCCGTTCCAGTCGCCGACGGAGATCTGGGTGTAGCCCCACTTCGTTTCGGCGGGGCCTTGGATCGAACCGGAGGGGCCGGCCTCGAAGCGGATCGTTTCGCCGCCAGCCTGGAGCGTTTGGGCCTCGGCCCATCGGACGGGCTTGCCGCCGAGGTTGCGGATCCAGCCGATTTCGCCGGCGGAGTTGCCGCTCAGGATGTCGGGGCGCCCGTCGCCGTCCCAATCGGCGATGGCGGGCGTGGCGAGCACGCCGAATTTCACCTCGTGGGCTTCCTGGCGGAAAAAGCGCGGCAGCGCGAAGGCGGGGACCTTGACCGGTTCTCCGTCGCGACGGGCGGTCGTGGGAACGTCCACCATGCGCCCGGTGTTTTCGAGCCAGGCGACGCGTCCGTCCTCCTGCGCCACCACGAGGTCGGTGCGGCCGTCGCGGTTCCAGTCGAACGCCGTGACGACGATGCAGGTGAGCGGCATGCGGAGCGGTTCGCCGTCGGGGGTGCGCAGGCGGCGACCCGCGGCGTAGCGGGGCTGTTCGCGGGTGCCGATGTTTTCGAAGAAGGTGAAGCCGTCGACGAACTCGCCGCAGACGAGGTCGAGTTTTCCCGTGCCGCGGAAGTCGGCGAAGACGGGGGACGGCATTCCGTAGACGTCGATCGGGCGCGTGTCCGCCTCGAGCCGTCGTGGTTTTCCGAATACGGGGGAGGCGTCGGTGCCGGTGTTTTCGAGCAGATAGACGTAGCCGTGCAGGGGGCCGTTCATCCAGCGGCCGGTCCGGTCGTGGGCGGCCTCCCAGCCGTAGTCGCTCCAGTCCCCGATGCCCACGATCAAGTCGTGGCGGCCCCGGCCGTGGAAATCGACGAGGCTGTATTGCGCGGCGCGGATGCTTCCGCTCGTCGGGTGGACGGTCTTGTTGTTGACCGGAAACGGGACGGGCTGGTCGGCGCCGGTCTCGAGGAAACGCGGAAACTCCTGGCCCGATGCGAGGACCTTCAGACGCCCGTCGGGGAGGTGGGTGGCGGTGATGTTGTGGCGGCCGTCGCCGAGGCGCACGCCCGGCTTGAAAATCTCGACGCCCCGCGCGTCGCGGCGGCCCGTGTTTTCAAAGTAATAGGTGCCGCGCTTGAGGTGGTAGCTCGAGACGACGACGAGGTCGGTGAGACCGTCGCCGTTGCGGTCGACGGGAACGGGCCAGCCCCAGAGCCCGACGCCGAGATCGGTGGTCGCCCCGGGTGTGTGGTGTCGCAGGCGCACCAGGCGTTCGGCGGCGGGCGTCTCCTTGGTTTCGGCGGTCGCGGCGGGCAGCGCGGCGGCGATGGCGAGCGCGGCGAGAGCGCCCAGGCGTGTGAGAGGGGAGGCGGACATGCGGCTATTCGAGCGCGGTTTTGCTTTGGTCCCAGATGGTGAGGTTGGTGAGCGGGCGCTCGGCGCACTTGATAAAGTGCGAGGCCAACCAGGACGCGCCCAAGGCGAGAAGGTTGCCGATGATGGCGAGGTAGTGGGGAAGCACGCGAACGCGGAGGGAATCCGGGAGCCAGCCCATGTCGCCGGCCTTTACCCACAGGACGAAGAGCATGGAGGTCGCGAGGCCGAACCAGGCGCCTCCGAGATTCACGCGTCGGGTGAGGATGCCGGCGAGAAAGAGGGCGGGAACGCCGGAGGCGATGATCGCGGCGATTTGTTGCGAGAGGTCGGTGAGCGTGGGCGCGTCGAGGGCGCGGATGAGGAGGGCGCCGCCGATCATGGCGAAGGAGACCGCGAGCGCGGCGATTTTGCCGAAGGTCAGGTAGTGGCGATCGCTCCGGGTGGAGGAGACATGCTTTTTGTAGAGATCGCCCACCAGCACCATGCTCGAGGTGTTGATCGACGAGCTGAGGGTGGACATCGCGGCGGCGAGCGCGCCGGAAATCACCAGACCGATGAGACCGACGGGCAGGCTGTGCGTGATGAAGTGGGGCAGGATGTGCTCGGCCTTGTGCTGGCCGAGCAGGGTTTCGAAAGCGAAGCGGTCCGGGGCGTGGAGGTAGTAGACGAAGAGACAGGTGCCGAGGAACTGGAACATGGCCCAGACCGGGAGGCAGCCGACCCCGAGGACATACATCGAGCGGGTCGCCTCGCGGGCGGTGCGGGCGGAGCACCAGCGTTGCACCGTGGACTGGTCGGTGATGACGCCGAGGAATTGGAAGAAGCCGACCATGAGCATCATCAGCGTCGTCTTTTCGCTGAAGCTGAAGGACCAGGGGACCTGCGTGAGCATTCGCCCGTGCGTCTCGATGACGCCCTCCTTGATCGCGGCGCCGGTTTCGCCGGCGGCGAGACTTTCCTGGATCGCGGGCGCGATGGCCGGATCGGACGGCGAAAGGAGGATGTCGTGATCGAACGCGAATTTGTGATGCGCGCCGGCGTCGGCGAAGAGCGTGGAGAAGCCGTTCGGGAGCGAGTGGAGGATGAAGCCGATGCACGCAAAGGCGCCGACGACGAGGATGACGGTCTGGACGACGTCGGTCCAGATGACGGCTTCGACGCCGCCTTTCACGGTGTAGATGATCGTGACGCCCGTGACGACGAGAAGGCAGACCGAGAAATCCCAGCCGGTGATGTTCTCCAGCAGGATCGAAAGCAGGTAGGCGATGGTGCTGACCTTGGCGATTTGCGAAAAGAGAAAGACGACGGCCGCGTAGGAGGAGATCGACTGGCCGAAGCGCGCGGCGAGGTAGCCGTAGGCGGAGTTGATCGTGCCGCGACGATAGAAGGGGATGAACAACCAGGCCGCGACGATGGCGACCAAGGGAAAGGCGAAGTGGGGGATGAAGCGGAGCCACGCGGTTTTGAACGCGTCGGCCGGGATGGCGATGAAGGTCACCGAGCTGATGATCGAGCCGATGAAGCTGATGCCGATGACGAGCCCGGAGAGCGATTTTCCGGCGAGGTAGTAGTCGTCGGTGGATTTGTTCCGGCGGGCGAAATACAGGCCCATGCCGATCATGCCGGCGAAGTAGGCGAAGATGATCAGCAGATCGATGACGGAGAGGCGCATGACTGGGGCGGGGAAAGAAACGAGTTCGTGGTGCGCGGACGCGTCAGTAGGTGGACATGTGTTGATGGATGGCCTCGGTCTGGACCGAGGACGCGGTCTCGTCGGCGGGGCTGCCGCGCGTCGGCTCGCCCGGGGCGATCGCGTCGACCTGGACGTTTTTTATCCGCACCGGAGGCATGCCGGCGCCTTCGGCGGCGATGGCGAAGGAGCGGAACCGCGGCCGCGCGCCGGCCGGATCGAGGTGAACGAATTCGACGGGCGCGGGCATGTCGCCCCCGAAGACGCGCAGGCGGGTTTCGATCCGGTTCCCTTCCACGCGGTGCATCGACAAGGTGACGTCGTAGGTGGTGCGGACGATGAGCTTGCGGGCGAAATCGACGACGGGGCCGAGCGGCGCGGAGGCGGGGAGGGAGGCGGGGGCGCCGGCATGCAAGGCGACGCGTGCGGGGCCCGTCCCGGTGAGCGGTTGAAGGACGGCCTGGCGTCCCTGGCCCCTGGCGCCGGGCTCGGTGCCGAAGCCGAAACGCAGCGTGGCGTCGCGATCGCGGGGGCTGAGCTCGAGTTCGAATTGGAAACGGGCGACGAGGCCGCGTCCGGCTTCGGACAAGGCGGGAGCGTCCAGATCCACCGAGGCTCCGCAGGTCGCGCCGCCGGCGCGGTGGAGACGGAGCGCGGACGCCTCGAGTCGCACATCGCCGTCGGAGAAAGGCCGGAAGCGCGAAAAATCGTCCGCGATCAGCGAGGTGACGCGTTCGTTCAGCGCGGAGAAGGGGATGCGCGTGGCGGCGATCTGTTCCTTGCCGACGCTGTAGAAGATCCACAGCGCGTCGCCGATTGTAAGGGAAAATGGATACTGCGGGCCGCTGGAGGCGGGTTTGAACAGGCCTTTCGTCCAGTAGCGGGAGTCGTGCGCGATGGCCCAGGTGCGGTCGAAGACGCGGCCGTCCTTGGAGGTGGTGAGGAAAAAATCGAAGCGGCCCTTGCTGTTGCCGAGGATCCAGTTTCCTCCGTCGGGGAGCTGGCCGGCGGCGGGCATGGCGAAACCGTAGAGNTTGNTTTCGAGGGATGGCGGATANTTTTCCCCGNCCCGCGCCTCGGAGGCGTAGTAGTGGCCGGGCACGGCGAGGTTGTCGCGGATGACNACCCAGCTTCCGTCGGAGCGCCGGTATTGGGCCATGTGGGCGAGGCCGTGTTTGCCGTCGGCGGACAGGTGTTTGGTGCCGGGAGCGAAGCCCGGGCCGCGCAATTCCGGGGCGACGGACGGGCGTTTGGTGAGGAGCGCGCGGGTGGCGGCGGGAAGCGTGTGGAGCGGTTTGCCGCTCGCGAACGGTTCGTTCAGGGGGCCGAGCTTGAGCGAGCGGGTGGCGGTGAGCCGGATCTCGGTCGGCGGCGTGCGGTCGAGGTAAAGCGGCGAGGCGGGGACGAGGCGGTTTTTCTCGAATTTCCAGAGCTGGGAAAAATTCGGGCCGACGTCCCAGCGCATGTCGTAGGAATGGCCGGAGGCGTTGTCGCGCAGTTCGCGGAAGCGCTCCTCGGGCACGGGGTCGGAGGGGGTGCGGTATTTGAGGTCGTCGGTCCAGCCGTGGTAGATGGCGACCTTTCCGGTGAGTCGTAGTTGTCCGTCCACTACGCGGAGGTGTCCCTCGACGTAGCGCCGGTCCTTGATTTCCTCGAGCGGTTCGCGGCGGCGGACGGCGGCGGGGGCGGGGACGAGTTCGACGAGGTTGGTCTCGGGCGAGCCCCAGTCGATGCCGTCGCGGTTGGCGTTGATCGTGCCCCAGCGCGCGAGCAGGCGCTGGCCGGGGCCGTTTTCGTCGCGGGCGTGGTTGGTCCAGTAGACGACGACCTTGTCCTCGAACAACACGACCTGGGTGTGGTGGTTGTAGGTGCCGTGGAGGAGCGACTCGTAGCGGCCGGAGCCGCCGTCCTCGGGGGGCGCCTTGGAGGGCGACGGAGCGTAGAGCGTCTCGGTGACGACGCCGCGAAGTTGCGGCAGACCCAGGCCGGAGATCGACGGATCGAAGGACGCCGGTCGGCGCCAGACGAGGGGCGGCGTGTCGGAATTCGCGAGGCAGGGGCCGGCGGACAGCAGCAGGCAGGACAGGGCGAAGCAAAGGCGGGAAAGCATGGGTGGGGGAACGGCGCCGCGCGCCGTCGTCAACGAAGGGCGTCGAGCGCCGGTTCGTGGATTAGCGAGATGGCGGAAAGATACAGGTCGGAGACACCGGGGCGGACGATGGAGAACGCCACGGTGTCGAAGCCCCTGGGCGCGGAAGGGAGCGGGGCGCGGTGAATGACGCCCTTTTCCAGATCGCCGCCGGAAAACTCGAGTTCGGCGCGGGTCTTGCCCGGTGCCTCGGCGATCAGGCGCAGCTCGGCCTGGTAGGTGCGGCCGGGGTTGAGCGGGGACGGGGCCTTGACGCGGAAGAACGGTTCCGGAGCGCGGGCGCCGGCGCGGGGGAGAGGGCCGGCTTTGGCGAAACGAAGGAGCGAAAGATCGAGACGCGTGCCCTGGTCGGCGAAGGAGAGCGACGCGCCGAGGCCGCGGAATTTCCCGTCCGGTTCGCGTCCGTCGGCGGTGAAGCGGTTTTCGGGTTTGCCGTCGGATTCGTAGAGGCCGAACAGAAAGGCGTCGGCGACCTCGTGGGGCGGGGTGGCGATGCTGAAACGGAAAGAGAGCGCGAGGTGTTCGCCGGGGGAGAGTTCCACGCGGGGGAAATGCGCGACGACGCGAGAGTCGCCGTCGCGGCGCAGGAAGAGGCGAAGGTTGGTCCCGCGGAGCGAGGTCGCGCCGGGGTTGGACGCATACCAGGCCAGCGCCGCGGGGGGATTTTGAACGAGGCGGTCCGTGCGTTCGAACTCATCCTCGAAGATCACCCGGACGGGATCCTGCGCGCGGAGGGCGGGCAGGGTCAGGACGAGGCCGAGAACGAGGACGAGGCGGCGGCGCATGAGGCGGGGTGTATTCCGGCGGCGGAGTGGTGCGGAGGTTCGGTGGCGAGGGCGGAGAACAGGCCGCGCAACACGCCGGCCTGCTTTTCGGTGAGGATGAGGAAGCGGTCGCGCGCGCCCTTGCCGGGGTGGAAGCGGGTGTAGCCATCGGGCAGTATCTCGACCGCGCCGGCCGTGGAGAGGCCGAAGTAGTCGCGGTCGGGAAAGATCGCGTAGAGCGCGGTGGTGAGATCCCAGCAGGGACGCTCGTGCGGGGCGGGGCGGAAGAGCTGGTAGGTTTCCTTCAGGATGTGATGCGGCTGGTATTCGTAGTCCTGTTCGACCGCGTAGGCCGGGAAGGTCACGGCGTCGCCGACCTCGGCGCCGCTCCAGACGACGGGGGTGGGCCATTCGGCGGCAAGGCGGCTGGCGGCGGGCTTGTCGTAGACCACGTTAAACTCGAGCCAGTAGTTGTTCTGCTGCACGGGGCCGAAGGCGCCGGCCATGACCGAAAGGAAGCGGACCTTGCGGGCGACGAGTTCGCGGCCGGTGAGTTCGCTGAACTCGTCGGGCCCGCTGGCGAGCAGGGCGGCGCAGTTGGTGAAGAAGCCGATCTGGGCGATGACGACGCTGTTGTCCTCCGCTTCGGAGAGCAGGCGGCGCAGAAGGGGCACGGCGCGCGGGGCGCTGTCGTGGTCGAACGAATACGGATAGAGCGGCGTGCCGTCGGGCGCCGTGCGCTCGACGACCTTGAGGAAGGGGCTCGGGCGGACGAAGGGCGCGGAGGGCGAGACGCCGACGGGGATGTCGGGCCGGCCGTAGAAGGTGTTGATCGCGGTGACGTGCGCCCCGGCGAGTTTTTCGGGATTGGTGAGCGTGACGCCGAGCAGCTTGCAGGCGCCGCGGGCCTCGAGGGCGAGAATCATGCCGAGGGCGAGCGCGTCGTCGCAGTCGTTGCCCATGTCCGTGTCGAGAATCAACTGCGTCGGTCCCGCGGGTTTGGGGAGATAGGCCGGCGGTGTGTCCACGGGTTTGTTATCCAGGCTGGTGTGATGGATGGCGGTCATGGGAAACGGGATGGGGGCGGGGCGGCGTCGAGGCGGGCGTCGATTCGATTCACCGGAAATCGACGACAAAGTCCGGGCTGTTCGCGCGGGTGAGCGGCCACTTGAGGGTGCCGAGGTTCACGTTCTTCACGTGATAATCGAAGAAAAGGACCCCTGCGCTGCCGGTGGCCGAGCCCGAGTTCGCCGGTGTTTTGCCCCCGGAACCGTAGTTCGACATGATGCCGAGCCGGTCGGCGGTGGAGAACAGGTGCCAGCCGGCGCTGTTTGCGTCGCGCTCGGCGGCGAGCGCGGTGAGGGAGGGATCGGGAATGTCGCGCGTCGAATACTTGGACCAGATCCTGCGGGCGGGGTCCGATTCATCCATCAGCACGTGGTTGAGCGCGTAGCAGCCGGTGGCCTGGTCGACGCCGGAGGTCGGGTCGAAGGCCTCGGCGGGGGTGGCCGGATGGTGGAATTCGGGGGTGCGGTAGGCGTCGCTGTAGCGAGTCCACATCCAGCCGCCGCCGCCGTCGAAGACCTGCGGCGTGCCGCGTTTGCCGACATAGGAGCCGAGCTGCTGGTAGACGCGTTGGGAGGCGTTGGGGCCGTTGCCGAAGTAGCGTTGCCGGTTGTCCTCGACGTAGGCTTGGACGGCCATGCCGATGGTGCGGAGGTTGGAGAGCGACTTGGCTTGATTGGCCGATTGCCGGACCTTGCCGACGACGGGGATGAGGATGGCGGCGAGGATGCCGATGATGGCGATGACCGTCAGCAGTTCGATCAGGGTGAAGGCTCGGCGGGGCGGGACGCGTTGCATGGTTGGGGGGCGCTTTGTGGTTTGGTCAGGAGCGGGGCATGGGGGATGGGAAAAATCCGGGAGAGGCGGGACCGCGGGGCAACGTGGACGGAGGGAGCTTTTCTACCTAGTGGGCGTGGCGGCGGAGAGGGCCCGGGCGAGCTCGGTCGAGTCGGGCATGGCGCTTTGGGCGCCGCGTTTGCGCGTGGCGAGGGCTCCGGCGGCGTTGGCGAAGCGCAACGCGTCGGACCAAGCGACGTCGGAGGCGAGTTGCACGGCGAGCGCGCCGGCGAAGGTGTCCCCGGCGCCGACCGTGTCGATCGGCGTGACGGGAAGGGGTTTCACGGCGAGTTTGGCGTCGCGGGTGAAGTGGAAGGTGGATTCGCCGCCGCGAGTGACGACGAGGTTTTGGACCTTGCGGGATTCGAGGAGCTGGGCGCGTGCGGACGCGGCGAGTTGCCAGATCTCGTCGGGGCCGAGGGCGAAGCAGTGGCGAGCCTCGTTTTCGTTGACGACGACGGTGTGGACCGGGTGGCGCCCCCAGATGAAGTCGTGGTTTACCGGGGAGGGGTTGAGGAGCGTTTTGATGCCGAGTTCCGAGCAAAGCGCGAGGGCGGCTTCGACGACCTCCAGCGGCACCTCGAACTGCATGAGGACGACGGCGGGGCGCAGGGCGCGAATCGCGGACGTCGCGTCGTCGGCGGTCACTTGTCGGTTGGCTCCGCTTTCGATGACGATGCTGTTTTCGCCCTTGGCATCGACGTAGATGCTGGCCGCGCCGGTGGTGGTTTGCGGGACGGGGCGGATGCGGTCGATGCGGACGCCGGCCACGCGGAGGTGGGCGAGGTAGTCGCGGCCGTCGGCATCGTCTCCGACGGCGCCAACCAAGGCGACCGGAGCCCCGAGACGGGAGGCCGCCACCGCCTGGTTGGCGCCTTTGCCGCCGAATTCACGCCGCACGCCCGAGGCGGTGATCGTTTCCCCGGGCCGCGGAAGCTCGTCGACCAGCCAGATGCGGTCGATGTTGAGCGAGCCGATGACCAGGATGGACGGAGCGGGACCCATGGGAATCGAGCGTGCGGGCGCGACGGCGGACGACGGACGCGGCTCAGGCGCGGCGGCGACGTCCGGTGGCCAGCGCGAGGGCGGAGAGTCCTCCGAGGACGGCGAAGGCGGAGGGTTCGGGGATGTTGGCGAGATCGGGCGAGAGGGCGCCGCTCCAGATCTTGAAGTTGTCGACCGTGCCGGAGAAGAAGTCGCCGTTGGCGCTGCGACCGTGGCTGTAGACCATGAAGGTGTCGGCGTTCACCTGGTCGGTCATCACGACGGATCCGATGAACTCCCCGTCCACGTAAACCCCCAGGCGGCCCGCGGCGATCGTGTCGGCGCCGAAGGTGAAGTCGGTGTCGCCGCCGTTGGCGATGAAATGGATCGTGTGGGTCGCGCCGGGATAGAAGCGCACGCTGTTGTTGACCTGATTCCAGCCGGCGGACGAGTTGAGAGAACCGAGCAGTCCGAACTCGGACCCCAAGACCCCGTTGCCGCCCATGTTAAGGACGAAGAGGGATTGGTCGGCCCAGGTCTGGTAGTTCGTGTCGTTGTCTATGCGGGGCGGATTCGCCCCTTGGTTGGGATACATCGTCGTGCCGCTCTGGCCCATGCCGAAACGGATCGAGGTGCCGCCGGGAATCTGGCCGATGGTGAGATCGAGACTGATGGTGAAAACATCGCCGGTGGGGAGACCGCTGACGGCGAAGCCCGCGACCACGTTGCCACCGGTGGTGCTGGTGAGCTTGAGCGCGGCATTGGAGCCCGTGGGATTCACAATTTCGCGTGTGCCATAACCCGTTATGTAGTTAAAATTTGTGAGGTCGGGAGTGAGTTGGGTGCCGTGGGTGATGGAGCCGAAGTCTTCCGAAAAAACCAAAGACTGGGCTTGGGCGACGGTGGCGATGGCCGACAAGGCGACGAGCCCTGCGAGGGATTTGGTTTGGAGCGAGTTCATGGGGACGAAGAAAGGGGAGAAGGCGGTAAGTTTATCGATTAACTTAAGAGGTAAATGTCATCGTTTCGGATGAAGGCGGATGCCTGCCAAGAGGGGTAGGGTGCGTCCTTAGTTAACCGATTGACTTATTTAGTCAATTTTTAAATTCCTCTCGTTCCTAACCGAGCCACGGAAAACAGGATCCGGTAGCGCAACGATGCTCTCGGGCTGGTTCAGGTTGAGCTGGATCATTCGGAGCAAGAGCTGAATCGCGTGGTTTACCGCCGTGTGGGTGTCCGCCAAGGTGCTGAGGCCGGGATTATAAAAGCTCGAGGTTTCGTAGTCACCGATCCCGATGACGGAGACGGTTTCCGGAATGGAGATGGTGGCCTTGTGCAGCGCGCGATAGGCGCCCTGGAGCAAGCTGTCGGTGACGGCGAAGAGGCCGTCGGGCAGCGGGGCGGCGGCGAGTCGGGCATGCATGGTTTTCTCGCCGGTTTCCGGAGAAAGATCGTCGCAGGGAATAAGCTCGGGTGGATGCCCCCAGAGTTCCGCGCAACGATGTGAGAAGGCATCCATTCGGCTGCGGGTGAGCTCGGTCAGGCTGGTGCCATGCATGATCGCCGGACGGGAGAGGCCGGCGGCGTGGAAAATCTCGGCGGCGCGTCGTCCGATCACCCCGTGGGGTTCGGTGACGCAGGAGTGGCGGCGAAGGTCGCGGCCGATCACGACAATCGGCAGCGCGAGTTCGGTGGCCTCGAGGAAGGCGTCGTCCGCGGGGTAGGTGTTGGTGACGAGCAGTCCGTTGAAGCGGTTGGAGGTGAGGAGCGGTTTCATCTCCTCGAGCTTTCCGGCGTGGAAAAGCTCGATGGCGATCGAGACATGGACGTTTTCGTCCGCGGCCCACTGACGGGTCGAGTCGTGCAGGTAGCGAACCCACTCGCCCACGAGCGCGAGCGGGGCCTCGAACGAGGTGGCGATGGCGAGGTCGATTTGCCGCACGCCGGACTGTGTGCGCAGGCGACGGCCCGCGAGGTTGGGGACGTAGCCCAGTCGATTGGCGGTCCGGCGGATTTTCTCCGCGGTTTCGGCGGAGACCCGGCCCGGCTGATTGGAAAGCGCCAAGGATACGGCGGCGGGGGAAACACCCACCGCCTTGGCGACCGTGTAGATGGTGGTTTTCTGCTTTTGCTTGGCCACGAAAAGGTGGGCGCGAATCTGAATCCGTGCCCGTCGGCGTCAAACGCCATCAGGGAAAAGCCTGTTTGCCGGGGACGACCTGGTCGGCGCGCCTCCGGACGGTCGCGGCGCCTAGCCGGCGTTCTTCTCGAAGCGCAGCGTGAGCAGCCCGTAGGGGCGGACCTCGATGGCGGAGTCGGCGGGCGAGGCCGCGAGCGAGCGGCCGCGGACATCGGCGGGCGCGACGTTCCAGCCGGCGGCGGTCGCGGTGGTGATGCGGCCGCGGCGTCCGAGCGTCTCGTGCAGACGCAGGGCCCAGGCGCCGCCGTCGAGCGGCTCGGCCCAGGAGGGCACGGCGGAGGGCGTGCCGGAGATGGCGGCGAGGCCGGCGGAGACCGTCGCGCCGCAGGGCACGCAGGGCGTGTAGAGGAGATCGGCGAGGGCGGCGGGCTGCTCCACGACGGGCAGGTCGGGCGCGTAGCGGCCAAGGGCGAGCTCGATCACGTGATGGCCGAGGTCGGAGTATTTCGGCCGGTCGGGCGTGACGCGGATCTTCGGATGGTCGTCGGCCTCCGTGACCAACGCGCTGCGCAGGAGGCTGACGCCGACGACGCCTTCGCGGGCGGTGAAGCCGTATTTGGCCTCGGTGATGACGGACAGGCCGTCGTGTTGCGCGTCGTCGCAGAGCACGGCCCAGCGGCTGGCGCAGACCTCCCACTGGGCCTCCTCGCGCGGATAGCCGGGCCATTGGCCGCGAAGCTGGCTGCCGACGGGGGCCCCGAAGCGGGCCTCGCGTCCGCGGTAGTCGGTGGAGACGACGGCCTTGAGCCAGTGGAGCGGGTCGGCCCAGTCGACCTCGTAACGCACGCGGAGCACGGGCTCGGAGGCTCGGACGTGGTAGACGACCTTCGCGCGGCTGGAGCGGGCGAGCTCGTATTCAAAAGTCAACGACGCCTCCAGGCCGGAGACGGCTGCGACGGGGGCGCCGACGAGGCGGGCGGGGCGTCCGTGGACGAGCGCGGCGCGGTCGACGTCCCAGGCGTCGAACTTCGCGGGCTGGTCGGGGAAGGCGACGAGCTTGTGGCCGGTGACGGCGACGGGCGCGCCGTCGATCTCGAGGCCGACGAGCGAGCCCCCGGCGTCGAAGCTGGCGTGGACGCGGTCGCCGCGCAGCCCGGTCGCGGTGGCGGAGGGCGCGGCGACTTTTTTCACCGCGAGCGCGGAGGCCGGCGCGCCGGAGAGCGGGGCGAGTTCGTAGCAACGGTCGCCGTCTATCCAGGTGCGCGGGAGCGGGAGCGGGTTGAACCAGCCGTCGGCGGAGACCTTGTCGCCGGCGAGCGCGGCGCGGGCCTCGGCGAGGGCCTTGGCCGCGAGCGTCCGCAGCTCGGGGATGGCCTCGGCGTAGACTTCCCAGATCGAGCTGCCGGGGATGTAGTCGTGGAAGTGCGAGAAGATGGCGCGTTTCCAGTAATGGAGATCGATCGGGCCGAGTCCGCGCACGACGTGGGCGGCCTCGAGGGTTTGCAGCGCGCGTTCGAGGGCGCGGAAGGCGGCCTTGAGTTCGCCGTGCGTGGTGAAGACGCCGCGGTGCAGCTCGAGCATGAGCTCGCCGGCGACGGCGGGGAGCTCGGGACGCAGCTTGTCGAGGCGCTCGAAGAAGGGCTCGACGTTGCCCCATTCGACGCGCGGCAGGCCGGCGAGGTCGGAGACGCGGCGGGCGCGCTCGAGCATCTCCTCGGTGGGACCGCCGCCGCCGTCGCCGTAGCCGGTGGGGATGAGCATCTCGGGGTGGACGGCGGACTGCTGATGGTGGAGCGCGCATTCGCGGAGGCGCTTCACGTCGACCCACTCGTTGTAGTCGTGGATCAATACGACGTGGGCGGCGACCTCGGAGCCGTCGGGGCTTTGCCAGCGGAAACTGGAGTGGGGGAACCGGTTGATGCTGCTCCAGGAGAGCTTGGTGGTGAAGAAGCCCTTCACGCCGACGGCGCGGAGGAGCTGCGGCATGCAGCCGCTGTAGCCGAAGACGTCGGGCAGCCAGAAGACCTCGGCGGGGGAGCCGCGGAGTTTTTTGAACTCGTCCTGGCCGACGCGCAGGCAGCGAAGGATGGCCTCGCCGCAGGGCATCTGGGTGTCGCCCTCGACGTAGGCGGCGCCGGTGGCGTCCCACTTTTTCTCGGCGATGAGTTTTTTCACCTGCTCGAGGAGCTCGGGCGAGCGGCGTCCGACGGCCTCGTAGCTGGCGGGCTGCGAGTAGCCGAAGCGGAATTCGGGGTATTCGCGCAGGAGGCGGGTTTGCGTGGACCAGGAGTGGACGGCCTTGGATTCGCCGACGCGCTCGGGCCAGAGCCAGACGAGGTCGATGTGGGCGTGGCCGGTGAGCACGGCCTTGATGGCGTCGGGCGCGGCCTTGAAGTCGGCGTAGATCCGCTTGAGCGCGGCGCCGAAGGGCGCGAGGCCGTCGCGGTCGTAGATGTCGATGGCGCGGTCGAGCCGGTCGCAAAGGCGGCGGAAGAGCGGGCTCGCGCGGAAGGCGGGATCGTTGTGGCGAACCGGATCGGTGAACGCCTTCGGCAAACCGGACTGATGCGGCTGGTGGTCGCGGAATTCGGCCTCGAGCAGTTCGAGGAGGACCTTGAGGTCGTGGTAGACGGACCAGGCGAGGTCGTTGCGCACGAGCAGCCCGGGCGGCGCGTAGAGACTGCCCTCCTCCTCGAGGCGGGCGGCCTCGCCCTGGAGCCAGATGCCGGAGCGGATGCAGACCGATTCGACGAGAAAACGCGTTTTCCCGGCGGGGAGCGGCACCTGCGGATGGGCGATGTCGAGGCCGGAGTAGGGCACGCCGTCGAGGTAGAGGGTGGCCTCGGCCTGGTCGTTCCACTTCAGGTAGCGGGTCTCCGGGCCGGTGGCGGGCGGGAGGGTGACGCGGAACCAGGACTGGGAATATTTCGGCCCCCAGTGGAAGGCCGCGCCCGGGATCGGCTTGAACTCGTCGTCGGCGACCTGGGACGCGTTGCGGAATTCGAGCGTGGGGGCGGTTTGCTCGACGCGGATGTCCCCGGAGGGGGGCGGGCTCCAGATGAGGGCTTGGGTGCGTTTGAGCGCCTCGTCGACGCGGGCCGGAACGAGCTGGGTCAGGAAGGTGCGGGGGAGCATGGCGGATGATTAAGATACCAAATACGGTATCTAAACGGATGGACGGAATCCGATCCGGTCACGGGCGGCGAGCTTAAACGGAGGCGACCGGTTCCCCTCGGGCGGGGACGTGCTCGGGCGAGTCAGCGCGGGGCGGCGGCGGTGGATTCGCCGACGAAGAGCGGGGCGTCGTCGGGCTGGTGCAGCGAGGGCGTGGACCAGCCCCGCCCGGTGAGAATCCAGCGGGCGGCTTTGCGGAGATATTGCGCGCGGGGGATGGCCTGGAGGCTGGTGAGCGAGGGGATGAGGTAGGGGCCGAAGCCCTCGTCGTTGACGGCGCAGACGGAGATGTCGGCGCCGATGGCGAGTCCGTGCTCGTGCAGCGCGCGCATGCCGCCGACCGCGGCGAGGGCGGTGGTGCAGTAGAGGGCGGTGCCGGAGAGGGCGCGGTTGGCGAGCCGACGCGAAAGGTGGCGGTGGGCGGTGGCGAGCGCGCCGTCCTCGGGGTGGTCGATCAACTCCCCGGCGAGGCCGTGGCGCGCGAGGTGTTCGCGCCAGACGGCGATGCGCGCGGTGATGACGGAGTTGTGCGGCTGGATGTTGAAGCAGTCGATCCGGCGGTGCCCGAGTTTGCGCAGGTGGTCGAGGAGCTTGTGGCCCGCGGCGAAGGGGAAGACGATGACGGAGCGGAGGCCGGCCAGGCTTTCGTCGTGGTCGAGCACGACGACCCGGGTCCGCGCGGCGACCATGCGGGCGGCGAGCCAGGGCGGCGTGGGCTCGTTGGCGAGCGGCAGGAAAAAGACGCCCTCGAAGCCCTCGAGCGCGGCGCTGACGGCGGGATCGCTGTAATGCTCGTAGCTGAGCGAACGCGTGCCGACGTCGTGGGAGGCGAGCGCGCCGAGAATGCCCTCGCGCCAGAGCACGGTCTCGGGGGAGCCTCCTCCGGGGTTGAGAAACGCGATCAGCGGACGTCGCTCGCGGCCGCTCCCGGGCGGGGATGGGTTGACGGCGAGACGGCCGGTTTTTCCGCGAAGAAGCAGACCCTCTTCGATCAACTGGTCGAGGGCGCGCCGGACGGTCTGGCGGCTGAGGCCGAGCTCGACGGCGAGACCGCGTTCGCCGGGAAGGCGGTAGGCGGCGTGGTCGGCGTGGCGCACGCGCTTGCGGAGCATCTCGATCGCGAGTCGGGTCTGGGTGTCGGGGCGCGCCATGGGGACGAAGGCGATGTTGTGAATCGGCGGAAGCGGGTGGCAACCTCTCCGCGCGCGCGGCGGGTTTTCAGCGTCCGCCCAGCTCGCGCTCGAGCGAGGCGGCGAGTTTGAGCACGGCGTTTTCCAGCTCGGTCTGGTCGCGGTAGCGCAGTTCGTCGTAACGCAGCACGAGCGCGACGGCGAGGCGGGCGCGCGGAAGGAAGGGTTCGCGCACGGCGGCGGCGAGGGAGACGATCTCGCGGTCCGATTCGCGGATGTTCCACGCCACGCCGGTGGCGCGGGCCTGGGCGATCTGCGCGACGAATTTTTCGGGATCGCGGTTGGTGTAGGGAGTGGCGGGGCGCTCGCCCGGATCGGGCGCGAAGCGGCGCCACTCCCGCTCGGGGAGCTGGGCGACGAGGATCTTGCCGGCGGAGGAGGCGTGGGTGGGGCCGTGCGAACCGAGCCGCGTGGTGTTGGCCTCGTCGCCCGCTCCGCAGATGACGTAGGTGTCGCGCGAGCCGAGCATGCTGAGATACACGCTGCACTTCAGGCGCGAGGCGGCGCGACGCAGGTGGCCGTCGAGTTTCAGATTTTTCCCGAAGTGCGAGGCGATCTCGTGGACGAAGTCGAAGATGTCGGCGCTGACCGTGTAGCGTTTCGTCTCCTCGATCTTTTGCACGAAGCCGAGTTCGACGAGCGAGCGCAGCAGGCGGAAGACGGACGACTTGGGCATGCCGAGCCGCTCGGCCAGCGTGGTCACGCCGAGCGAGTGGCCGGACTGGACCATGAGGCGGACGAGCGCGATGCCTTGGGTGAGCGGAGTGGGGCGGAGGGGCATGACGCGGGTTTGTCGCACGGACCGCGCACGGCGGGCAATCGCGCGCGAATCGGTCGTTTCACTAATGGAACAGCCTTTCGCCGGCGGGCGCGGCGAGACTCGCCGGGGCGGAGCGGCGGGGTGTTGGGTGCGGGGGTGAACAACCCCCTTCATGAAATCGAGACCGAGTGTCTGGTCGTCGGCGGCGGGCCGGCGGGCTACGGAGCCGCGGTGGCCGCGCTCGCGGGCGGTGCGCGGACGTGGATCGCGGACCGTCACGGTTATCTCGGGGGCATGGGCACGGCGGCGGGGCTGAGCTGCTATCTCAACCACGCCCACGAGCGCACCGATCTGGCGGGCGCGGTGTATCGGCGTTTCGTGCGTTCGCAGGCGGCATTGGGCTGCCATTATTACGACTCGCTTTCGCAGGCGGATTTCTTCGAGCCCGAGTCCTGCAAACGCACGATGGAGACCGACATCCTCGAGGCGGGCGGCGGGGTGCTCTACCACTCGGTGTTGAGCGAGGTGGAGCGACGTGGCGACGAGTGGGTCGCGACTTTCGTGTCCAAGGGCGCGCGCACCGCGGTGCGGTGCCGTTATCTGATCGACGCGACCGGCGACGGCGACGCCTGCGCGCTGGCCGGCGCGCGCATGACGCACGGGCGGCGCTCCGACGGAAAAACGCAGCCGATGTCGATGGTCGTGCAACTCGGTGGCTTCGATCCGCAGGCTTGGCATGCGTCGGGACGTCGTCTGGTCGAGGGGCGCTACGCGATCGAGGGCGACCAGTTCACCGAGGAGATCGCGCGGGCGCGCGCGGCGGGCGAGTGGACGATCCCGCGCGGCGAGATCGCGATGTTTTGGTCGATGCCGACCGACCCCACGCGGGTGACGATCAACGGCACGCGCATCAACGGCCTGAGCGCGTGCAATCCGCTCGAGACCAGCCGCGCCGAGGTGGAGGGCCGCCGACAGGCGCGCGAGTTGTTGGAATTTTTCCGCCGGCACGTGCCGGGCTTCGCCAACGCCTATCTCTTGCAGACCGGTCCGCAGATCGGCGTGCGCGAGTCGCGCCGCATCGTGGGACGCGCGACGCTCGACGAGGCGCAGGTGCGCGCGCGGGCGTTGCCGGCCTCGAGCGTGGTGCTGTGCGCGTATCCGATCGACGTGCACAGCCCGGAAGGTGTCGGCACGCAGTTCGAGAAAACCGGACGCGGGCACGTCTACGGCATTCCCTGGGAGTGCCAGTTGCCCGAAGGTTTGGAGAACATCGTCGCGGCCGGGCGCTGCATCAGCGCGACGCACGAGGCGGCGGGCAGTTTCCGCGTGATGCCGACCTGCATGGGCCTCGGCGAGGCGGCGGGCGTGGCGGTGACGCTCGCCCGCCGCGAGGGCCTGCCTCTGCACGCCGTGCGCGGCGAGGACATCCGCGCGACGATCGGCGTGGCGCGGCGCGAGACCGGCGCGCCGCCCTTCGACGAGGTGTTTGTTTTCGATCCGTCGGGCGCCGCGACGAGCGATGCCTTGGCCGGCGCGGCCTCTTCCGGTTAGCTCAACAATTTTTTTGCCCACATCCCCTGTGAAACCCCTTCGCTCCCTGTCTCGCTACTTTGTTGCGTTCTCGCTCGTGGCCGGCGCCGCCCACGCGGGCGGCTCGCTGGCGGAGGACATCGCCGCCGCGCTCGCGCGCGGTGAGACGCGGATCACGATCCCGCCCGGCGAACACCGTCTGGCCGAACCGATCCGTCTGAACGGCCTGCGCGACGTGACGATCGACGGCCGGGGGGCGACGCTGGTTTTCACCGAGATGAAGAACGGCGGCATTCTCGTGACCGATTGCGAGGGGCTGACGCTGAGCGGCTTCACGGTGGACTTCGATCCGCTGCCCTTCACGCAGGGCACGGTCGAGTCGATCGACGCGGAGAAGCGCGAGGTGACTTTTCAACTTCACGACGGTTATCCCGATCTCGCGGCGCACTTCCTCACCGGCCGCGCGCACGTCTTCTCGCCCGACACGCTTTCGTGGAAACCCAACGCGGCCGACATCTACGCGACGGAGGCGCGCGCGCTCACGCCGCGCCGCGGCGTGCTGCGGTTTTCGCCCAACAAGGGCGAGGAGTTCGCGTCCTTCGCGGTCGGCGACCACGTCGTGCTCGACCACCGGCACTCGCGCGGGCTGCGCGCGGAGCGTTGCCGCGATCTGCGGATCGAGGGCGTGACCTTCTGGAGCGCGCCGTCCATCGCGGTGATCGCCCGCTTCATGGACGGGAAAAACGTATTTAGTTATTCGATACGCCGTGGCCCGACGCCCGCCGGCGCGACCATGCCGCGGTTGCTGTCGGTTTCGGCCGACGGGCTCAACTACGCCTACGCGCGCACCGGGCCCGTGATCGAGCACTGCGATTTTTCCTTCATGGGCGACGACTCGGTGAACCTCCACGGCATCGCCTTCTTCGTGGCGAAGTCCGAGGGCAACACGGTGTGGTTGCTGCGTCCCTACGCGGAGGAGGCCTTCGCCACGGTGATCGCGCCCGGCGACGAGGTGCTGGGCTTGGCGGCGGGCAACTTCGACGTCACCGGCCGCGCGCGGGTGTCGTCGTTCTCGACCGAGACGAATCCGCCGGGCGACTTCTCCGCGCTCGCGGCGCGCACCTGGAGGTCGGTCGCGGTGAAGGGCGGCCGACTGACGGTGTATCGCCTCGAACTCGACGCGCCGCTCGCGCTGGGCGAGGGAGATTTTCTGGAGATTCCGGCCATCGCCGCGCCCGGTTATGTGATCCGCGACAACCGCTTCGCCCACCATCGCGCGCGCGGTCTGCGCCTGATGAGCTCCGACGGGCTGGTGGAGAACAACGTCTTCGAGGACATCAAGCAGTCCGCGATCACGCTCGGCGCGGAGTTCGCCTTCCATCGCGAGGCCGGCTGGGTGCGCGACGTCGTCGTGCGCGGCAACACCCTGCGTCGCGTCGCGCACGATCCGGCCCTGCGCCGGCCGACCGCCTACATGCCGGGCGCGATCTCGGTTTTCCACCGCGGCGAATCGCCCGACCTGCCGCGCGCCGCGGCGAAACACGAACGCCTGCGCATCGAGGACAACGTCATCGAGGACACGGCCGGGCCGGCGATCCATGTTTACCAGGCGGACGACGTCGTCATCGCGCGCAACCGGATCGCGCGCTCCAACCTCGTCCCCGCGCCGCGCGCCGGCGAACGCCACGGGCTCACGACGGACGGCCCGGTGCGCGTCGAGCATTCGTCGAACGTCCGCGTCGAGCCCTGAGGCGTCGCCATCCCCGTTTATGAACATGAAACCCCTGCTCCTCCCGAAAACCTGGTTCGTCGCGACGGCCTTGGTCGCGTTCACGTCGGCCGGTCTGGCGCGCACCATCACGGTCGATCCGAAGACGCCGGGCGCCTGCCGCACGCTCGCCGAGGCGGCGTCGCAGCTCCGCGCGGGCGACACCCTGCAAATCGCGGCCGGCACCGGTCCGTATCGCGAGCCGCTCTACATTCGCGCGTCGGGCACGCCGGAGGCGCCGATCGTGATCGAGGGCAACGGCAACGAGATCACGGGCTTCGATCCGCTGGTGTTTTCCCCGCTGCCCGACGGCCGGCTCGCCGCGACGGTGCCGACCGAGTATCCCTTCGTCCTGCGCCACGCCGGACGCCGCGTGAAGGAGGACGCGCAGACCAACCAATTCGAGGGCGGCGTCACCTACGAGCGCGCGGAAAACCGTCTCGTGCTCGCGCCGGGCGTGAGCGCCGAGGGCTGGGAAATCTCGGTGCGGCAGTTCGCGGTGCGGATCAGCAACGCCTCGTATCATGTTTACCGCGACATCGACGCCACCGGCTCGCGCAACGACGGCTTCAACCTCCACGGCGACGGGCGCGGCCTGGTCTTCGAGGCGGTGTCGGGGCGGCAGAACCTCGACGAAGGCTTCTCGTCGCACGGAACGATGGAGTGCGAGATCCGCAACGCGCGTTTCTCCGAAAACGACAACGGCATCCTCAACGGCCAGCAGACCGTCACGCGCCTCGAGAACGTCGACGTCTTCGACAACGTCGGCTTCGGGATCGGCTTCAACGGCGAGGCGCGGATCGACGCCGTCAACGTGCGCTCCTGGGGCAACGGCGTCTCGCAACTGCTCCTGCGCGCCGGCGTGAAGCCGCGTTTCGAGTCGGTGCGGATTTATCGCAACGCCAACACCTCGCGCCGCTGGCTCAGCTACATGGAGTCCGCCCGCTGGCCGCGACTCACCACCATGTCGGTCGATCGCGACGTCGTGTGGGAAGGCGAGCCGCTCACGCCGCTCTCGCTCACCGCCCCGGCCGACGTGTCCGCCCGCTGAGCGCGACGTTTTTCAACCCCTCTTCGTCAATACCATGACCAGACGCAAATACGCCGCCGTGGGCACGGGCGGGCGCATCCCCATGTTCATCGATCCGATCGCCGACACCTACCGCGAGTCGGCTGAGCTGGTCGGTTTGTGCGACTTGAGCGCGACGCGGCGCACCTATCATCAGCGTCGTCTCAGCGAGGCCTACGGCGTGGCGCCGGTGCCGACCTACGCGGCGGAGGATTTCGTTCGCATGCTGCGCGAGCAACGGCCCGACACCGTGATCGTCTGCACGCCGGACCACACGCATCACGACTACATCGTGCGCGCCCTCGATTTCGGCGCCGACGTGATCTCGGAGAAACCGCTCACCACCGACGCGGAAAAATTCGCCGCGATCGACGCCGCCGTGCGCCGCACGGGCCGGAGCGTGCGCACGACCTTCAACTATCGCTGGGCGCCGGGCGCGACGCAGGTTCGCCGTCTGATCGCGGCCGGCGAGATCGGCGCGGTGAAGCACGTCGATTTCGAATACATGCTCAACACCGCCCACGGCGCCGACTACTTCCGCCGCTGGCACAGCGAGAAGACCTGCTCGGGCGGACTGCTCGTGCACAAGTCCACCCACCACTTCGACCTCATCAACTGGTGGATCGACGCCATCCCCGAGACCGTGTTCGCGATGGGCGCGCTCGTGTTCTACGGGAAGGAAAACGCCATCGCCCGCGGCGAGGAAAAACTCACGCGCTACCCGCGCTACACCGGCGTGCCCGAGTCGGAGGGCGACCCCTTCCGCATGAATCTCGACGGCGATCCGACGCTGCGCGAACTCTACCTCAAGGCCGAGGCGGACAGCGGCTACATCCGCGATCGCAACGTGCACCGCGCCGGCATCGACATCGAGGACTCGATGAGCCTCACGCTGCGCTACCGGAGCGGCGTGATGGCGAGCTACTCGCTCAACGCCTTCTGCCCCTGCGAGGGTTTCCGCGTCTCGATCACCGGGGACCGCGGCCGCATCGAATACGCCGAGCGTCACGCCGCGCACATCATCACCGGCGACCGCGACATCAAACACGACCCGAAGGCGAAGCGCGGCGGCTCGCTCGTGCTGCACAAACTCTTCGGCGATCCGGTCGACATCCCGGTCGTGATGCCCGAGGGCGGCCACGGCGGCGCCGATCCGCTCATCCAGGAGCAGATGTTCTCCGCCAATCCGCCGGCCGACACCGATCATCGCAACGCCGGCCACGAACAGGGCGCGGCCTCGCTGCTCGTCGGCGCCGCCGCCAATCGTTCGATCGCGACCGGTCAGGCCGTGCGCATCGCCGATCTGTTCCCGCTGCGCCCGGAATGCCGACGCTTGAGCGAACTGATCTGAAGCCCTCGTCGCGCACATGACCACCGTCTCGCTTCGCACCGGTCTGCTCCTGCTCGTGGCCTCGCTTCTTCCGCTTCCGATGACGACGACCGCGGCTGAACTTCCCTCGCGGACGGAGCTCGACGGTCTGCGCGCGAGCCTGCCGCAGCGCGCGCGTTTTCTCGCGGTGGACGAGGCCACGCCGCCCGCGCCGTGGCTGGAGATCGTCGGCGACGCCCCGTCGGCGCGGCCGGCGCGCGTGGAGTGGATCGTGCGCGCGCCGGACGGCGCGGAGTCGGCCCCGCGCACTGCGGAGCTCGCGCCCGGTCCGGACGGGCATCGGCGCGTGGCGCTGCCTTCGGAGGATTTCCGGCGCTTCGGTCTCTACGAGCTGCGCTTCCGCGTGATCGAGGCCGGACGCGAATCGCCGTGGGCGAGCGACCGGCTGGCGGTGTATGCGAAAAACTCGCCCGCGCCGCGCGCTCTCAGCGTGTTTCCGATCGGTTTCGCCACCGGCGCGCCGCGCGCGACGCCGCGGATGCTGGAGCTGGCGGCGTCGTTGGGTTTTGAATACCACCGCTTCAACGCGGTGTGGCAGGACGTGCAGCCGCGCGAAGGCGTCTGGCACTGGAACGGCCTCGATCGACATCTCGAGCTCGTGGAACGCCACGGCATGCGCTGGCACGCGATGACCTCGGGCTCGACGAAGTGGGCGGCGGAGGACCGCATGGCGCCGCCGCGTCTCGACGCGTGGCGCGCGTGGATCTCGGCGCTGGCGGAGCGCTACGCGGACCGCATCGAATTCTGGGAAATCTGGAACGAGCCCAACATCCAGTTCTTCACCGGCACGGTGGAGGAATACGGCGAGCTGCAACGCGCGGCCTACGACGAGATCAAGGCCGTGGCGCCGCAGGTGATCGTCACCTCCGGCGGCTACGCCGGCATGAACCACGCGCGCTCCAAGCCGGGCGCCTTCGAGGCGGCGCTGCGCGATTATCCGCGCGCCTACGACTGGTTCGCCTACCACATGCACGACACCTTCCCGCAGTTTCACGCCGACATCGAGCGCCAGCTCGGCGGCCTGAAGCGGCGGCTCGGCATAGGCGAGCTTCCTCTGGTGTTCACCGAGACCGGTTTCGACACGCGCTTCGGCGAGCGTTTCCAGGCCGAGACCTTGGTGAAGAAGATGGCCTACGCCTCGGCCATCGGCGCGAAACGCTACACCTGGTATAACCTCATCGACCGCTCGGGCCGCGACGCGCCGAACAAACCCGGCTTCACCTTCGGCCTCATCACGAATCCCACCGGCACGGGCGACTTCGCGTCGATCGAGGAGGAGTTTCGTCCGAAGCTCTCCTTTCCGGCCGCGACGATCGCGATCCGGGAACTACGCGACCGCGCGCACGCGGAGACCTGGGCGAGCGACGGCCGGCGTTTCGCGTTTCTCTACGGTCCGGTGTCGGACCGCCTGCTCATCGCGTGGAGCGAAGGCAAACGCCTGCCCGCCGCGCTCTGGGTGGTGGAAACCGACGCGCCGCGCACGGAGTCGCTCGATCTTTTCGGCAACGTGTCCCCGCTCGCGTCGGTGGACGGCCTTGTGGTCGTGCCGCTCGACGATCCGCGTTATCATCGTTTCGTCGGCGGCACGCGCGCGCCGCGTCTCGTCGGTCCGCTCGTGGTCGCGCCGGAGCAGATCACGCCCGCGGCGGACGGTCTCGTGCGAGTCGAACTCGAGTTGCGCAATCCGCTCCGCGACCGCGCGCTCACGGCGCGCGCGACGGTGCGCGGCGACGGCTTCGAGGTCGTGTCGGCGCCCGCGCCGCGCGAGATCGCGGCGGGAGCGGACGCGTGGCTGCCCTTCACCTTGCGCGTGGCCGAGGGCGCGCTCGGCGAGACGCGCGACTTCGTCGTGGACTTCGCCTTCGACGGCCTGCCGTGGGCGCCGAGCCTGCGCGTGCCGGTGAGCTTCAACACCATCGACGCCGTGCGCGGACACACTGTCGTCGTCGACGATCTGCAGCGCGCGACGAACAAGAACGACCACGACCCGCATTCGCAGCACCTGCAATGGGGCAGCCCGGTCGATCTCAGCGCGCGGGCGACCTTCCGCGCCGACGCGTCCGAGCGCGCGCTTCGTCTTCGCGTGGAGGTGACGGACAACGTTCACCACGTGGCGACGGCGACGCAGGCGATTCTCGACGGCGACGCGCTCGAGCTCGGCTGGCGACGCGCCGACGGCGCGGTCGCGCGATTGGAATTGGCGGGCAAGCCCGGAGCCGCGCCGCGCGTTGGCGGCAACGCGCCCGCCGGGGCGCTGCGCGAGGCGACGATTCGCCGCGAAGGCACGCTCACGACCTACGAGCTCGTGCTCGGTTGGAAGGAGATGGGGCTGCGTCGCGTCGATCTCGCGCAAGGCCTGCGTTTCAACTTCGCGGTCCACGACAACGACGGCGAAGGCGCGAAATCCTGGATCGCCCCGATGCCCGGATTGGGCGGCGCGGAGCGCTTCGACGCGTCGCAGTTTCCGCTCCTGCGTTTGCAATAAGAGGCGGTCCGCCGCCGCCGATCCGCGTATCCGCTTAGCTGTTTCACTAATGGAACGGCGATGACTCCCGCGCGAGCTTGCGCGTTGAGGCTCGCGTTCCGCGAGGCGCAAGTTTCCGCGCCCCCCATCCGCTTTCCCCCTTCGATGAAAACCAAACTCCTCCGCATCGCGTCTTCGCGTGTCCTTTCCGCTGCCGCACTTTGTCTGGCCGTCGCCGCTCCTTCGGCCTCGGCGGCGCTGATGATCGATCTCGGCTCCAACACGGTCGGCGCGTCCGATCTGCTCAACAGCCCGCTTCACGCGGCGCGGCCGGACTTCACCGAGTCGACGTGGAATTCGCTCACGTCGAGCACGACCGGCGCCAAGACCGGCCTGCTCTACTCCGACGGCACGGAGGCGACGGGTGTCACCGTGTTCATGGGACGCTCCTCGAACAACAGCTGGAGCACGGTGACCTTCGCGGGCGCGCCGACGAATGTCACCTCCGGCACCAACCCGGGCAACTGGACGGGCGTGCTCTCCTCGGCGACCTCGATCGGCCGCGACGGCTTCTATTCGGCTTATGCCTCCGTGAGCGGCGATCCGGCGACCACCCGCCTGGCGAGCATCGCGATCGGCGGCCTGGCCGCCGGCACCTACGAGGTCTACATCGTGGGCCTCAATCCGCAGCTTTCGCCGGCGACCGGCGCGACGATGGGTTTCTGGGCCACCGAGCTTTCGGCGGTCACCGCCACGACGACCTTCGACGCGTCGGCGTTGATCAACGGCGCGCCGGAAGGCATGGCCAGCTCGACCAACAGCGTGAGCGCGAGCTGGGTCGAGGGCGCGAACTACGCGAAGCTGACCGTCACGGTGAGCTCGCCGGATTCGTTCCTCACGATCGTCTCGCTCGGCCTGACCGAGGCCGAGACGCGCGGTTATCTCAACGCGATCCAGATCGTGGCGATCCCGGAGCCTTCGTCGGCCGCGGTGCTCGCCGCGCTCGGCGGTCTCGCCTTCGCCGCGACACGTCGTCGCCGCGCGTCGGCCTGACGTTGACCGCTTCGTTTTTCCCCGTCCCCTGAGCCCCCTCGTCCCCGCGCCCCGCCATGCTCGCACCCGCTCCCATCTCGTCCCGTGCCGTCGTCGGATCTCGCCCCGCGCGGCGTGGTTTCACGCTCATCGAGCTGCTGACCGTGATCGCGATCATCGGCATCCTGGCGGCGATCATCGTGCCGGTGGTGGGCTCGGTGCGGCAGACGGCGCGGCGCGCGGCCTGCGCGTCGAACCTGCGACAGATCGCGGCGGCCTCGCTGCTCTACATGCAGGAAAACAACAACAAGCTGCCGCTCGTGCTGGGGCCGGAGTCGTGGGGGCAGGAGCGTCGCTGGGCGCCGCGTCTGCAGCGTTATTTGAACCCGGCGGTGGCGGCGAAGTCGCTCGATTCACAGTCGGTGTTCCGCTGCGGGGCGGACGACGTCGAGCGCGTGAGTTCGGTGGCGAACGAGAGCACTCCGTGCAGCTACGGTCTGAACATCCGCGTGCACGTGGCGGGAAACGTGAACAACACGAGAGAGAAGTCGTTTTCGTTGATCGCGAATCCCTCGCGTCTGGCGCTGTTCGGCGAGGCCTGGTATTCGGCGAACACGGTGTTCCAGTCGCACAGCCTGCAGCAGTTCATGGGCGACTTTCACGGGCGCGGCTCGAACTATGCGTTCGCGGACGGGCACGTGGAGTTTCTGTCTCGCGCGGTGGTCGAGGAGATCGATCCGGCGACCTCACGCCCGCGTCTGCTGCACATCCCGGATTGATGAGGAGCCGCGTGGACGCGCGTGCCGGAGCGTGCGCGTCCGGAACCGCGTGAGCCGCGGCGCCGTTCAGGCGAGCGCCTCGGCGAGCGCGGCGATCAGTTCCTCGGCCGGCTCGGCGCCGACGCTGAGGCGGAGGAGGTTCGGGTTGATGCCGTTGCTCGCCAGCCGGTCGCGTCCCTCGGGGGTGGTCACGAGATCGTAGTGGGCGAGAAACATGAACGGGCAGGCGAGCGAGGTCGCGAGGCCGAAGCTCGGGCCCTTGGCGATGCGTAAACGGTCGTAGAAGGACGCGAGCGGGATGTCGTCGCGAAGCACGAAGGTGATCATCGAGCCGACGGAGCGGGGAGTCCGGGCCAGCGCGGCGTAGTTCGCGGCCGAGTCCGCGTGGCCGCTCCAGAAGACGGACGCGACCTTGGGGTGGGAGCGGAGAAACTCCGCCACGCGCGGAGCGGAGGCGTTGATGCGTTCGATGAGCGCGGGAGTGGCGTCGATCTGGGCCGCAAGGCGGGCGATGTCGCGGGGATAGACGGCGGGCACGCCGGCGGACGCGGCGAGGAGCGGGCGAAGCCCCGCGGCGAGGGGCGAGGCGGGATTGATCGCGGTGGCGCCGAGGATGACGTCGCCCTCGGATGCGGTGTATTTGGTGAGGGAGTCGACGACGACGTCGGCGTGGGGGAGCACGTCGAGGTTGTAGGGCGAGGCGATGGTGGGATCGACGACGAGGGCGACGCCGTGTTCGCGGCAAAGTTTGGCCAGTGCGGGCAGATCGGGCGTCTGGATGAGCGGATTGGTCGGCACCTCGGCGAGGACGCCCGCGACGCGCCCCGCGTGGGCCTCGAGCAGACGGGCGAGACCGGCGAGGTCGAAGACGTTTCCGTGATGGAGGTAATCCTCGGCGGGCGCGGCGGTGAGTTTTTGGAGGATCGCGATGGTGTCGAGGTAGAGCCAGCCGAGCTGGATCCAGCGGGTGCGTCCGCGCGGCGCCTGCAGGGCGTTGACCGCCTGGAAAGCTGCGAAGGTGGCGGCCATGCCGCTGGGCACGAGGTGGACCTGATCGGGGGGCAGGCCGTGTCCGAAGGTCTCCGCGAGCGTGCGGCGCACGTGTTCCGCGGCCTCGGCGGGGGAACCGGGGAAAAGCGTTTCGGGTTCGGTGGCGGGAAGGTGTCCGTGGGCGGCGAGCCAGTCCTCGGCGGCGCGCGAGGACGCGAAGGCGCCGGTGTGCTGGAGGTAGCGGCGGGCGCGGTTGGAGAGTTCGGTGTCGGCCTCGGTGGGAAGAACGACGGCGGTGATCGCGGGCTCGAGCGGGATGATCTCGCCGACTCCGCCGAGATGGGCGCGCAGGGACTCGGCGACGGCGGGGCCGGCGCAAAGCCAGAGTTCGCGGTCGGCGAGTTCGGGACGGGCGCGGCGGAGCTCGTCGGCGACCTGGCGGAGCAGCGGGTGGACGACGAAGCGCGGGTAGCCGCTGGTCATCCGGGAGATGACGGCGACATCCTTTTCCTCGTAGCCGATGACGTCGCGCATCGTGGGCAGGCTGCAGGAGACCGCGTGGAGGCGGTCGGGGATGCGTTGGCCGAGCGGACGATGGGCAAGTGACGACATGGCGGACGAAGGAGCCGTCAAATGACCAGGGTCCGGAGGGGAATGTCCAATGGGAAACGCAAACCGGGCCTTGTCGGGCCCGGCGTCCGACACGTGCGGCGTTGTCAAAAACGGTCGTGCGCGAGGGGATTGCGCGATCCGTGCGGGGCGCGGTCGCGGGCGGCGAACCCGGGCCGGCAAAGCGGGGTTGCGGACGCAGGCGAGGGCCGCAGCGTGGTCGTTTTACGCGAATGAAACTTCTTTCCTGGAACGTGAACGGGGCGCGGGCGGGGCTCGACAAGGGCACTCTGCTGCCGTGGATGGCGGCGAGCGGGGCGGACGTGGTCTGCCTGCAGGAGACGAAGTGCCATCCGGGCGACGTGGCGCACGTGTCGTGGCCGGCTGAATACAGCTCGGTGACCTTCTACGCGGCGGAGAAAAAGGGCTACAGCGGCACGGCGATCCTGAGCCGGCACGCGCCGCTGAGCGTGAAGTTCGGCTTCGGCATGGCGGATCACGACGCGGAGGGCCGCGTGCTCACGGCGGAGTTCGAGAAGTTCTACCTCGTGAACGTCTACACGCCCAACGCGCAGGACGGATTGCGCCGGCTGCCGTATCGACAGGTCTGGGACGGGGAGTTTTTGAAATTCATTCAGGCGCTGGAGAAGCGGAAGCCGGTCGTGACCTGCGGCGACTTCAACGTGGCGCACAAGGAGATCGATATCGCGCGGCCGAAGGAGAACGTGAAGAACCCGGGCTTCACGCCGGAGGAGCGCGCGGGCTTCACGAAGTTCATCGAGGCGGGTTTCGTGGACACCTTCCGCGAATTCGAGAAGGGGCCGAACCACTACACGTGGTGGAGCTTCCGCGGCGGGGCGCGCGCGCGCAACGTGGGTTGGCGCATCGACTATTTCCTCGTGTCGGGCTCGCTGCGTCCGAACCTCAAACGCGCGTGGATCGAGCCGCACGTGATGGGCAGCGACCATTGCCCGGTGGGCGTGGAGCTGGCGTTCTGATCCCGCCGGCCGGACGGGTTGACCAGGGATCGCGCCGATGAGCACGGATGACAAAGTCCCGGTGTGGTCGGATGACGAAGGGCGGGCGTTGCACGCCCGGCTGCTCGGGCTCGGGTTGAAAGTCGCGGCGGCGGAGAGCCTGACGGTCGGGCGCGTGCAGGCGGAACTGGGGCGGCGGAGCGGGGCCTCGGGATATTTCGCGGGCGGAGTGACGGCCTACGAGATCGCGGCGAAGGCGGGGCTGCTCGGCGTGGACGCGGCGCACGCGGCGGAGGTCAACGCCGTGTCGGAGCGCGTCGCGTGCGAGATGGCGCGCGGCGCGATGAAGCTTTTCGGCGCGCGTATCGGCGTGGCCACGACCGGTTACGCGGAGCCCGATCCGGCGCGCGGCGTGGACGCGCCGTTCGCGTGGGTGGCAGTGGCGCGCGAGGGGGAGGCGCCGCTCGTCCGGCGCGTGGACGGGGCGGGGCCCGGGCGCGAGGCGATGCAGGCGCGGACGGCGGCGGCCGCGCTGCGGTTGTTGGCGGAGTCTTTGCGATAGGACGTTGAGCCGCGGCGGTTTCGTGCGCAGCGTGGGGCGGAGCGATACCCCCATGAGCCACCCCCGCCATATCCTCGCCCTCGACCAAGGCACGACCTCCTCGCGCGCCATCGTGTTCGACCACGCCGGCGCGGCGGTGGCCGTCGCGCAGAAGGAGTTTCGTCAGATCTACCCGCGTCCCGGCTGGGTGGAGCACGATCCGGAGGAGATCTGGCAAAGCCAGCGCGAGGTCGCGGCCGAGGCCCTGGCGCGCGCGCGGCTGGAGGCGCGGGACATCGCGGCGGTCGGCGTGACCAACCAGCGCGAGACCGTCGTCGTGTGGGACCGGGAGTCGGGGCGTCCGCTTGGCAACGCGATCGTGTGGCAGGACCGGCGCACGGCCGACGATTGCGCGCGGCTGCGGCGCGAGGGCGTGGAACCGTTGGTGGCGGAGCGCACGGGGTTGCGCCTCGATCCTTATTTCTCGGGCACGAAGCTGCGCTGGATCTTGGAAAACGTCCCCGGCGCGCGGGCGAAGGCGGAGGCGGGCAAACTTCTCTTCGGCACGATCGACACGTGGCTGCTCTGGCGGCTGACGGGCGGCGCGGCGCACGCGACCGACGCGAGCAACGCCTCGCGCACGCTGCTCTTCGACCTGCGGCGCGGCGACTGGGACGAGGAGCTGCTGCGGATCCTCGGCGTGCCGCGCGCGATGTTGCCCGAGGTGCGTTCGTCGTCGGAGGTCTTCGGGCGCGTGGCGGACGGTTTGCCCGGCGCGGGCGCGCCGATCGCGGGCATGGCGGGCGACCAGCAGGCGGCGCTTTTCGGGCAGGCCTGTTTCCGCCCCGGCATGGCGAAGAACACCTGCGGCACGGGTTGCTTCCTGCTCATGCACACGGGCGAGGAGCCGGTCGTCTCGCGCAACAACCTGCTCACGACCGTGGCGTGGCGCGTGAAGGGGAAAACCGAATACGCGCTCGAGGGTTCGGTCTTCATCGGCGGCGCGGTCGTGCAGTGGCTGCGCGACGAGTTGAAGCTCGTGCGCGACGCGCGGGAACTCGACGAGCTCGCCTCCTCGGTGCCGGACGCGGGCGGGCTTTTCCTCGTGCCGGCGTTTTCCGGGCTCGGGGCGCCGCATTGGGACCCGTATGCGCGCGGCGTGGCGGTGGGCATCACGCGCGGGACGAACCGCGCGCACTTTTGTCGCGCCGCGCTGGAGTCGATCGCCTTCCAGAGCGCGGATTTGATCACCTGCATGGAGCGCGACGCGGGCATTCCCTTGCGGGAGCTGCGCGTGGACGGCGGTGCTTCGCGCAGCGCGCCGCTGCTCCAGATCCAGGCCGACCTGCTCTCCGCCCCGGTGGTGCGGCCGCGAAACGTCGAGACCACGGCGATGGGCGCGGCCTACCTCGCGGGGTTGGCGGTGGGCTTCTGGGCGGACCGCGAGGAGATCGCGCGAAACTGGGCGGCCGACGCGATCGTTCGTTCCTCCGCCGATCCGGCGCGGATCGCGGCGCGACGGGCGGAGTGGTGCCGCGCGGTGGAGCGCGCCAAGGGTTGGGAGACGGCGAGCGGGGGGTAAGGAGCGAGACCGCGGGCGGGCGGGTAATGCGAGAGACTTGCACGAGGGCGGGCGGGGCGCTTGGGATGCGGGGATGAAACCCTTCTCCCTGGTCGCCGCGAGCTGGTTGGCATTGTGTTTGGTCTCAGGTGCTTCCGTGTCGCGGGCGGAAAAGCCGGCCTCGGCGACGGTCTCGACCGATTACGCGAGCGCGGTGAAAGTCACTCGGCTCCTCAAGAGCACGACGGACGGCGCGGGCCGGCCGTTGACCTATCCGAAACCCGAGGACGGTCAGGCGGAGGTGAGCGCGTTTCTGGTCGAGATCGCCCCGGGCGGTGAAACCGGCTGGCACAAGCATCCGCTCACCTGCCTCGCCTACCTGATGGAGGGCGAGATCGAGGTGACGTTGGCGGACGGCCACGTGCACCGGTTGAAGGCGGGCGACGCCCTGTGCGAGGTCGTGGATCTGGCGCACAACGGCGTGAACCGCGGCGAGACGCCGGCGAAGCTGGCGTTTTTCGTGCTCGGAACGACAAAGAGCGGGCCCTTCACGGTGAAGGTGCCCGCTCCGGTCGGGACGGCGAAGTCCGAGTGAGGGTCAGGTGATCTGCGCACGGGCGGAGCCGCCGCCGAAGAGTTCCTTGAACGCGCCCCAGGCCCTGAGCAGGCCGGCGTCGCGCACGCCGCCCTCGATGGCGTAGGCGCGGACGACGGATTCCTCGTGGCCGCGGTAGCGGGGCGGGAGCACGAATGCGGTGCTGTCCCCGTCCTGGATGGAGCTGATGAACATCCCCTTGCCGACGGTGGGCGCGTCGAGCTTCACGTCGACGGAGCGTCCGGGCAGGACGAGCCAGGGACGATAGCGGAAGACGAGTTTGCCGTTTTCCGGCTCGTGGCGGAGGCGACCGTAGGTGCGCATCGGCACGCCTTGGCGGACGAGGGTGTTGCTGGAGAAGAGGAGATTTTCGCCCTGTTCGGCGACGCGGAAGCGCTTGTTGCGGAAGGTGAGAAAATCCCAGGAGAAGATCGTGCCGAAGACGGTGAGACGGAAGGCCCAGCCGGCGACGAGGTAGGCGACGAGGATGACAATGAGGGAGAGCGCCGCGCTGATCCAGGGGTTGAGCGTGGCGGTGATCGTGATGAGCCCGAGGAGGCCGGTGCGGGCGGTCTTCAGCGCGGCGTCGATCGCGCCCCAGGGGCTGAGGAGGATGAGGGCGTTGATTGCGTGCGAAGCGAGCCAGACGACGGCGAAGATGGCGATGCCGAGGGGCACGGTGAGGAGGTTGAGCAACCAGGACCAGTCGATGGCGCCGACCGCGATGGTGGCCGCCCCGGTGTGGAGCATCGCGTCGGCGGCGGGCGCGGGCGGCGCGGAGGCGACGATCATCTTGGAGAGCGAGGCCATGGTGAAGGGCACGACGGCGCCGGCGGCCACGAGGCCGGAGGCCTTGTTCTCGAGGGTTTCGAGGACATCGAGCGGTTTCTTCAAACCGGGGGGGACGACCGCGCCGAGGGAGTCCTTGGCGGCGCAGACGCCGACGACGAGGAGGGCCGGGAGGTAGAAGCTCGCCTGCGCATACCACGGCAGCGCGGCCTTTTCCTCGGGGGTTTCGGCCTGCCAGGCCTCGTAGGCGCCGAGCGCGGCGGTGCCGAGCAGCGGCGAGATGGCGATGCCGGTCACGGTCGCGACGGTTTTGGCGTAGGGGGCGACGGGCGACTTGTCGTCCGTCGCGGGGGCGGGGGCTTGGGTGGCGGCCCGGAGCGGCGCCGCGGCGAGGGCGATCAGGACGACGCAGGCGATCAGGGGGAGGAGGCGTTTCATGGCGCGGGAGGAGGGAAGACCGGGTTCGGTGACAGGGATTTATGCCCGCCCGCCGGAAAATTGCAGGCGTTTTCCCGATGAGGGGCTCCGTGTGGCCGCGGGGCTTGCGCCGGCGAATATCTTGTTTTCACCTGCACCCTTTTCCCATGAGCCAAGCCGAACCAGCCAAGCCGTCTCCCGATAACCCCGAGCCCGTCGCGGCCCAGCCCGCGCCCGCCGCCGGGGCCTCCGCCGAGGCCGCGTCCGCCGCGCCGGCCTCCGGCCCGACCCCCGAGGAACTTCTCGCCGCCGCCAAGAAGGAGGCGGCCGACAACTACGAGCGCTATCTGCGCGCCGTCGCCGACCTCGACAACTATCGCAAGCGCGCCGTGCGCGACCGCGAGGACGCCGCCCACCGCGCCGCGACCCGCATCCTCGAGGACCTCATCCCCGTGCTCGACAACCTCGGCCACGCGATGAACGCGGCCAAGGCCGCGAACGCCGATCTCAAGAGCCTCGTCGGCGGCGTCGAGATGATCGCCTCGCAGCTCAAGGGGGCGCTCGCCTCGCACGGTCTCGCCGAGATCTCGCCGGTCGGCCAGCCCTTCGACCCGAACCTGCACGAGGCGGTCGCCCACCAGCCGAGCGCCGAGGTGCCGGCGGACCACGTTTCCGAATGCGTCCGCGTCGGATATTCGCTCAACGGTCGTCTCGTCCGCGCCGCCAGCGTGGTCGTCTCCGCCGGCAAGCCCGAGAAGCAGGCCGACCCGGCGGACGGCGTGGTCGTCTGAGACCGCGTCGTATCCGACAGCCAACTACCACCAGTCCCGCTCGCAACGCATCCGACATGGCCGCCAACGAAGACTATTACTCCCTGCTCGGCGTCGAAAAAGGCGCCTCGGAGGAGGAGCTGAAGAAGGCCTATCGCAAGAAGGCCGTCCAATACCACCCGGACAAGAACCCCGGCGACAAACAGGCCGAGGAGATGTTCAAGAAGGTCTCGGAGGCTTACGAGGTCCTCAAGGATCCGCAGAAGCGCGCCGCCTACGACCGCTACGGCCACGCCGCCTTCACGCAGGGCGGGGGCGCCGGTCCGCGCGGTCATGGCGGCATGGGCGGCTTCCACGATCCTTTCGACATCTTCCGCGAGGTCTTCGGCCAGCAGGGCGGCATGGGCGGCGGCATCTTCGACCAGATGTTCGGAGGCGGGGGCGGTTCCGAACGCGACGGCGCCGACCTGCGCTACGATCTTGAGATCACACTCGAGGAGGCGGCCAGGGGCGTGGAGAAGGAGATCTCCTTCCGCCGGCTGCACGCCTGCGAGCGCTGCGACGGTTCCGGAGCCGAGCCCGGCTCGAAGAAGGTCGTGTGCCCCACCTGCCGCGGCGCCGGTCAGATCCGGCGCAGCGGCGGCATCATCACCTTCGCCCAGACCTGCCCGACCTGCGGCGGCGCCGGGCGAAAAATCGAGAAAGCCTGCACCGCGTGCCGCGGCGAGGGGCGCGTGCCGCAGACCGCGAAGGTCAACGTGCGCATCCCGCCGGGCGTCGACACCGGCACGCGTTTGCGCTCCTCGGGCAACGGCGAGGCCGGCGTCGCCGGCGGCCAGGACGGCGATCTCTACATCGTGCTCAACGTCCGCCAGCACGAACTTTTCGAGCGCCAGGACGACGACCTTTTTTGCGAGATCCCGATCAAGTTCACCCTCGCCACGCTCGGCGGCACGCTCGAGGTGCCGACGCTTTTCGGCAAGGCGACGGTGAAGGTGCCGGCCGGCACGCAGAGCGGCACGACCTTCCGCCTGCGCGGCAAGGGCATGCCTTCGCTGCGGCAGCGCGGCCACCAGGGCGATCAGCTCGTGCGCGTGCACGTGGAGGTGCCGACGCGGCTGAGCTCGGAGCAGGAGAAGCTGCTCAAGGAGTTCGCCCGCGTGAGCGGCGACGCCGACCACCCGACGAGCGAGAGCTGGTTCGCGAAAGCGAAGAAGTTTTTCTGATCCCGCGACGTTCGAGTTCGCATCCGCCCCGGCCCGAATGGCCGGGGCTTTTTTGCGGAGGGGTGGCGGGCGGCGGTTTCGCGAAAACCGCGGACGTCCGGCCGCGTGCCGTTTGGAGCCGCCCCGGAAGTCTTGGGCGTCCTTAGGGCGCGGGGCGTTTTTCCGTCTTCGCGGAGGCGAGCAGTTCGGAGACGGTGACGAAGCGCAGGCCCTTGGCGCGCAGGCGGCGGATGATCTCGGGCATCGCCTCCAGGGTCTTGTTTTGCCAGGTGTGCAAAAGCACCACGTCGCCGGCCTTGGCCGCGGCGGCGCGATCGACGATTTGTTCCGTCGTGATGTCCTTTTCCCAGTCGCCCACGTGCAGCGCGCTGAGAACGGAGGGAAGCTTGAGTTCGTCGAGCACGGTCCAGAGGGCGGGTCCGTGCGAACCGAAGGGCGCGCGAAACACCACGGGCGCGGCGCCGACGGTGTCGCGGATGACGGTCTGGGTGTCGACAAGCTCGGCGCGGATCTGCTCGACGGAATCGATTTTGCCGAGGTTGGCGTGGGTGAGGCTGTGGTTTCCGATTTCGTGACCGGCGGCGACGATGGCGCGCGCGAGTTCGGGATGTTTGCCCACGTTGCGGCCGATCTCGAAGAAGGTCACGCGCACGTCCTCGCCGGCGAGGATCTCGAGGAGGCGGGTCGTGTTGGGTTGGTGCGGACCGTCGTCGAAGGTGAGCGCGACCAGCGGTTCGTCGGTCTTGACGGTATTGATCGGGGAGCGCGCGTGCAGCGGCGTCAGGAGGCAAAGGCCGAGGGCGAAGACGGAGGCGAGGTGGCGAGGGAGCATGGGCGGACCCTGCGGGGTGGCCGCCGCGAAGAAAACCGGAAAACGGTCTGGCCGTTGCGACGGGGGCGAAGGGCGGCGTGGTGCGCGGAGCTGACGGGCCGCAAAAAAGCGGGCTCCGGCGAAGGAGCCCGCGAACGCGGTTATCGAGGTCCGGCGGGGAGGCGACCGCGGTTACTCGGTCTTTTTCTTCTCCTTCTTCGCCTGCTTCTCCTTCTTCGCCTGCTTTTCCTTCTTTTGGCGCTCCTTGTCGGCCTTCATCGCGGCCTTTTCGTCGGCGTCGAGTTTGCCGTCCCGGTTGGTGTCATACTTTTCGAGCATGGCCTTCTTTTCGGCCGCTTTGGCGGCCTTCCAGGCGGCGGTCTCCTCGTCGTTCAGCGTTCCGTCGCCGTCCTTGTCGTATTTCTTGAGGACGCCGGGCGGGATCGGTTTTTCCGCTTTCTTTTCAGCGCCTTCGGCGAGGAGGGCGGGGGTGGCGAACAGGCCAAGCACCAGTCCGAGAAGGCCGGTGCGAATGAACAGGGCGGGGGTTTTCATGGCGAGGAGAGGTCAATCGGGTTTCCCGGCCGGATTCAAGCGAGCATATGTCCGGGGCGGTTTGCTAATTATTGCATAAAAACGGCATGCGGTCCGGTCGGGGCGGGGGCGCCGTCGATTGTAGGGGAATATCCGATACGGGCCGAGGGGCGTTGTCAGGCGCCCAGGCGTTTTTTCACGTCGACGAGGGAGAGGCCCTCGATGCGGACGAGCTTTTGCCGCGAGGTGTCTCCTTGTTTCACGGTCACCGCGCGACGCGGGAGGTCGAGGGTGTCGGCGAGAAATTCGCAAAGCGCCTCGTTCGCCCGGCCTTCGACGGGGGGGGCGTGAACCTTGACCTTGAGCGTGTCGCCGAGCCAGCCGCAGACCTCGCTGCGCGGGGCGTTGGGCACGGCCTTGATCGGAAGCAGGCAGGAATCGGGGGCGGCGGAGGCGGGGGCTTTTTTCGATCCGGGTTTCACGAGGAGGGGGAGAGGGTGAATTCGGCGACGACGCGATCCGCGACAAAATCCCGTCCGGGGCGGCGGATGCGTGTCACTCGGAGGCGTTCGCCGCACAGCTCGACAAAGAGACCGCCGAGCGGGCGGGTGAAGGAGCCGGTGTTGATGACGGTGACGGCGCGGCGATCGTCCCGGCCCGGGACGCGCCAGACGCCGGGGTAGTGGGTGTGCCCGATGATCACGACCTGCGCGCGAGGGCGCTGGGCGCGGGCGAGGGCGGCGACGACGCGCGGCGTGACGCTCCACGTGTGCAGGATGGAGACGATCCGGCGCGGCGGAAAAAGCGCGTGGGCGACGCCGAGGAAACGGGAAAAAGGACCCGGCCGAAGCGGGTTCGCGGGTTCGGGCAGGGCCCGGGTGACGAGGCGATGAAGACGAAGGCGCGTTTCGACGCGGGCGAGTTCCTCCGGGGCGAGTCCGGTCGAGGCTTCGGCGATGCGACGCCGGAGCTCGGCGGCGTGGTGGCTCCACGGGGCGACGGCGTCGAAGAACACGTCGCCGTGGGTCACCCAGATCCGGTCGTCGGCGAGGGAGAGTTCGGCGAGTGCGGAGAAATCGGGATCGTGGTTGCCGGTCAGCCAGTCGGTCTCGCGACCGCTGCGCCGGGCGAAGTCGCGCAATTCGTCCGCGTGGCCCGCCGTCGCGGGGACGCCGGTGTCGAGCGAGTCGCCGTTGAACACGACGCGGTCGGCGTCGCCGAGGAGCGGGGAGAAGCGGGCGAGGTCGTGGAGCAACCCGCGGGGATCGCGGAAGTGCAGGTCGGAGAAGATGCGCGTGCGTTTCTCGGCCACGGGGACGGGAGGCGGGCGGGCGACGCGGTCACTTCGACGGCGCGTCGGGGGCCCGTTTGGCGAGGATGGCCTCGATGCGGTCCATGATGGACTCGAAGCGGGCGACGGCGGCGCGGTAGGGGGCGGGGGAGGCGAGATCGACGCCGGCGTCCTTCACGAGCCGGTAGGGGTGGCGCGAGCCCCCGGCCCTGAGCACGCCGAGGTAGGTGTCGACCGCGCCGGGCTCGCCGGCGAGGATGCGGTCGGCGAAGAGGTTGGCCGCCGCCATCGAGGTGGCGTATTGATAAACATAATACGCGTTGTAGAAGTGCGGGATGTAGGCCCACTCGACGCAGTAGGCGTCGTCGATCTCGAGCACGCCCGCGTCGTGGCCGTGGTAGCGGCGGAGGAGGTCGCCGTAGATCTTCGTGTAGGCCTCGGAGCCGAGCGCGCCGCCGTCCTCGACGGCGCGGTGGGTGGCGAGCTCGAACTCGGCGAACATGGCCTGGCGGTAGAAGGTGCCGCGCATGCCCTCGAGGGCGGTGCCGAGATAGAAGAGGCGCTCGTCGTCGTCCTTGGCGATCTTGAGCATGTGCTCGAGGAGGAGGACCTCGTTGACCACCGACGCGATCTCGGCGGTGAAGATCGGGTAGCCGGCGGTCTCGAAGGGCTGGGCGGAGTTGGCGAGGAGCGAGTGCATCGCGTGGCCCCATTCGTGGGCGAGCGTGGTGACGGACTCGTAGTCGCCGTGGTAGTTCATGAGGACGAAGGGATGCACGTCGTAGGCGTAGCCGGCCATGTAGGCCCCGGATTGTTTCCCTTCGCCGGGGCGGGCGTGCATCCAGCGGGAGCGGAGGCCGTCGGAGAGGAGGCGGACGTAGTCTTCGCCGAGCGGGCGGGCGGAATCGATCGCGAGCCGTTTGGCCTCGCCGAGGGAGAAGGTTTTTTCGGAACCGACGAGCGGAGGATAGATGTCGTAATAGCGGGGGCGGTCGACGCCGAGGAGGCGGGCGCGGAGTTTGAAGTAGCGATGGAGCGCGGGCAGGCCGGCGTTCACCTCGGCGACCAGGGTGGTGTAGACCTCGTTCGGGACGTTGTCGGCGGAGAGCGCGGCGGCGAGGGAGTCGGGATACCGGCGGGTTCGGGCGGTGATGACGTCGGAGAGGTTTTGCGAGTAGAGCGTGGTGCCGAAGGTCCGCGCGTAGGTCTGGAAGGCGCCCCAGAAGGCGTCGAAGACCTTCTTGCGGTCCTCGCGGTCGGGCACGGCCCGGAAGCGGGTGTAGCCGGAGGGATCGAGACGCGCCTCGGTGCCGTCGCGGAGCGTGATCGTGGGCCAGGGGAGGTCGGCGTTGCTGAGGATGTTGTAGATGTTGCCCGGCGCGCCGGAGAGGGGGCCGAGGGCGGCGAGGACGTTTTCCGCCTCGGAGCCGAGGGTGTGGGCGCGCTGGCGCAGGATGTTTTCCAGGCCGAAGCGGTGCGGCGCGAGGCCGGGTTCGGCGGCGACGGCGGAGCGGACGGTTTCGTCGCCGAGCGCGAGGATCTCGGGACTCATCCAACTGGAGGCCCGGGCGAGGTCGGAGCCGAGCTGCTCGACGAGTTGCGCGCGCTCCTGTCCGGCGGCGTCGCGCGTGTCCTCGTCGGCGCGGAGGTGGGCATACATGTGAACCTTCACGTAGCGGCGGTTGAGCGCGCTTTGTTTATCGAGGGCGGCGAGAAGGGTTTTCGGTCCTTCGGAGAGACGGCCTCGGAAGGCCTCGAGCGCCGGCAGATCGGCGGCGAGGGCGAGGCGGGCCTTGTCCCAGGCTTCGGCGTCGGGGAAGAGATCGGTCAGATCCCAGGTGTCGGCGAGAGCCTCGGGCGGTTCGGCGGCCGGTTCGGCGGGTTCGTGCGTGCGGGCGGGCGCGGGGGCGAGGATCAGGGCGGCGGCCAGAAGCGGAGGGAGACGCATGGCGGGAGGAGAGGTGGAAGCCCGACGGGTGCCAACGCTATCTTGCTCCGGCGCGCGGGGGGCGCCCATGCTGCGCGATCATGCCCAAGTCCAAAAACCAGGCCGCCGCGCCCGTGCGCGAGTGGTTTTCCACCCAGGTGTATTGCGCCCCGCTTCAGTCCGGCGGGCTCGCGCGTTTCAACGCCGAGCTCGCCGCGGAATGCCGGCAGTTGCGGGATTTCGACGCGGAGGGGAGGAAGTGGTGCGAGAAAAACTATCCCGGCGGCTACACGAGCTACGCTTCGCTGAACCGGCTTCACACGTTCTCCAGCACCTTCGAGGGCCTGGAGAAAAAACTCACGCGCCACGTGAGGGCCTTCGCCCGGTCCCTCGACATGGATCTGCGAGGCCGCGAGATCCACATGACCGATTGCTGGGTGAACATCATGCCCGAGACGGCGGCGCACTCGATGCATCTGCACCCGAACAGCTTCATCAGCGGGACCTACTATGTCGTCACGCCGCCCGGTTGCCCGGGACTGAAATTCGAGGACCCGCGCCTTTCCTCGCTCATGGCCGCCCCGCCGAAGCTGCCCAACGCCGGGGACCGGAACCGTCTCCACGTCACCTATCCGGCCGAGGCGGGCAACGTGATCCTCTTCGAGAGCTGGCTGCGCCACGAGGTCGCCCAGAACCGCGTCGCGGACGAGCGCATCAGCGTCAGCTTCAACTACGCCTGGAGCTGAGCCCGGACCGCGCATGAACCCGACACCGACGCCCGAGGTTGTCCGTTGGGGACGCACCGGCTACGCCGACGCGCTCGCGCGGCAGACGGCGCTGCAATCCGCGCGTCTCGCCGGCGGGGCGCCGGACACGCTCGTGCTGACCGAGCACGATCCTGTATTCACCGTCGGACTACGCACCGGCGCCACGAAACATCTCGTCTGGGACTCCGCGACGCTCGCGCGCGAGGGCGTGGCGGTGCACGACACCAATCGCGGCGGCGACATCACCTACCACGGCCCCGGCCAGCTTGTGGCCTATCCGATCGTGAGCCTCGACGCGCGCCGCGACCTTCACGCCTATCTGCGGTTTCTCGAGGAGGTGTTGATCGCCACCGTGGCGCGCCACGGCCTCGTCGCCGGCCGGAGGGAGGGCTTGACGGGGATATGGGTCGAGAACCGCAAGCTCGCGGCCATCGGCGTGGCGGTCCGCCGCTGGGTGACGATGCACGGCGTCGCGCTCAACGTCGCGCCCGAGCTGCGCCATTTCGGCGGCATCGTGCCCTGCGGCATCGCGGCGAGCGACGGCACCGTGACCTCGCTCGCCGCGGAGCTGGGCGCGCGTTGCCCGGACCTGGAGCGGGTGGGGGAGGACTTTGCGGAGGAGTTCGTAAGCCGCTGGCCCGCTTTTGTTCAGGGGGCGGAGCTCGGCTAATACCTGCGGGCGGCGAAGATTTTTTGTGCCTTTTGCGTTGTTTGTGGCCAATTTCCCCGCCCTTCAGATGCAAGACACCACGCGCAAACCCGCCTGGCTCCGCGCCAAGCTTCCCTCCGGCCCCGGCTACAACGCCGTGCGCAGGCTCGTGGACGACCACAAGCTCCACACCGTCTGCCAGAGCGCGCAGTGTCCCAACCTCGGCGAATGCTGGTCGCGCGGCACCGCCACGCTGATGATCCTCGGCAACATCTGCACGCGGTCCTGCAACTTCTGCGCGATCCAGACCGGCCGCCCCACCGAATACGATCTCGGCGAGCCCGCGCGCGTGGCCGAGGCCGTGGCGGTGATGAACCTCAAGCACTGCGTCATCACCTCCGTCGCCCGCGACGAGTTGAAGGACGGCGGCGCCGCCGTCTGGGCCGCCACCATCCGCGCGATCCGCCACCGGATGCCGGAGACGGCGATCGAGGTGCTCACGCCCGATTGGAAGGGGCAGACCGCGCTGCTCGACATCGTGCTCGACGCCAAACCGGACATCTTCAACCACAACCTCGAGACCGTGGAGCGCCTGCAAAAGCCGGTGCGCGTGCAGGCCCGCTACGAGCGTTCGCGCTCGATCCTGCGGCACGCGAAATCCCGCGGCTTCACCACCAAGACCGGCATCATGCTCGGCCTCGGCGAGGAGGAGCACGAGATCGAGCGGACCCTGCGCGACATCGCGGCGGACAAGACCGACATCCTCACCATCGGCCAATATCTCCAGCCCACGCCGCAGCACTGGCCGGTCGCCCGCTGGGTGCATCCCGACGAATTCGCGAAGTGGAAGGAGTTCGGCCTCTCGCTCGGCATCGGCGTCGTCGAGAGCGGCGCGATGGTGCGCTCCAGCTACCACGCCGACGAGCAGTCGCAGAAATACACCGGCGCCGACCGGCTCAACAACGCCAACGCCCTCGCGACCGCCTGAGGTCCTCCGGGATGGCGGCGCTTGAACCGGCGCCGGGCCGGGTGTCGTTTCGTTTTGGCGGGGGCGGTCCGTCGTGCATGTTTCCCCGCATGCCCCGTTTCGCTTTTCCGTTGGCCCTGATCCTTTTGGGCGCGTCCGTGTCGCCCGCCCACGCCGCCGGCCGCCTCGTGTCCGGTCCGATGCTCGGTTACCAAACCCATCGCGAGGTCGCCGTCTGGCTCGAGACCGAGGGCGCCGGCGAGGTTTCCCTCACCTACGTCCGCGTCGATGATCCCGCCGGCGACGCGTCGCGCCCCGTCACGATCACCCATCCCGCTCCCGCGCCGACGCCCGCCGGCGGTCAGCCGATTAAGTTCGTTCTCGGTCCGCTCGAGATGGGGGCGCGCTTCACCTACACCGTGGCGATCGACGGCGAACCCGTTTCCCTGCCCTATCCGCTCGCCTTTCGCACCACCGCCCAGCACGAGTGGCGCGGCCCCGCGCCGGACTTTACCTTCCTGTTCGGGTCCTGCGCCTACTTCAACGACCCTCCCTACGACCGTCCCGGACGCCCCTACGGCTCGGGGCGGGAGGACATCTGGGCGAGCATGGCCGCCAGCGGCGCCGACTTCATGCTCTGGCTCGGCGACACCGTCTACCTGCGGGAGGCCGACTGGTCCTCCGCGTCCGGCATCTGGTATCGTTACCGCGTCGATCGCGCCACTCCCGCGCTCCAGCCCTTCCTCGCCGCGATGCCCCATTACGCCACCTGGGACGACCACGAGTTCGGGCCGAACAACGCCAACGGAGACTGGCCGCTCTCCCCTGTCGCCCGCGCCGCCTTCGAGGCCTACTGGCCGAACCAGACCTTCGGCACCCCGCGGGATCCGCGGGGCGTCTACCATCGTTTCCAATGGGGCGACGCGGTCTTTTTCGTCCTCGACAACCGCACCCACCGCACGGACCCCTCGATTCCCGAGGAGGGGTATCCGAAAACGCAATACGGAGGCGAACAGCTCCGCTGGCTCCGGCAGCAGCTCGCCTCGCGAAACGAGTCAGGCTCCCGGCGTCACCAGAAGCTCACCTTCATCGCCACCGGCGGCCAGTTTCTCGCCGAACGTTTCTACCCCGGCTCCGAGGACCATCACCGTTTCCAGGCCGAGCGGGCGGAGATCCTGGATTTCATCCGCGCGAACAAGATCGGCGGCGTGGTCTTCCTCAGCGGAGACGTCCACTACAGCGAGGTCCTGCGCCGGGACGGGCTCCTCCCGTATCCGCTTTATGAATTCACCTCCTCCGCGCTGACGGCCGGCGCCCACACCCGCGAGCTGCCCGCCGACCCCGGTCGCGTCCTGTCCGTCCAACGCAACAACTACTCGCGGATCTCCGTCTCCGGTCCGCCGGATTCCCGCGTCCTCCTCTACACCGTGCACGACGAGACCGGCGCCGAGCTCGCGCGCCACTCCGTGGCCCTCGCCGAACTCGCCTGGCCCGTCGAGGCGCCCTGAACTCCGGCCCCCCCTCCCGCGCTTGCCCTTCCGGTCGCGCGGAGGCTCCCTTTTCCCAAGCATCATGTTCGCGCTCATCCTGGCGATTTCCCTGACCGTCGGCGTCTCCTTCGTCTGTTCCCTTTGGGAGGCGATGATCCTCAGCACGACCATCGGCGAGATCGAGTCGCTCAAGACCGCCCGCCCGCGCACCGCGCAGATCCTCGAGCGGCTCAGGAACCGGCTGGAGGACACCAGTTCCGCGATCCTCACGCTCAACACCATCTCCAACACCCTCGGCTCGGTCGTCGTCGGCGCCCTCGCCACCCGCCTCTACGGCGACGCCGTGATCGGCGTCGTCTCCGCCGGCATGACCGTGGGCATCCTCGTTTTCGCGGAGGTCATTCCGAAGAACTTGGGGGTCGTCCACCGACGAGCCCTTCAGCCGGTCATGGCCCGGCCGCTCGCCCTCGTCACCCGCGCGCTCGGCCCGGTTACCTATCTCTGCCGCCTGATCGTCCGCTTCTTCGTGGGCAAGGCGCCGGCGGAGGCGGGGGCGGGCGAGGAGATCCGCCTGCTCGCCGAGCGCGGCGCGCGGCACGGCACCCTCACGAACAACGAGTCCCGGATTATCGCCAACGCCCTCCGTCTCGACGAGATCCGCGTCAGCACGATCATGACGCCGCGCAACGTCCTCGGCGTCCTGCGCGCCTCCTCGACCCTCGACAAGGTGTTTCGCGAGTTTCCCAGCATCCCCTTCGGCCGCATGGTCGTTTATGAGCGCAATCTCGACGACATCGTCGGCATCGTGCGTCGCCGCGATCTGCTCAATGCCAAGGCCGCCGACGCCGCGTCCGACCGGGAGCCCGTCGCAAAATTCGTCCAGCCGGCGCACTTCATCCCCGAGACCGTCACCGCCGCCGAGGCGCTCCGTCTTTGTCTCGAACAGCATCAGCGCCTGCTCGTCGTGGTGGACGAGTTCGGCTCCACCGCCGGCGTTCTCAGTTTCGAGGACATCATGGAAACCCTTTTGGGCAGCGAGATATTCGAGCGCGACGACGTCGCGATCGACATGCGCGAACTCGCCCGCGCCCGCATCGCCGTGCCGCCGCCGCGCGTCCGCGGCGCCGCCTCGCCTCCCGGCGATCCGGCCCCCCCGCGTTGAAATGCCGAGATTCTCGGCCGATTTTCCGCCCGCCCCCGCCCGACACCCTCGCGTCATGGACACCGCATCCGCCCTCACCTCTTCGCCTTTTCCGCTCAAGTCCCGCCGCGACATCGTCGAGAACTGGCTGCCTCGCTACACCGGCGTGCCGTTGGCCGAGTTCGGCGACTACATCCTGCTCACCAACTTCCAGCGCTACGTGAAGCTCTTCGCGCAGCGCCACCGCGTGAAGATCCGCGGACGGGACAAACCCATGCCGAGCGCCACCGCCGGCCGCATCACGATCATCAACTTCGGCATGGGCTCGGCCACCGCGGCCACGATCATGGACCTGTTGTCCGCGATCTCGCCGAAGGCCGTGCTCTTCCTCGGAAAGTGCGGCGGCATCAAGCACCGCGCCGAGCTCGGCGACCTCATCCTGCCCATCGCGGCCATCCGCGGCGAGGGCACGAGCAACGACTACTTCCCGCCCGAGGTGCCGGCGTTGCCCGCCTTCGCGCTGCAGAAGGCGATCTCGACCACGATCCGCGACCGCGCCCGCGACTACTACACCGGCACCGTCTACACGACCAACCGCCGCGTCTGGGAGCACGACGCCGAGTTCAAGGCCTACCTGAAAAAGATCCGCTGCATGGCGATCGACATGGAGACCGCGACGATCTTCAGCGTCGGCTTTTTCAACGAGATCCCGACCGGGGCCCTGTTGCTCGTCTCCGACCAGCCGATGTTGCCTGAAGGCGTGAAAACCGCGGCCAGCGACCGCGTGGTGGACGACATTTACGTGGAGGATCATCTCGTCATCGGCATCGAGTCGCTGAAACAGCTCATCAACCGCGGGCTCACCGTGAAACACCTCGTGTTCTAGCCGCGGAGGGCCGCGACGCCGGACGCCGCGCGCCGCTTCGCCGGGCTTGCGAGTTTTCCCGCTCGCCACCGTTCCGTATGGGGAACGGAATCGCCTCCTCAATTTGCCGTGAACGCCGCCTCGTCCGATTCCGGTTCCGATTCCTTGGCGCCCTTCGCGCCGGCCGCGGCGGAGCGCGCCACCTGGATGCGTCATCTCGAACCGGTCGAGCTGGAGGCGGGGGCCGTTCTTTTTCGGCAGGGCGATCCGGCGGATTCCCTCTTTTTCGTCGAAGACGGCGAGCTGGCCGTGGTCCTTGAAATTCCCGGCGCCGGCCGCGTGCCGGTGCGGCGTTTCGGCCCCGGGCAAAGCCTCGGCGAGATGGCGCTCTATCGTCGCGACACGCGCGCGGCCACGGTCGAGGCGCTCCGGCCGTCGAGGCTCTGGCGTTTGACGGCGGCCCAGCTTCAGGCGGTCGAACAGGAGGCGCCGGCGCTCGCGCTCGCCATGCATCGCCACGTGGCCGGCCTGCTCGCGGAGCGCGTCGCCTTCGCCAACACCGAGCTGAAGGAACCGCTCGCCTGCCTCGCGCACGCCATCCGCGGACTCGCCGCGAGCCGTTTCGGCGAAACCGAGTGGGACCGCGCCGCGCTGGCCTCGGCCGCCCGCCGCGCCGACGAGGTGGGGGCGGTCGCCTCGGCATTGGATCATCTTGTCGGCCAGCTCGGCGATTATCTGGAGGAGCTGAAGATCGCGACCGCGCGTCGCGAGGCGATCGAGAGCGAACTCCGCATCGCGGGCGAAATCCAAGGCAGCTTTTTGCCGCCCGCGCTTTCCGAAGCCGATCGCGCGCGGATCGATTTCGCCGCGCGGATGAAACCCGCCCGCGAGGCCGGCGGCGATCTCTACGACGGTTTTTTCCTGCCCGACGGACGCTTCCTCTGCGTGGTCGGCGATGTGTCCGGCAAGGGCGTGTCCGCCGCGCTTTTCATGGCCGTCACCGCGACCGGTCTGCGTGCGCTGGCGCCCGCCTCGGCCGATCCGGGCGAACTCATGACCCGGCTCAACCGCCTGCTCTGCGAGCGCAACGACACGCTCCAGTTTGTCACCGCCATCGCCGTCATGCTCGACCCGGCGACGGGCAAAATCGCCTGGGCCAATTGCGGCCACCCGTCGCCTTTCGTCCTCCGTGTCGACGGCACGCTGGAAACTCTGGACGCCCCGCGCGCCACCCCGCTGGCCGCCTTCGAAAGCAGAACCTACGAGACCTGCCAGGCCTCGCTCGCGGCCGGCGACACGTTGTTTTTGTTCAGCGACGGCGTCACCGAAGCGATGGACGCGGAGGGCCGGCTTTACGGCGACGCACGTCTGGCGGGTGTATTGAAGGGACGGCGTTTCGCCTCCGCCGAGGAGGTGTTGTCGGTCGTGTTGGCCGATGTGTCCGCGTTCGTGGGAAGCGCGTCGCAGGCGGATGACATCACCCTCGCCGCCCTCCGTCGTCCGTTTGAGCGGCGGCTGTGACGGGTGACGCGACGTGAGTGTCACCTGGAGGATTCGTAGCGATACTTAGGGCCTCTCGGCCGTCTTTATAGGCTTGATTCACTAGGGTGTGGACCCTAGTTCGATTTCGAGATTTTCCTGTGAAGCCGCCCCGTCGCCTCCGCTCGCTTCGTCGTCGCCCTTCGATTTCCCGGGGTCGGGCGAGCACATGCGCCTTGGCTTTGCTGGCTTTGATGGGCGAGGCGGCCACCGCGCAGGTGACGTTTACCGAGAGCTTCACGGGCACCACCGCGGCAGGCTGGATTTTCGGCGGCAGCGACACCTCGACCGCCCCCTATCTCACCGCCAACAGCGGCGACGCCATCGGCGACGGCTGGCTCCGCCTTACGCAGAACGTCGGCAACCAGGCCACCTACGCCCTTCTCGACACCGAGATTTTTTCCGTCGGAGCGAGCATCCAGATCGAGATGGAATATGCCTTCTACAACGGCACCGGCGCCGACGGCATCACCTTCTTCCTGGTCGACGGCTCCATTGATTCCTCGACCTTTCAGCCCGGAGCCTACGGCGGCTCCATGGGCTATGCGCAGAAAATCCAGGCCGAGGGCGGCGAGGCCGATCTCGCCGGCATGCCAGGGGGTTACCTCGGCTTCGCCTTCGACAACTGGGGCAACTACTCCAACGGCTACGAGGGCCGCAACGGGGGCATCACCGACGACAGCACCCTCTACCCCAACCGCATCGCGGTCCGCGGCCCCGAGTCCAGCGACTACGAGTTCATCGCCGCCTCCGCCGATCTCTCCACCCTCCCCGGCGGCGGCCAGATGGATTTCCCCGACTCCACCACCCGCCCCGACCAGAGCGGCGCCGACTACCGCTCCTTCCGTCTTACTCTCGACGCCAACAACCAGCTCACCGTCGAGATGAAGTTCGGCAAATCTTCCGACTACATCACCGCCTTCACCGCCGACCTCTCCGACTACGATCGGCCCGAGACGTTCAAGATCGGCTTCACCGGCGCCACCGGCGGCGCCAACGAGATCCACGAGGTCCGCAACATCCTCGTCACCTCCTACGCGGCCCACGACCCCGGCATCCACAACTACGAGTGGGACAACGGCGGCGGTGGCGACAAACTCGTCTCCCTCGGCTCCAACTGGGTCGGCGACAACGCCCCCGGCACCCACGGCGATCTCCTCTTCCGCAACGCCTCGCCCAATACCTCCCAGACCGTCAACTTTGGCGAGGCCTACACGGCCCGCTCCCTCAACTTCGAGAGCACCCGAGACCACTCGCTCGGCGGCGGCACCATCACCCTCGGCGACGGCATCGTCGGCAACGACGCCGCCATCAACGTCAAGCAGTCCGGCTCCGCCATCGTCCACCACCGGATCGCCAACAATCTCGTTCTCGCCGAGACCACCCGCATCACCAACATCGGCAACGCGGTTCTCTGCCTCAGCGGCGTCTACGCCACCGGCACCCATTCCACCCACCTCGCCGGCGACGGCTCCATCAATTTCAACGGTCAGATCACCGGTTCCGGCGCCATCATCAAAGGCGGCACCGGCATCACCACCCTCAACGGCGACAACAGCGACTGGAGCGGCGCCCTCACCATCAACCAGGGAGTCGTCGCCATCACTCACGGCAACGCCCTCGGTGCCACCGACACTTCCTCCGGCACCACCGTCAACTCCGGCGGCTCCCTCTTTCTTCGCGGCGGCACCGCGTCTTCCCCCTTGGTCACCGCCGAGCCCCTGCGCCTCGCCGGCGACGGCGTGACCCTGCGCGGAGGCGGCAGGTCCGGCGCTCTCCACGCCGACGGCGGCCCCGGCGGCTCCTTCACCGTCTCCGGCGCCATCACGCTCACCGGCGACGCCGCCATCGGCGGTCGCGCGGGCTCCACGCTGAATATCACCGGCGCCATCGGCCAAACCTCGGGAGGCGCCAAGTCCCTGACCAAGGTCGGCGAAGGCCTCGTCGTCTTCGGGGCCAACAACACCTACACCGGAGCCACGATCATCGAGGGCGGCGCCCTCCGCGTGAACAACACCAACCGAATCGACGGCTCCAACATCACGTTGAACGGCGGCGTGCTCGAGATCGCCAGCGGCTTCGGCCCGTTCACCCGCGGCCTCGGCAGCGGCGGCAACAATGTTCGGTGGACCGGCGACGGCGGTTTCTCCGCCTTCGGCGCCGACGCCACCGTCAACATCGGCAACGGCACCAACCTCACCTGGGGCACGGCCGGCTTTGTCGGCGCCGGGGACGCCCTCCTCCTTTCCTCCGACTACGCCACCCACACCGTCACGTTTCAAAACAACATCGCTCTCGCCGGCTCCGCATCCACGCTGCGCGAGATCCGCGTCGCCAACGGCTCCGCCGCCGCGGACGGCGTTCTCTCGGGAGTTCTCAGTGGCGCGTCCGGCATAAACAAAACCGGCGCCGGCACCCTCAGTCTTACCGGCGCCAACACCTACGGCTCGGTCAACTACGGCAATACCGTCGTCTCCGGGGGCGCGCTCCGTGTCACCACCACTTCGCTGCCCGGCGGTTACGACACCAACACCAACGGTAACGGCACGAACAACTACGGCGCGGTCGTTCTCAACGGAGGCGTGCTCGAACTGGCCTCCAACACCACCTTCACCCGAACGCTCACGACCAGTTTCAACAACGCGTCGAGCCGGGAGGAGGGCATCTACTGGACCGGCGACGGCGGGTTCTCCGCCTATGACGCCACGGCGGGCCAGACCCGCACGGTCACCTTGGGCGGCGGCAATCTCACCTGGGGTGGCGCCGGTTTCGTCGGCGTGAGCAATAAGCTGTTGTTCGGTTCCGACGGCGCCAACGGCACCGTAAACTTTACCAACAATATCGCGCTGGGCGGCTCCGGCACGCGCACCATTCAGGTCACCGCCGGCACCGCCAATGTCGCGTCTGGCCGGCTCTCCGGCGTCGTTTCCGGCACCGCCGCGCTCTCCGTGACCGGAAACGGCCGCCTCGATCTCGCCGGGGCGAACAGCTTCACCGGCGACCTTACCATCATTGGGGCCGAAGTTCGCCTCGGCGGCAGCGGCGGCACCCTGACCGGCGGCACGGGCGGCAACGGAGTCTCCAGCATAATCGTCCGCCAAGGCGGCGTCTTCAGCATCGATCACGGCTCCTCCTCCAGCAACACGATCAACCGTGTGCGCGACAACGCCGCGGTCAGCCTCCAAGGCGGCACCCTCAACCTCTACGGTCGCACCGGCAACAACGACACCGCCGAGACCATCGGCACCGTCACCCTCTCCGGCGGCGCCAACACGATCAACGTCGCCCGCGGCAGCTCGAACGGCTCCGCCCAACTCATCATAGGCGGCTTAACTCGCATCGCCGGGGCCACGGTCAACTTTACCGCCAGCGCCGGCACGCTCGGTGGCAGCGGAGACAACGGATCCCGCATCGTCGGTTCCAACGGCAACACCCTCTCCAACACCAACGGCATCCTCGGCGGCTGGGCCACGGTCGACGACAACTGGGCCTATGAGATAAACAACAGCCGCGGCATCGGCGCCTATAACGATTACGAGACCAGCACCAATGTCGCCAATTGGGCCGCCAACGAAAACATCTCCATCTCCGGAAACGCGACCAACAATGCGGACAGGACCGTCAACAGCTTCCGCCTCAACGGCGCCTCCGCCGGTCGCACGCTCGACTTGGACAACAACGGCACCAACCGCACGTTCACCATCACCTCGGGAGGCATCCTGAGCGTCGGGTCCAACACCAACACCATCCGGGCCGACAACGCCGGTTCCATCCTCCGCGCCGGCACCGGCTCCGCCGACCTGATCGTCCACACCCAGGGCACCGACAACACCCTCGTGGTCGATGCGCAGATCGCCAACCACGGAGGGACCGCGAAGGGGCTCACCAAGGCCGGCGCCGGCACGATCACCTTCTCCGGCACCACCGCCAACACCTACACCGGCGTCACCACCGTCAACGATGGCACGCTTGTGTTGAACAAATCCGCCAACACCACCGCCGTCGGCGGGGATCTCGTGATCGGTGACGGCCGCGGACAGGACCGCGTCGTCATCCAGGCCAACGAGCAGATCGACGACTCCGCCAGCGTGACCCTGCGGGGCGGCGAGGTCGGCAACTCCGCCAACGTCGCCTCGCTGGTCTTCGACGACTCCGCCGGCGCCATCACCGAGACCTTCGCCTCCCTGCACATCGAGGGGAACAGCGTCCTCGACTTTTCCGGCGGCACGCCCTGCTCGCCGACCTACCTCATTCTCGGTTCGCTCACCACCGCCGAGGGCTCGCTGCTCACGATCAAGAACTGGATCGAGTTCACCGACTACCTCCTCGTCGAGAAGGCCGCCTTCGACGCGATCCCGGCGGAGAATCGTCCGCGTATCGTTTTCGAAGGATACACCGGCACCTGGAGCATTGCGGTCTACGACGGCACCTATTACCAGATCACCCCCGTGCCCGAGCCCGCCGCCTACGGTGCGCTCGCCCTCGGCGGTCTCGTGACCTTTGTCCTCACCCGCCGTCGTCGCCGCGGCGTGGCGTAATCGCCGATTTTGGGGTGGACGGGCGCGTCCCCGCGCCCGTCATGCGGGCGCAAACCCCGCTCAGGCGTCCTCGAGTTTCCCGCGGACGGTCTTCTTGTCGGACGTTTCCATCGGGATCTCGTTGTTGGTGGTCACCATGAAGACCGGCACCTTGGTCTTTATCCAGACCTGGTGCTCCTTGAAGTGCTTGGCGGGGATGTTCTCGATCGCGTCGGCCATCGTCTTGGCCGGCATGAGGCGGCCCTTCTTGGTCGTGTTGAAATCGTAGGCGGCCTTGTGGATGCGCTCGGGCGCGCTGGTCACGGAGGCGTCCTCGGGGATCTGCAGGACCCAGCCGGTGAACTCGCCCGACGGCAGCTTGCCCTCCGGGTCGGAGATAAGGATGGAGAACTGCTTCTTCACCGGCGGCGGCTTCTCCTCGTCGACCTCGGGCTGCGCGGCGAGATTGATCTCCTCGATGATCTGGCGGAGGAGGGCGGGGTCGAGGTCGTTGCGTTTCAAAATTTCGGCAACTTGATTGACATCAATCTTTGGCATGGCGTGCGGGCGGTGAAGAGCCCACGAAGGGGACACACATGGATTTGAAAGTAAAGGCCGGGGGCCCGGCGCAGGACGCCGACGAGTTGTTCGACGTGGTCGACGAGCTGGATCGCGTCGTGGGACAGGCGCGCCGGGCCGACGTCCACGCGCAGAAACTGCGGCACCGCGCCGTCCACGTGTTGTGTCTCGACGGGGCCGGGCGGGTGTTTTTGCAACGCCGCTCGATGCTGAAGGATTCGGCGCCGGGCAAGTGGTGCGCCTCGTGTTCGGGACACCTCGACGCGGGCGAGGACTACGACGCCGCGGCGCTGCGGGAGCTGGCCGAGGAGGTCGGCGTGCAGGTCGAGCCCCCGGCCTTGGAGCGTTGGCTGCGGCTCGATGCCTGCCGGGAGACGGGCATGGAGTTTGTCTGGGTCTACCGTGTGCGCCACGAGGGCCCCTTCACGTTGCACCCGGCCGAGATCATGGACGGCGCCTGGTATGAGCGCGCGGCGCTCGACGCGGCGATCCGCGAGCGTCCGCGCGACTTCGCGGGGGCGTTTCGGTATATCTGGGAGCGCCTGCCTTGGTAGGCCTCGGTTTCGTCTAAAACGAAGGCGGCGCGACGGGCGGGGTCGTCCGTCGGGCGGCGGATGTCCGGCCGGCGACGGGAAGGAACGCGTCGGCGGAGATGGGTTGGGCGGGCGGAATCTCAAGAAAGTCGGCGGCGTCGAGCAGTTCGGTGGCTTCCCGGGGATCGCGGGCGTCGCGTGCGGCGGCGCGGAGCGCGGCGACGCCGTCGATGTGGCCGAGTTGCACGATGGCTTCGCGGGCGAAGGTGCGCACTTCGGGATCGGGGTGGCGGAGATGCGGGGTGAGCCGCGGAAGCGCCGAGACGTCGTAGGTCGTGTAGGCTTCCTCGATGGCGGCGAAGAGCCGGTCTCGGGCTTCCTCGGAAAGCGTGGGTGCGGAGAGAGGGGCGGATTCGTCCGGCGCGGCGGCCGGATCGCGTTCCGTGCGGGGGAGGTCGCCGGGCGAGTCGGCGGGGACGGACGGAACGGGAGGTGCCGGCGCGGGGACGGACGAAGCGGGCGCGACGGCGGGCGCGTCGGGGCGGGAGTCGGAGCGGAACCAGGCGAAACCGAGGCCGAGGCAGAGGCCGAGGGTGCAGAGAGGCAGGAGTCGGGAGAGCGTGCTCATGGGAAGGTCGAAAAAAGCACCGGCCGGGGAGGCCGGTGCGGGATGCGATGGCGGAGGGACGAACGGCCCCGCCTTGAACGCGGGAGGCCGCGGAAGATCGGGTTTACTGGGCCGCGAGCGGCGGGATCTGGAGCAGGTATTTGTTGAGGTTGGCCTGATACTTGGCGGCGGGGAGCGTGATGGCGCCGGTCACGATGCCGCTGTTGGAGGAGAGCGGCACGCCGCCGTCGACGTAGGCGGTGCCGGGACCGGTCAGGTTTTTGCCGTTGATGGCGCCTCGGTTGTAGGTGTTGCGGTCGTTCTTGTTGTTGTAGGTTTCCTTCCAGTTGAAGACGCCGCCGGCGCGGAGCTCGTAGTAGTTGTTGGTGGTGGCGGGGCGGCGGTAGATCGCGACCTCGGCGAGGGATTTGCCCGTGAACGAATCGGAGACGAGGGAGTAGGCGAAGCCTCCGCCTTGCTCCTCGGAGCGACCGGTGAAGACGTCCTTGTATTTGCCGGCCTGGACGGTCTCGAAGGAGGAGAAGTCGATGATCTGGGAGTAGGCGTAGACGTTGTCCTCGGCGCCGAGGAAGACGGGGGCGGCGTCGTTGGCGCCGCGTTCGGCGAAGAAGTAGAGGCCCGGCTTCACCAGAGTGAGGAAGCCGCGGGCGGTGTTGTCGAAGACGTCCTCGCCGTTGGTCAGGGTGTCGAAGCGGACGGCGACGATGCGATAGCCCTTGGGCGCGGAGATGAGGCCGGCGGCGGCGAGTTCGGCGAGGAGGGTGGCGTTGGTGTAGCGCGTCTTCTTGATGACGTTGGAGCCCTCCGCGGTGACAATCATCGGCCGGGTGGCGGTCTCGGGCTTGGTCGTGACGCGTTCGACGTAGTGGGTGACGGTGGGGTTGTCCCAGCCGAAGGGGTTGAGGATGTTGGAGGGATCGGTGGAGTTGAGGAAGACGGCGTCGTAGCGGACGGTGTCGGGGTAGGTGATGAGTTTGGGCGCGTCCGCGGTCTTCTTCGTGTCCGAGATCTTCCAGCCGCCGGCGGTTTCGTTGATCGTCAGGTTGATCTTGACGGTCGAGACGTTGCCGGTGGCGGGGTTCGGGATCATGGTCTGCCCCATTGCGAAGGGGGCCAGGAGGGCATGGAGGAGCAGGGCGGGGGCGAGGTAGGGCAGTTTCATGGGTTCTTCGTGTGGGAGGTGCCCCGTGAGAATATTTCAACCCGGGGAGGCCCGAAACCAGAGAACCCGACGCACGGCGGGGCAGGGGAACCTCGGCTTTCCGAAAAGAAAAATCCCCACCGTCCCCGGTCGCGATTTCCGGGGGACGATGGGGAAATCTTTCCGTGGCGTGCGGTCAAAAGTGGAGGCGCACGCCGGCGGTGATGGCGCGGCCGGGCAGGGGGGCGACGTCCTTCAGGAAGGAGGTGTGCACGCGCGCTTCTTCGTCGGCGAGATTGGTGGCGCGAACGAAGAGGTCGCAGGTGGCGAACGACGTGGTGAAGCGATGGCCGAGCGTGGCGCCGAGGAGCGTGTAGCCTCCGGTGTCGGTTTCGCCGGGCGCGGTGTCGGTCTGCCGTGCGACGAGGAACAGGTCGGCGCCCGCGTGCCAGGGCCCGCGGCGCCAGTCGAGCGCGAGGCGGGCCTTGAGCGGCGGGATGCGCGGAAGGTCGGGGCCGTCCTCCTCGCGCGCCCGAACGTAGTCGAGCGCGGTCGTCAGATCGAGGTTGTGGCGCGGCGCCTGATGCAGGTGCCAGACGGCCTCGATCTCGGCACCGTAGAAGAGGGCGTCGCGTTGCACGAAGCGGGTGAGCCGAAGTTCGCCGGCGGGATCGGGGGTGTTGGTTTCGTCGACCAGCATTCCGGTGTCCTGTTCGAAGATGTAGCCGTCGAAGGCATGGACGAAGCCGGTGAGCGAGCCGGTCACGAAGCCGGCGGTCTTCCGGAGGGAAAGCTCGACGCCGAGTCCGCGTTCGTCGTCGAGGTCGGCGTCTCCGATCTCGTAGGCGGCGGTGCCGACGTGCGGACCGTCGGCGTAGAGCTCCTGTCCGGTGGGGGCGCGGCCGGTGGCGGCGATGTTCCAGGCGAGCTTGTAGCCCGCGCCGAGCGCGTGGATGGCGCCGAAGGAGCCGGAGAGCGTGGTGCGATCGTCGCCACGCGGTCCGGGCGTGGCGCCGCCCGGGCTGGCGAAGGGATCGGCGTGGATGCGACGGTGCTCGACGCGGGCGCCGGCCTGCCAGGTCGTGCGGTCCCGGACGATTTCCTGGAAGACGAAGAGGGCGACGGTGTCGGTGGTGTGGGCCGGGAGGAACGCCTCGTCGCCGACCGCGGAGAGATCCGCGCGGCCGAACTGGGCGCCGAGGGCGCCGCTCCAGACGGAGGGATCGCCGTGAAGGAGTTCGAACCGGGCGTCGAAGCCTTCCTGGCCGAGGATCGTGCCGATGTCGGAACCTTCGAGTTCGCGGTGTTCGTAGTCGGAGTAGGCGACCTTGGCGCGGGCGCCGTTGAAAATCCCGAACTCGCCGTCGTAGTCGGCGGAGGCGTCGAGCCGGCGCTGGCGGAGGACGATGTGGACGTCCTCCTCGGCGGGCACGCCGTAGCGGGTGTCGAAGCCGTTGTAGTTGAGGCCGGCGTCGAGGGTTTCGCTCACGTAGCTGAGGCCGACCGAGGCGCCTTTGGAATCGAGGGCGGAGTTGACGAGCCTGCCTTTCGGCGCGCCGGGCTGGCCGGAGAAGCCGGGCACCTCGAGGTCGTCGGCCTCGCGGCGGAATGCGTCGAGATGGAGCACGAGGCCGGATTGCTTTTCACGCTCGGCCGCGAGGGCGATGTCGAGCGCGCCGCCCGTGGCGTAGCCGGCGCCGTTGTCGGTGACGGAGGTGTCGACGAGGCCGGCGACGGGGCGGGCGGGAAGCTCGGTTTCGATGCGATGATCGATGACGTTGACCGCCCCGCCGATCGCGGCGGAGCCGTAGAGAAGGGCGGCGGGACCGCGCACGACCTCGATGCGTTTCACGAGGAAAGGCTCCACGGAAACGGCGTGATCGGGGGAGGTGTTGGAGGCGTCGAGCGTGTCGGTGGAATTGGCCAGCACACGGACGCGATTGGCGCCGAGGCCGCGGAGAATCGGCCGGCTCGCGCCGGGGCCGAAGTAGGTCGAGGAAACGCCGGGCAGGGCGGCGAGCGTTTCCCCGAGCGAGGCTTGGCGCGTTTCGGCCAAACTGTCGCCGGCAAGCACGCTGGCGGATCCGATGAGATCGGCTTGGCTGCGGGCGACCGGCGAGGCGCTGACGACGAGATCTTCGAGCACGACGGGGGTTTCGCGATCCGGAGTGGCGGGCGGAGGCGTGTGGGCCCGCGCCGCAAGGGCGGCGCAAAGCGTGAGGGGGAAGAGGGTGAAACGGGTGAAAACGGAAGAGCGCATGATGGATGATGGGTGTCCGGGCGCGGCGGATCGCGCCCGCGACGGACGAAGTGAGTGGGGGAAGGCAAACGCCGGAGCGGCTCGCGCCGGATGGCCGGCAATCGGGCACGCGTCGCGTGAGCGATGCGGACGAGCGGACCCCGGCCCGTGTCGGCAACACGGTAGCGGTCGCCGCGGCTGGGGCGCGGGGCGTGCGGGAACGAGGCGTCGACGCTAGACGCGCGTCGGCGGCGCGCGGCCGGGCGGATGCAGATAGGCGAGGGCCGCCGGGGAGGGAGCGTCGGGGGCGGCAAACACGGCCGCCGCGTCGCGCGAAACGGGGGTATCGACCTCCGGCATGGGCTCCGGGACGGAGGTGCCTTGGCCGAAGAGAGTGATGGCGCAGCCGGCGTCGTTGTGCGCGGCCGTGAACGGCGCGGAAGCGTCGCGTTTTTGCGTCGCGTCACAATGGGCGGAGCTTTCGGCGCGGTGCACCCAGGCGTGGAGGGCGGGTGCGTTGGCCAGCAACCCGAGGCCGAACACTAGGAGCGCCATGCAGGTGGCGCGCAAAGCGTGGGCGAGGGGAATCTGGTTGGCCGATGCCATGAGGAAGGAGACGCCGGTTCAGATTACACGTCAGGTCAAGCCGGCGGGCGCGCGGCGCGCGGAGATCGTGTGGGGCGGTCGGAAACGCCGAAGGCGCGAGACCGGAGCCTATCGGGCGAGGCGAAGCAGGAAAACGGAGTCGGCCGGGGCGTCGGCGGTCGTGGCGGCGCGGGAGTGGCAATCGATGCAACTGGCCGCGGGCGCGGCGCTGGCGGCGAGGTAGGTCTCGAGCGTGGTGTTGGCCAGCCGATCCGGGGAGGCGACGGTGCCGTTACGGGTCTGGACGCCGATCAACTGGTAGTTCTGCCAAGGCGAGGCGGGGTTGATGGCGCGGAGGGCGGCCTGGTAGGCGGCGGTGACGACGCGGGCGTGTTCCGGAATCGGGAGATGCCGCACGATCTGGGGCCGTCGTGAGACGGGCTCCACCGCGGAGGGATTCCACGGGGGCGCGGGCGGTTGGTTGGGCTTCAGCGCGGGAGCGGACTTGTTGTAGAAGTTGTAGGCGGCGCGTTCCGCAGGGGCGTTGGCGTCGGGGCAGTTGTCGACGTGTTCGAAGGTGGACCAAATCCAGCCGGGGACGTTGGGGGTTTTTCGGACGATGTGCAGGCCGACCAAGCCGACGATCGCGTGTTCGATCTCGCCCGGGCCGGAGTCGGGTGTCGGGGGCGGCGTGTAGAGGACGGCGGGGACGGCGTGAAAACGGCCGGCGGCGATTTCGGCGGGCGAGAGGACCTTCCAGGCGGCTTGGACGCGGATGGATCCCGGCGAGCGGGCGGCGTCGGCCGTGGTGATGTCGGGAGACGGGAAGGCGCCGACGGGGAAGGCGATCGGCCCGGCGGCGTCCTGCTCGTCGCGACGGAAGAGCTGGAGCGCGACGATCGTGTCGAAGACGGGACGGTTGACCCGGACCTCGAGTCGCACGTGGCGTCCGTTTTGGTCGACCAAGGGGGCGTCGGAGGCGTCGGGTGAGAAGGCCGAGAGATGTTTGCCGGTGCGCACCAGGACCCGGGTGCCGGGCGGGAGGTCGCGCAGCTCGGCGGGCCAGGTGCCGGAGTCGGGCGGACTGCCCCACGGCGCGGGCGGACGACCGTCGAGGCGGAAAATCTGGGAGACCTCGGGCCAGGTTTCCCAGACGGTGGCGTTGTCGCCTTGTTCGCCGGGGAGCTGACCGGGATCGGGCGCGCCGTCGGGCGAGACGGGCCAGTTCAACGCGACGAAAGTGTTCCAGGCGAAGGCGGCAAGGTGTTCGTGATCGGCCGGGCTGGTGGCTTCGTCGGAGGAATGGAGATCGAGCGGGAGGGCGGGGGAAAGCTTGGGGAGTTCCGAGGGATCGAAGCGAAGGCGCCGGTCGTCGGTCGTGCTCGGCTCGGGGAGCGGCGGGGGGATCGTGATGACGGCTTGCGTGTCGCCCGCGGAGGACCGCCGGCCGCATTCGGCGATCCCGAAGGCGGTGATCGCCACGACGCCGAGAAGGGCGGCGGTGGAGCGGAGGCGGGGAAAAGGAGACATGACCACACGAAAAACATCGCGTCGGGCCGGCCTGTCTCCGCTGTTTGGTTGTGGCGAGGACATGGCGGTGCGACGCGGGGGGAGTCGATGCGGTGTCGGCGAACGATGACAATCCGAAATCAGGGTTATTACGTAAATGAATACGCATATTCCCTCCGGCGATATCCCGGCGGCGAAGACGAGGTGGCGACAGGGGAGTTCGCCTTAACGACGCACAGCCAGGGAAAACCGAAAACGAGCCCGGGCGCCCCGGGAAAATGTCGGGCGAGCCGCCGGTTTGCGGAAGCCGCTGTCAGCCTTGGGATTGGAGCTGGGCGGGGCCGTGCGTGATGTAGGCGCGTTGCACGGCGTGATGGATCTGCTCGATGCGAAGCTGGAGGTTGTCGAGGTATTCGTGGAGGCCGGCGGCGATGATCGCCGTGGCGTCGGCGGCTTCGAGATCCTCGCGGAGGCGGCGCACGAGTTCGTGGCCCCGGGCGACGGCTGGGTTGTCGTCGCCGCCGTCGATGCGGACGAGGCACTGCTCGGCCTCGGCGACGGCGTAGAGGACGCTGCGGGGGAAGGTTTCCTCGCGTATCAGGAAATCGACTACGCGGACGAGGTTGAGGTCGCCGCGGCGGGCGCGGCGGAAGGCCTCGAAGGCGGAACAGGAACGGAGCACGGAGGCCCATTGCACCATGTCGAGGGCGGAGCCGACCGCCTGCAGGCCGGGGAGGAGCATGAAGTATTTGATGTCGAGGATGCGGGTGGTGTTGTCGGCGCGCTCGAGGTGACGGCCCAGATGGTAGAACCACCAGCCGTCGGTGCGGGGCAGCATGGCGTCGGCGACGCCGTGGAAGAGCTGCGTCTGGCACTTGATCCAGGCGAGGTAGTCGGCGGCGCCGAGCTGGGCGTAGCGGGTGAAGTCGTCGTCCTTGAGGCGGAGGTGGAAGGTGTTGATGGTTTCCCAGAGCTCGGCGGAGAGCTGGTCGCGGACGCAGCGGGCGTTTTCGCGGGCGGTGGCGACGCAGGAGAGGACGGAGGAGGGGTTGCGTTTGTCGAAGAGCATGAACTCGACGACGGCGCGCTCGGTGGTCTTTTCGCCGTAGAGTTCGCGGAATTTCTCGTCGGAGCCGGTGACGAAGACGAGCGGTTCCCAGGCGCGCGGATCGTCGGCGGCCTGGCGGGCCTGGAGGTCGAGGACGAGCTGGGCGTTCACCTCGACGATGCGCGCGGTGTTTTCGGCGCGCTCAAGGTAGCGGGCGATCCAGTAGATGAGGTTGGCGACTCGGCTCAGCATCGGGAGGGGGCGAGGGTGTGGCGAACGGCGGGTGATGTGGCGGGCGGGGCTAGCAGCCTGTCGGGCTTAGGTTTTTTGCGGGAAGGAAGGGGGAGAGGGATGAGGAGGGCGATGGAGGGAGGATGAGGGGAGTTTGGTGTCGGGCGAGGCGGGCGGAAGGCGGTGATGGCGCGGGTG